>Ga0082212_10002455_pt1 | contig 26995 bp, 21 predicted proteins | sample TergutNt197P3_FD_71548 | JGI IMG/M metagenome (GOLD analysis project Ga0082212, IMG submission 71548) | Neocapritermes taracua P3 segment gut microbial communities from Petit-Saut dam, French Guiana - Nt197 P3 | ecosystem: Host-associated > Arthropoda: Insects > Digestive system > Gut ...
AAGACGCTGATAGCGAAGGCGATCGCAAACGAGACAAAGGCCCACTTCATCCCGGTCAGCGGCCCGGAGCTGCTCAGCAAGTGGTATGGGGAATCCGAGGCGAACCTGCGCGATATCTTTGAAGGCGCGCGCGAGATGCAGCCGTCAATAATTTTCTTTGACGAAATTGACGCGATGGCGGCAAACCGCGGCGATGAAGGGTCGCGTGTGGACTCGCGCTTTGTGAACCAATTACTGACCCTGCTAGACGGCATGGAGAGCTATGAGAATGTAATGGTGCTTGCCTCAACGAACAGGCCTGAGCTTCTGGACGAGGCGATGCTCCGCCCGGGGCGGTTTGATTACAAAATCGAAATCAAGAAACCTGACGCGGCGGGTTGCCTGCGTATCCTTGAAATTGCGACGAGGAAGATGCCGCTTGAGGAAGGGCTGAGCCTTGACGGGCTCGCGGCGGAGCTCCTTGGGGGCACGGGCGCCGACATTGTATTCGTGGCTAAAGAGGCGGCGATGGCGGCGCTGCGGCGCAGTGCCGATGTAGGGAAGGTAATCCGCGACGAAGCGGGCAGTGGTTTTTGCCTGGAAAGCATCAAGGTCGGGAGGGAAGACTTCCGGTATGCATTGGGTGAGCTGAAGGCAAACAAAATGACAATGCAGCCGCTGGAGCAGACAGGCAAAAAACCCCCGGGCAAAAAGTAGGCTCCCTATGAGCCGGCGATACCTGCTTGACCAGAACAAGACGCCGCTGTTTGACGCGGTGCGGAAATTTGCGGACTGGGATCCCGTTCCTTTCTTCATACCATCGCACAAGATGGGCGCGGGGATAGACCCCCGGTTCAAATCCTTTGCAGGGGAGAACATATTCAAGATCGACCTTTCCGAGGTGCGCTGGACGGATGACTTCCACGGCGCGTCGTCGTCGATCAAAGAAGCGCAGGAGCTCGCCGCGGATGCCTGGGGTGCGGCGCAGAGCCACTTTCTTGTAAACGGGACATCGGGAGGCATCATAGCCGCTATCTGCTCTGTCTGCGGGGAGGGGGACAGGATCATCCTGCCGCGCAACGCGCACAAGTCGGCGGTCTACGGGCTTGTTGCCAGCGGCGCCGAGCCTGTTTACATCATGCCGGAAATCGATGAGGGCAGGGGGCTTGTACTGGGCCTGGCCCCCGAGGCGCTTGAGCAGGCTTTTGAGCAATGCTCCGGAAGATGCAACCGGGCGGCAGCTGCGTCCGATCAAGCTATCCGGCAGCATTCGGGCAGATGCAACCGGGCTGCTGCTGCGTCCGATCAAGCTATCCGGCAGCATTCGGGAAGATGCAACCGGGCTGGCGGCAGCTTTCCTGACAGCATTGCCCGCGCGCCTGCAAAAGCCGTGTTCACGGTCAGCCCGACCTATTACGGGGTAATGAGCGACACAAAAGCCCTCGCCGAAACAGCGCACCGCTACGGCGCCGCCCTCATTGCCGACGAAGCCCACGGCAACCATATGTATTTCAGTGAACGCCTGCCGAAAGGCGCGCTCGAGCTCGGTGCTGACATCGTTTGCCAGAGCACGCACAAGATGTCCGGCGCGCTTACGCAGGCGTCGATGCTCCACCTCGGCAAGGGCGCGGAGCAGCGCGTCGACCCGGGCAAAGTCCGCGCAAACCTCAGCATGTTCCAGACCACAAGCCCCTCATACATCCTCCTCGCATCGCTTGACGCCGCGCGCAGTTATATCGCGACGCAAGGGGAAGCGCTGCTTGACGGCGTGCTCGACGCGCTTGAAAAGGCGCGCGCCGAAATCATGCAGCTGCCGGGGATCGAAGTGCTCGGGGCGCTCGGGGAATCCGGTGAACAACACGAAAGGCCGGCTCTTCTGTCTTCGGAAGGGGCACAGGGGCGCTGCCTTACCACGCTCTATGAACCGACCCGGCTGGTCGTTTCGGCGCGCGGGCTCGGGATTGACGGCTACGAACTCTTCCGCATCCTGCGCGAGGAGTACGGCATCGAATGCGAATTTGCCGATCCATACTGGTGCGTCTGCGTAGCCGGCCTCGGCACAACGGCTGCGCATGCCGAAGCCTTGGCCGAAGCGCTTGCGCAGGTTTCAAGGGGCTGCGGGGACGGTTTTCAAAGCCAAGGGGGCATTTTGCCCCCGGTCCCGCCGCTCCGCATGACGCCACGCGAAGCTTGGTTTGCCGAAAAAGAGGCAGTTCCGTTTGAAGCCGCATGCGACCGCGTCAGCGCCGAGATGGTCGTGCCTTACCCGCCGGGAATCCCGGTTCTCTGCCCCGGCGAATCGGTCACAGGCGAAGTGCACGCCTTCCTCGCCGAACAAAGATCACAGGGCCGGCACCTGCACTGCTCCGCCGGGGACGCCCTCGAAACCCTGTCAGTCGTCAAGTAAAGACATAGTACCGTGCCACCCTTATACCATAAATCTGACGCGCGCATTGAAAGGGCGGTTGGTTTCTCACTTCGCTCGGTTGCGATTGATACGGCACTTTGGCGAGGTGTTCATATATCCGTCCATGCAATTTCACGCGCTCAACACACGGAACCCCTATAATACCGCATTACCGAAATATATAATGCATTTGCATACAGAAGGGAGACTCTGAAATGAAAAAGAGAATACTGTTTCTTATACTGTCGGTCACGCTGATGGCGGCAATCCTGGGCGGATGCCCTTTTATTGACGATCCCGGCAAAATTACAAAAAACTATACTGTTGAAGAGGGGCTCAGATTCCAGCGGAGCATCAGCGGCTTTGATTTCGACTTGCGGCTCCCAAAGGTCACGCATACAAAAAACAATGAGATAGACGCTTATTACGACAAGATGATAGAAAACCAGAACCTGATGATTTCGCGCTGGACGAGCGGCGAGATCGACCTGACCGACCCCGAAGCGATGATTTACACTTACACTGAATCCTATTACGAAATCCGGGAGGCAAGAGGGCTCGTTTCCGTCCTGGTCATCTGGGATGATTTATTTGGGGGCATCACGTTTGACAACGACGGCAAAATCTATACGGACGAAGAGCTTTTCGCGCTCTACGGCATGACGCGCGGGCAGGCGGATGAGGCGATACTTGTATCAGTGGACGGAGTCGGTTATTATAACAATGACATAGAAAGTTGTAATATTTACAGCGAGGGCACACTGCTCTGTGTTGCATGGAATGGCGGCGATTTGGCGCACGGATATCTGTTGACAGCGACAGACGGCGCAGTCACCGCGGTCCCGTACTTTGAATTATTATATGGCGAGGAGGGTTGAAAATGGCGGACAAAATCTTTATAGCGGATGGGTTGTCAAAAGTAGACGAGGACGCGCTGAAGTTTTGCCTCTCCTGCGAGGGCGACGTCTATTATCACGCACTGGCGGATGGGAAGAAGAAACGTCTCCTCTTTGACTTGCTGTCGGTGAACAGCAAATGCAAAGTGATCGAGGTCGGAGAAGACGAGCTGGACGGGCTGAGGCAGGACGGCGACTTCCAGGAAGTGCGTATTTTCTGGAAAAAGCGCGGCTGGCGCCTGGCGCTGGGTGTAACAGCGGGGTTGATCATTTTGGTATTCGGGATCGCGGTGGGGCACGCACTGGCGAAAGACTGAAGGACCGGCTCTTGTAATTTTCGGGGTCGCGGCGGGGCACGCACTGGCGAAATACTGAAAAACTAAAAGTGGGCGAGGGCGCGTTTCGCGGCGAGGCCGATCGCGCATTCGAGTCGCTTTTTTTCGAGCGCGCATGAAAGCCGGTGCGGTTTCATGAGGCTGCCCTCGAAGTGCAGGGCGTTGGCGTGGCAGCCGCCGCTGCAATAATACTTTGCCCAGCATTTTCGGCATTCGTCTTTGGCGAAGATATGCGCCTTTTCAAATGATTCGTAATGCCGGTTTTGAAAGCCTGCCCCAGCCGCCTCATGCACATTGCCGAGTTTGAACCCTTCTTCACCTGCGAACTGGTGGCAGGGGTAGATATCCCCTTCGGGCGTAACGGCCACATAGGCTGTGCCCGCGCCACAGCCCGACGCGCGCTTATAGACGCAGGGCCCCTGGCCGAGATCGATTTTGAAATGGAAAAATGAGATAGGATTGCCTGACTGTTCGGATTCCAGGACAAGGTCTGAGAGGCGGTCATACTCGGCGAACAATTCCGGAAGGTCATCCTCCGTCAGCGCCCAGGGTTCCTCCGGGCCTGTAACGGCCGGCTCGACCGAAATGTTTTCGAAGCCGAGCCCCGCCAGGTGCCTTACGTCTTCGGCGAAGTCCTTGTTGTATTTCGTAAATGTCCCGCGCACATAGTAAAGAGGGCTGCCGCCGCGCGCTTTGCGACGGGCCGTGACAAACCGCAAAAGCTTGTCGATGATATACACATATGTCCCGTCGCCGTTCACCGTCTTCCGCATACGGTCATTGACCTCGGGCCGCCCGTCGATGGACAGGATCACATTGTCCATGTGCTCGTTGATAAAGTCCGTTTTCGCGTCGTCGAGCAAAAGCCCGTTCGTCGTGAGGGTGAACCGGATGTGCTTGCCATACTCCTTTTCGCGCGATCTGCCGTAATGCACAAGCTCCTTTACAACGTCAAAGTTCATCAGTGGCTCGCCGCCGAAGAAGTCAATTTCCAGGTTGCGGCGGCCGCCCGACTGCTCAAGGAGGAAGTCGATCGCTGCTTTGCCTGTGCCTGAGGACATCAGGCTGCGCGCCCCGGAAAACCCGCCTGTATCGGCAAAGCAGTAGGAGCAGCGCATATTGCAGTCGTGCGCCGCGTGCAGGCACATCGCCTTGATAACAGCGCCGCGCCCCTCGGGAGACACCTCCTCTTCGGGCTGCGCGGGGGAGAATAACATCCCCGCGCCTGCCAGCTCGTTGATTTCCGCTACGGCCTCCCGCAGCGTTTCCTCCCCAAAGCGGGCCGCTTCGCAAGGGTCTGTGAGAGGGCTGCCGCTGTTCTCCCACTTTCCCCCGTACAAAGAAAGGACGTCAAAAACGGCATCGCTCACTGCGTGAACGGCGCCGCTGCCAATGTCCAGCACAATATTCAGATCTTTGAAACGGTAGAGGTGTATCACTACCTCGGGCGCTTGATATGGGTCTGCTCACACTCCTGGTTTGCGACCGTGCATGAAGTCTTGCATGCCGACTGACAGGAAGTCTGGCATTCGCCGCAGCCCTTCGCCGCCGTCTCCTTGAGCGTGCCCTTGCTTATCGTCTTGATTTGCTTCACTATAATCTCCTCACTTTCCAAACAATTCACGCTCATTAGTTTAGCACAACCCGCCGCAAAACCCAACCTCACCATGGCGGCGAACTCGCCTTCTCACCATAACGGCGAACTCGCCTCCTTCCCCAGCCCTTATTTGGGTTTTCCGGCAAACTTTCCGGCAATGATTGCACTGCCTGCCACGAAATCTACTACTTTTTGTCCAAAAAGCCGAGTTTTGTATGGTTTTGGTTTTGAGGATATGGTAGTACATGGCAGTATTTGCTTCAAAACGCCTAGATATTACCATTTATGGTCATTATGCAGGGAGCCAGCATAAAGAAAACCATACAAAAGTCCGATTCTCGGACATTTTTTCATGATTTCCTGTATATTCTGTTAAACAGTATCAATGGTCAGTGGCTCCCCCCCAGTTCCCTCACTCACTACCTACCAACCTACCTACCTACCTACCTTCCTTCCCTTCCTCCCCTTCCTCCCTTCCTCCCCTTCCTCCCTCCCCTTCCTCCCTTATCCCTCCCTCCATTTTGTCTCTTGCCTGGCGAATCCATTTGTTATAGATTATGGGTGTAGGATTTTGATGATGGCCGTTTGATACGCGGAGGAATGCCTTGTGACCGAAAGATGCGTTGTTGTCGGTAATGGATGCGCTGCCGCGGAGTGCGTGAAGGCGGCGAGGGAATCAGGCTACAGCGGAGAGATCTATGCCTTGTCGTGCGATTCTTTACCCTCTTTCAACCCAATGCTCATTACATACTTTGCGTCGGGAAAGATCGGATATGACGGGCTTTTCCCATACGGCGGCCAAGGTTTCTACGACAGGTATGATGTGCGCCGGCGCTTCGGCTCGCCGGTGACAGGTCTCGATACGCAAAGGCGGATCGTCATCACCGCCGACGGGGCCGAAATGGGCTACGACAAATGCGTGATAGCAACCGGCGCGTCCCCTGTTTTGCCGGGGGCGTTTTCGCCTGTGAGAGACAGAGTACACACGCTGCGTACTGTCGCTGACGCGGTCAGGTTCAAAGAGGTGCTGGGCTCGGGCAAAAAACGCGCGATGGTGGCCGGCGCTTCAATGGCGGGCGTGAAGGCTGCCGAAGCTTTGGCGGGCGCCGGTTTTGACGTGCTGCTGACAGATCCGGCAAAAGGCGTTTTCCCTCTGGCGGCGCACGAGAACTGTTCCGGGATGATACACGGGATACTACAGGGGGAAGGGGTAAGGCTGCTTTTTGGATGCGCGGCGGAGAGGGTCGAAATAAGCAATGGCGGGTTCCGCGTGTTTTTCTCCGGCCGGGTAGAGCCGGAGAATGTGGATCATATCTTTGTCTGCGCCGGGACGTCCCCGAACATTTCTTTTTTGAGGCCCTCGCAAATGAATATAGGCTCCTCGCAAATAAAAACCGAAAGAGGCGTCCTTGTTAACGAATATATGGAGACGGGCGCCGAAGGGGTATATGCCGCGGGGGATGTTGCGCAGGCGCCGGGCCAAGGCGGCATAGGGACGCAGGCGCCGGGTCCTGGCAGCATAGGGACGCAGGCGCCGGGCCAAGGCAGCATAGGGACGCAGGCGCCAGTGCAAGGCAGCGCGGGCGCGCAGGCCACAGGGCTCTTGAGCAACGCCCGTCTGCAGGGCCGGACGGCGGGGCGTAATGTCGCCGGCAAAAGGGAAAAATTTGCCGGGGCGCCGCCGCACAATATAGCGCACTTTTTCGGCCATGATTTTGCGGGAATCGGCGATATGGATGGCGACGGCAGCGTGTATGAGTATACCGACAAGGAAAACAACAGGTACCTCCGGCTGGCCTTTACAGGCAAGAGGCTGACAGGCGTCAATCTTTTGAATATCCCCGAGGCGCCGGGAATCCTGAAATACCATCTCGCAAAAGGCATAAACGGACCGGACAATGGAAGCCTGGCGATGAGCAGGCTTTGTGAGTTATACCCGGGCCTGGAAAAAGCTTTTGCTGAAAACGCGGAGAACGCGGAAAACGCGGAAAACGCGGAAAACGCTGAAAGCGCGGTAAACGCGGAAAAGAGGTAGCCAAATGGATGCGGAGAGACTCTTAAAGGGGAAGATAGCCTGCGACGAGACCGGGATAGAAATAAAAAGGTCTATATGCTCGATCTGCAACCCCGGCTCACACTGCGGCCTGGATCTGTATATAAAGGATGGGGAGATAGTGAAAGTGGAGGGAACGCTTGAGCACAAAAACAGCGGCGGGACCCTCTGCTCGAAAGGCGCCGCCACGAGGCAATATGTCTACAGCCCCGACCGCATCAAGCGCCCGATGAAACGGGACGGGGAAAAGGGCGCCGGCAAATTCAAGGAAATCTCGTGGGAAGAGGCGTATCAGACTATCGCGGAAAGGTTCAACCGGCTGAAAAAGGAGGAGTTTCCCGAGGAGGCGGCTTTTTTTGTGGGGTATGAGAAGTGGATACGCCCCTTTGTCCAGAGGCTGGCCTACTACTATGGCTCGCCGAATTACTGCAATGAGTCCTGTACATGCTTCAAGGCTATGTACATGGCATGGAAGCTGGACTTTGGCGAGCTTGCCCAGCCGGACGTGGGCAATACAAACTGCCTTTTGGTTTGGAGTTCTAACCCATTATACACAAACACGCCGCAGGCGCAGATGATCCTTGACCGCAGGGAAAACGGCATGAAGCTCATCGTCGTGGATCCGAGGATAAGCCCGATCGCGGCCCACGCCGATATACATCTTATGCTCAAACCCGGCACGGATGGCGCCTTGGCGCTGGGCATGGCAAACGTTATTATAAACGAAGGGCTGTATGACAAGGGGTTTGTGGAAAAGCACCTTCACGGGTTTGCCGAATACAGCGAATATGTAAGGGGGTTCACGCCGGAAACAGCGGAGGGGATCACGGGCGTCCCGCGGGAGAAGATCGCGGAGGCGGCCCGCCTGTATGCCTGCACGAAGCCTGCCGCGTTCATGCCGAGCGCATCGCCCGTGGTGCATCATACCAACGGCCTGCAAAACTACAGGGCGGCGCTGCTGCTCGTCGCGCTCACGGGGAACATCGATGTCAAAGGCGGGAACCTGTTCAAGGATATGACCTGGCTCGAAGTCCCTTCAGGTTTCCCCACCCGCTTCCAGGAATACATTACACCACCCCGGCCGCTGGCAGAGTACAGGCCGCGCCTTGGCAGCAGGGAATTCCCGGTATGGATGGAGTTGACCAACGACGCCCACGGCGGCATGCTGCGCCGGCAGATAATGACAAAGGACCCCTATCCCATCAAGTACCTGATGGCGTTCGGCCTGAATGTCCGCATGTGGCCGGATACCTGTTACACGATCGAGGCGCTGAAGAAACTCGAGTTCTTCGTGAATACGGACATATTCCTTACGGATGCGTGCCGCTATGCCGATATTGTGCTGCCCGCCTGCACGTCGGTCGAAAGAAGCGAATTCAAGAATTACCCGAGCGGCTATGTCCTGTATACCTCCCCGGCGATCGAGCCGCTGTATGAATCAAAATCCGACGCCGATATTATTTTCGAGCTCGCGAAGCGCCTTGATACAGGCGACGATTTGATGAAAAAAGGCTATGAATACAATCTGGACTGGGTCCTTGAGCCCAGCGGGATGACGGTAGAAGGATTGAAAAAAGAGCCTTTTGGCATAATGGCGCCGCAGACGCCGCATAAATACAAAAGATATGAAGAGGAAGGCTTCCCTACCCCCAGCGGCAAGGTGGAATGCGCGTCGGAGGTGATAGGAAGAGTGCAGCCGTCCGCCGGGGCGCTTCCTGTCTACAAACCCCCGGGCCTTAGCCGTGAGGCGCAGCCGGAGCTCGCCAAGGAGTATCCGTTGGTCCTGAATACGGGATCCAGGATGCCGATGTACCTGCACAGCAGGACTTTCAGGCTCCCGTGGATCAGCAGCATCCGGCCCGCCCCCGCCGCGGATATAAGCCGGGACGACGCGTCCCCCCTTGGCATATCCCAAGGCGACGAGATAATCATAAAGACGCCAAAGGCGCAAATAAAGGTGAGGGCCAACATCAGCGAAATGGCGCAAAAGGGCGTCGTCTTCGTCTATCACAGCTACCCCGGCGCGGACGTCAACACACTTATCGAAGCTGATTACCTCGACCCCATTTCAGGTTTTCCGGGTTTCAAGTCGCTTTTGTGCAGCATTGAGAAGGCAGGTGGGCAGTAATGAATAATGGCAACGGCGCGGTAATAGATGGCAACGGCGCGGTAATAGATGGCAGCGGCGCGGTAATAGATGGCAACGACGCGGTAATAGATGGCAACGGCAAAATATTCGATATCGACCTTGAGCGCTGCTCGGGATGCTTCGCTTGCGTGGTCGCCTGCATGGACCAAAACGACACAGCCGCCGAAGGCGCCGGGAGGTTCCGCGATGTGACGGTAATAGGGCAGGCCTGGTCCGTCACAAAAAGGCCCGGCTATGTATCCCTTGCCTGCATGCACTGCGACGACGCCCCCTGCATCATGGGCTGTCCGACGGGGTGTCTGAGGAGGGATGGTAACGGGCTCGTTGTCGCAGAGGATGTGCTCTGCATCGGCTGCCACAGCTGCATCATCAACTGCCCGTACGGCGCCCCGAAATTTGGCGAAGACGGGAAGGCCGCCAAGTGCAACGGCTGCGCCGAAAGGGTGGAATACGGGCTGGCGCCGGCCTGCGTGAGAGTATGCCCCACAAAGGCCTTGAAATACGACACGCCCGAGGCTATCGGGGAGGTGAAAAAGGGCAAGCTCCTGAGAAAAATAATGGCGGCTGAGAAAAATAATGGCGGCCCGGCCTTGGCAAACGAGTGAAGCCGGGAACCAAAGCGAGGAGGGTTTAACTATGAAAAAGTTCACCTGTTTTGCACTGATAATGTTGGTGGTCGGAATGACCCTTTTGCCGGGTTGCAGGAAGGAGGATCCGGAACCGGGCGTTTCGGACGACCCTCCTGTAGCGGGAGGTTATTCCGACGACAGGGAGCTGACGGATGAGGACTGGGAGGTTTTCACGGAGGCGATGAATTTAGACGGCGTGGACTACGCACCCACCCTGGTGGCGACACAGGTCGTCGCGGGAACAAATTACCGGTTCACCACCACAGCGACCCCGGTAATACCCGACCCGGAATCTTATACTGCATATGTGTATATATTCAAACCGCTGGGGGGCGGCGAAGCGGAATTGGTCGACATTGCGAGAACGAAAGATTGATAGCCGGGGAAAAGACCGGCAGGGCAAATATCATCAGCAAATATGATCAGTCCGGGAGCCCAGCTTCCCTCAGCAGTTTGTCGCTGAACACATAAACGCCGATCAGGCCGGTCAGCGCGCTCGTGACAATGATGATGATGTCGAGCGAGACCCTGTCGCTGAGCGGCCCGAACGCCACCGTGCCAAGGGGCATGACGATACTTGTGATCATCGTCATTACGCTGAAGACCCGCCCCATATAGGCAGGGTCGACCTTTTGCTGCAAAACAGTCAACGCCGGCGTGTTGCTCGTCGCCGCCGTGATGCCGGAAACAGCCATGAAGACGCTGTACAGGGCAAACACCTTTGTGATGCCGAGCCCGACGCCCATCGCTGCCAGTATGAGGAAGCTTGACGCGATCGTAAAAGTCTTGTTCCTGAACCCTCCCCACGTCGCCATCAGAAGGCCCCCCACTACCATGCCGATGGAAAAGGCAATCTCGATCACTGTGAGCCGCCAGACGTCAGGCCCGAAGTTGCGTGTGACCTGCAAAGGCGTAAGCAGGGCCACGGGCGCGAGCAGGAATGTGAAACACGCCACGACGGCAAAGAACCGCAAGAGGAAGGTGTGCTCCCTGATATAGCGCAGACCGTCCATCAGCTCGGCAAGCATCGGCGCCTTCGCGTCAGCGGTTTTGCCGGGCTCATCCGCGGTTTTGCCGGGCATATCCGCGCCGTTGTCCGCAGCCGGCAGCCTTTCGTCGCAGGTGCAAGGGTCGCCGCCGCTGGTGCAAGAATCGCCGCTTCCGCGATCCGCAGCCCCGGAGGAAAGGACGGCCCCCCGTTTCTGCTTCGGGTCCGGGACCTGCACAAAGAGTATAAGGATCGTGATCGAGGCCGCCGCAGTGACCACGTCTATGAACAAAATGTTCTGGATCGGGAAAAATGTCAGTATGGCCCCGGCCAGCGCGGGCGTTCCGAGCATGGACACCGACTGGATCATCGAATTGATCCCGTTGACGCGCAGCAGTTTTTCTTCCGGGACGATCTGCGGGATAAGCGCATTGATTGCGGGCATCTGCACGCCCTGGCCAAAGCTGCGCGCTACCGAGCACAACAGCAAAAACCAAATATTCTCAACGCCGAAGGCATAGGAGATCGCGATCACCAGTGTCACGGCGGCGATGAAGCCGTCGGCTATATTGATGAGGTTTTTGCGGTTGTAATTATCCGCCCAGACGCCGCCGAACGGCGATATAAAAAACATCGGCAGCATGATAGCCACAGTGAACGCCATCATCATCGTGCCCGAGCCCGTCTTCAGCGTCACGTGCCACATGATAGCGTACCCGACGAGCGAGGAGCCGATAAGGCTGACTGCCTGCCCGGTCAGGAAGAACGCGATATTTCGTTCCCAGGGGTGGTTCCCTGCTCCCTTTCCCATACATACAATAATACCTTATTTTTCGGAACGGCGGATTTTATTAAAACCGGGTCAGGACCGTAACGAAACCGGGAAGTGCATCAACTGCCGGGAAGGGCATCACCTATATTATTACCGGAAGGGAAGCCATAGGACGGGGTTTCGTCGAGGTCAATGATGCCGGTGTTGATCAGGATCCTGTCCATCGGGAACTCCCCTCCCCCGAGGTTGAACACCTTGGCGGCGGAAGGTGACTGCAAGGCGGACCTGATCGGGGATGTTAAGTCATCGAGGACCAGCACCTCATTTTGCAGGAGATAAACCCCGTTGTAGGAATACGCGTCGATCCTCTCCTTCTGCCCGGAGCCTTTTTCCTGCTGGTGCGTGACAATTATTTCCGCCATATTGTAAACGTCATTTATCCGCATAAGCCTCTGGATCCTGTTTTGGTCGCCCGGGCTCGGCTGGTACAGTGAAAGGTTGTGATGTGAGTGCCAGTCGCCGAGATAATGGATCCCGAAGTTGGCCTGCAGCACCGCCTCGCATTTTTTCATGTACTCGATGTCCATTTCGTAGTCGTAGTTTTGCACGATCGCCATCGGCCCCGGCCCGACTGCAAGGTATATAACAGGCTCTCCGCTTGCGGTCCACAGCCCGTATAAGTCTCCGCCGGTTTCACAATTGCTGTATTGGTTTGCCTCGTAAGCGATTACTGACAGCTCGGATTCGAAAATCCGACAACCATTCGCCATTATACATCCCCCTGACTGGTATGTTCCTTATTTGCCACTATCAATTTGTAGCATATTCCGGGGGAAAGCACAATCGGTTCCGCGCAATTCCAGTTGACGATTCTGTTACGGTTTATTTTCTGCCCAGTCGGGGGGATCCGGCCACGCACACGGCCTGCATCCCACGCATGTGGGAGCCTGGCCTTGCTTGAAATGCATGGCGCGCGGGGCAAGTCCCATGGGCGCCTGTGCCAAATGAACCCTTTTGCCCCCTGTTGTATGATTCCTGAAAATGGTATAATTCCGCTTGTGATAAAGTGGTTGATCCGGAAATTTGTTGACGAGCGGGCTACGGGTGATATGCATCTGAAGCGGCTTTTGTGCGGGCGGCTTTCGGGGACGGTGGGCATTTTGATCTACGCGTTTGTCGGCATCGTGAAAATCTTTGTTGGGCTGGCAACGGGGAGTGTTGCGGTAATGGCCGACGCGGTGCACAATCTGGCGGACGCGGGGGCGTCGATCGCGACCCTGGTCGGGTTCACGCTTGCGAACAAGAAGAGCGACGCCGAGCATCCCTACGGGCATGCGCGCTTTGAATATATGACGGGTGTCGTGGTGTCGGGCATTATCATCGGCATCGGCATCAAGATGATCACAAGCTCCTATGACAAGATAGTGAACCCGACAATGCTGGAAACGGACACTTTGTCTATCGTTTTGCTGGTCATCACCGCGCTTGTCCCGCTCTGGTTCTTCAGGTTCAATTTCACGCTCAGCGGCCTGATAGGGAGCGCTTCACTGAGGGCTACCGGGGTCGAGAGCCGAAATGATGTAGTCGCCACGCTTGCCGTGCTGGGCGCTATACTGGTGCACCATTTCGCAGGCGTCAATATTGACGGCTATGCCGGCCTGGCAGTCAGCGTTTTCATAATTTATTCCGGCATAAAGACGGCGATAGAAACGGCGGGGCCGCTTTTGGGGCAGAGCCCGGATCCGGATACCGTGCGGGAGATCGCTGATTTCGCGCTGAAATACGACGGGGTGCTTGGCATCCATGATTTGATCGTGCATGACTACGGGCCGGGGCATGTCTTTGCGTCCGTGCATATCGAGGTCGACGGGCATGAGGATATTTTCAATACTCATTCCATCGTGGACGATATCGAAAAGGACGCGCTAAGTAAATTGTCCGTGCAGCTTGTCGGGCATCTGGACCCGGTCGATACGAAAAACCCGCGGGTGCGGGAACTGAGTGAGACGCTGGCTGCGGCCCTGAGCCAGACCGAAGGGATAAGGGGTATCCACGATCTGAGGATCGTTGTGGGGCCTTTGAAAAGCAATGTGATTTTTGACGTCGTGACGACGCATGACGACCCGGACAAGGCGCTTTTGGAAGTTGAGCGGATCGCGCAGGGTGTGCTGCGTGGGATCGACCCGTCGTATGTGGCGGTCATCAGCTGCGACCTTGAGGGCGGCGGAGCGCACAGAGGGGACGAACCGGCCTGAGCGAATCGGCGGGCCGGGGCGAACAGAGGGGACGAACCGGCCTGAGCGAATCTGCGGCCGGGGCGAACAGAGGGGACGAACCGGCCTGAGCGAATCTGCGGGCCGGGGCGAACGGGAGACTGGCCGGGGCGAACGGGAGACTGGCCGACCCGAACGGAAGACTGGCCGACCCGAACAGGAAATCGCATTTGACAGAATAAAGTTTCGAAGCTATCATCAGAACTAATAGCCACCATATAAAACATAAGGAGGAGAAGAAAATGGCATTAAAGTACAAGGTTTTCCTGCATAGCTATTTAGGCTTCAACAGCAATTCGACCCTGTTCTATGGCGAAAAGGATGCTGTCCTGGTCGACGCGTCACAGCTGTTGAGCGATTCTTACAAAATGGCCGGTGAAATCATTTCCATGCGAAAGAACCTCACGCACATCTATGTGTCCCATTTCCACCCGGACCATCATTTCGGCCTGAAGGCGCTCAAATACGCTTTCCCCAAAGCCAAGATCGTCGGCTTGCATCAATCTGTCCACGATATCGTCGATGTGTCAAACGACAAAGTTGACCTGTGGTCCATCGACCGCTTCGGCCCCGACGATATCCCCGATTCGACCATGATCCCTTTGATCCTGGAGAAGCCCTATGTCGAGCTTGAAGGCGAGAAAATCGAATTCTACGGTGAGTATGAAGGCGACAGCGTCAACAACACGATCGCCTGGGCGCCTTCGCTGAAGGTGATCTGCGCAACGGACGTCGCTTTCCACGACTGCCATCTGTGGCCCATCGAGAGCAATGTGGAGCGCCGTATCAAGTGGCGCAAAGACATCGCGAGGATGCTCGAGTTTGACCCCAGGGTCGTGATCCCGGGGCACTGTGACGAGGCGAAGATGGAGATCCTTGAAGACGTGATGGAAGACACTTCGAAATCGTATGTGGACTGTGTTGACTGGTCGATCAAATACCTTGAGTATTATGATGAGGTCTACAACGCGGCGAAAACCGGCTTGGAGATGGTGGAGATGATGAACGAGCGCTACCCCCTCAAGGCAGAGGACTTCGCGATCCACTGGCAGGCCAAGCTGCTGTTCCCGAAGAGCAGTCCGGACTGGCTCATCCCGCTGCCCGGCAAACCCGGTGAGATATTCCTCAACCCGCAGGGCGGTTTCGACGGGGATCCGCCAAAAGAATAAGGAGGGATGAAATGCTACCGGAAACTATGAAGATCTCATGGCTCAAAGAGCCTGGAGTGCACGAGACCGGGACGGCGCCTGTGCCGTCCCCGAAACCGGGCGAAGTCCTCGTCCGCGTCAAAAACATTGGCATTTGCGGTTCTGATATCCATATGAACGCGGGCACGCAGCCGGATGTCGAATACCCGGTAATACAGGGGCACGAGATGAGCGGCGTCATCGCGGACGCGAACGGCTCCGCGGTTTTCAAGGATGGCGACCATGTCGTCGCAATGCCCCAGACATTTTGTTCTGAGTGCGATTATTGCAAGCAGGGCCTGAACAACCATTGCCGCGAGCTGAGGATCATAGGCGTGCATATGAATGGGTTTGCGCAGGAGTATATCGCGCTGAATGAGCGCTGGGTACTGCCGGTCCCCGAGGATCTGCCGTTTGAGATCGGGGCGATGATCGAGCCGCTTGCGGTCAGCGTGCACGCCGTGTCGATGGCGGGCGACGTTAAGGGGAAAAACGTCCTTGTGATAGGGGCGGGTGTAATAGGGAACTTGGCCGCCCAGGCAGCGGCGCTGAAAGGCGCAAACGTGATGATTGCCGGCCGTACCGGCTACCGGCTTGACTTCGCAAAACAATTCGGCATCGAAAAATGCGTGAACACCGGAAAAGAGGATCTCTCGGAGGCCGTGAAGACCCATTTCGGAGAGGACGGCGCAGACGTTGTAATAGAGGCAATCGGCGTTGCGGATTCGGTCAATGAATCCTTCAGGCAATGCAAAAAGAAGGGGATCGTCGTCATCTCAGGGATCTTTGGGGAGTACCAGGCTATCGACCTTTTCACCCTCCAGGACAAGGAGCTGAATGTCGTCGGCACCATGATGTATACGATCGATGACTTTAAAGAATCGATCTCGCTAGCCTCATCAGGGCGTATACAGCTTACGCCGCTTGCGACAGCGGTCTTCCCCGCCGAGCAATTTGCCGAAGCATACAAGGTCATTGAAAGCAAGTCGATGCCTGTAATGAAGGTACTTATAGGAATCTCATAGAAAGCAAGGCGATGCCTGTAATGAAGGTACTTATAGAGATCTCATAGAAAGCAAGACGATGCCTGTAATGAAGGTACTTATAGAGATCTCATAGAAAGCAAGACGATGCCTGTAATGAAGGCGCTTACAGTGATATAGCGGCACGGATAAAGAGCGGCAGAGAGGATTTTACGATGCAGGGTACAATGAAAGCCTATTACTATGAGAGTGCAAACAACGCGTCGATCAGGGAGCTGCCGATCCCGCAGATTTCTGACGGCGAGGTGCTGGTTAAGATCAAGGCCGTCGGCATCTGCCATACGGACTTAAGCGTGCTTTCCGGCGTCAATATCGTGCCGGTGCCTTTCCCCTTTATCGGCGGGCATGAATGGTCCGGCGAGATCGTGGAGGCGGGGAAGGACGTTGTGGCGTTTCGGCCCGGGGACCGCGTCGTCGGGGAATGCAACAGCGGCTGCGGATCCTGCCTGATCTGCCAGGAAGGGCACGAGGACTATTGCATGGTAGCGCCCGTCCAGCGCGGGATCAACACCGACGGCGCTTTTTGCGAATATTACCGCATCATCCCGCGCCTTCTGCACAAGATACCCGACTCGATGGACTATATCACGGCTTCGCTGATCGAACCCATTACTGTAGCCTACAATGGCATTACCGGCATCGGGGGATGTAATGGCGGGGATACGGTCGTTGTCCAGGGCGCCGGCGCGATCGGGCTGGGAGCGGTGATCGTTGCCCGCAGCATGGGCGCCCGCGTTGTTTTGGCCAACCGCGGGGCATACAGAAGGGATATGGGGCTGAAGCTTGGCGCCGATCTTGCGGTCGATCCGTCGAGCGAGGACCTGCGGCAGATCGTAAAAGATATGACCGGCGGATTCGGCGCCGACCTCGTCGTGGAAGCCACGGGAAATGTGCACAGCCTCAAGCAGTCCTTTGAGCTCGTGCGCAACAACGGGAGGATCTCCTGTCTTGGGGGTTGCCCCGGGGAGGAGATCCCCTTTGAGCTGGGTAAACTGATGATGTGCGGGATAAGGGCACAGGGCTCTTTGGGTTCGCCGAAGGTCTGGGGTCAGGCGATCAAGCTGATCGAAAGGTGCGGCGTGGATATCAGGATGCTTTCCACCCACCAGTTCCCGCTGGCTGAGGCCGCGGCCGCGTTTGAGTTTGCGTCAAACAGCAGGGACAACGATTTTGTGAAAGTGACCCTCGTGACAGAACAGGATAGTGTTTAATAAAAGAAAGAGGGCAGTGCTTATATAAATTACAGAGGGCAGTGCTTACATGAAATAAAAAGGCTGTGCTCACATATAATAAAAAGAGCAGTGCTTACATGAAATAAAAAGGCAGTGTTTACATAAAAGAAAGAGGCAGTGCTCACATGAAATAAAAAGGCAGTGTTTACATAAAAGAAAGAGGGCAGTGCTCACATAAAATAAAAAAGGCAGTGCTCACATAAAAGATAGAGGCAGTGCTTCAAAAGAGAAAGACGATTAAAGAAAAACGATGATGTTTTCGAAAAGGGGAAGCGGATGAAAACAGCTGTATTCTATGGGAAGGAAGACGTAAGGATCGAGGATCGGCCCAGACCGGTCCCCGGCGAAGGCCAGATGGTGGTGAAGATAGAATACGCGGGCCTGTGCGGGACGGATGTGGACGCGTACAAGACCGGCAGTTTCCTGGCGCCGGGGATGGTGCTCGGGCACGAGAACGCAGGGACGGTCGCAGACGTCGGCAAAGGAGTCACAGGCTTTGCCGCGGGCGACAGGGTCATATGCGGACCGCCCTCATACTGCGCGCAGCTGTGCCCGTCATGCCGCCGGGGCGACACAAGCATCTGCTACAACGCGTTGCCCGCCACCCGGGGCATCGGTGGGCCGGACGGCGGCTATGCCGAGTACATGCTGATAGATGACGTGAGCCACAATATCATCATTAAGCTGCCCGATGGCATCGATTTCAAGGACGCCGTCCTTTATGACGTAGTCTGCGTCGGGATTCACGCCATCAGGCTGTCCCGCTATAAATTCGGGGATAATGTTGTGGTCAGCGGCGGAGGCGGGCCCATCGGTCTGTCAATGGTGCGTTTGCTGAAAGCGGCGGGCGCGCGCAGGCTTGCCGTACTCCAGCGCGGCGAAATAAAGGCAAAGCTCCTTGCCGAAATGGGCGCGGGCCTTGTCATCGATCCCGAGACAGAGCCGGATATCCAGGGGGCGCTCAAAGACTACTTCGGGACGGGTGAGGTGGCCGACATCTCTTTTGAATGCGCCGGGACCAAGGAGTCGCTTTACAATTGCCTCGAATACGCGACAAGGCCGGGCGGCCAGGTAATGATGGTCGGGCAGGTTACAGAGCCGGTAAGCAATATCGTGCCGTCGGACTCGTTCGTCAAGGAGCTCGATCTGCAGTTTTCCTTTGTATTCACGGAACATGACATCGAGATTTTCATCGATATGCTCAAGGAGGGGAAGCTGGATTTCCCCGGAATGGTGACGGACATCATACAGGTCGAAGACTGCGTCGCAAAAGGGCTGGGGCTGGCCCGCGAAGAGAGGCGGAAGCAGGTCAAGATACTGATCGACCCGTCGCTGCGGGATTGCTGAAGATAGTATAGCAGGCAATAAACGACAGGTATAAGCGCAGGCAATAGCAATCTTGCAGAACGGGGCTATAGCAGGCAATAAACGACAGGTATAAGCGCAGGCAATAGCAGTCCTGCAGGAGGGGGCCATATGGTTAATATCGGAGTTTTGGGTTCCGGATGGGTCGTCGGCTGGCATGTTTTCGGCGTCCGGCACAATGAGGATGTATGCGTTAAAGCGCTCATGTCGCGGAACGAGGCGACGGGAAAAGAGGCCGCAAAACAGTTCGGCGCAAATTACTACAGGACATATCAGGAGATGTACGAAAAGGAGGAGCTGGACGGCGTCATCAATCTGCTCCCAAACCATCTCCACTATGAAAGCTGCTGCGACGCGATTGACGCGGGGATAAGGCATATCCTCTGTGAGAAGCCGCTGGGAAACGACCTTGCCCTGACGGAAAAGCTTGTGGAGAAGGCCGAAGCTACGGGGGCGATGCTGCAGACGGGCTATATGAAGCGGTTCAACCCGGCATTCCAAAAAGCAAAAGAGGCGCTTGGCGTAATAGGCTCGGTGCAGTTTGCCAGCTTCTTTACCGCCGAGACAGGCGCCGAAAACCAGGTCAGCCACAGGGATACATCATCTTCGTGGAAAACAGACCCCGCCCTTTCCGGCGGCGGGAACCTGACCCATGTGGGCAGCCATGACATCGATTTCATACGTTATCTGTTCGGCGACGTCAAGGCGGTTTCGTGCAGGCTGAGGCGCGACGCGGAGGGCCAGCCCGAATACTATGCCAACGGCCGCCTTTATATGGAAAACGGCCTGGACGTCGAGTTGAAGATCGGGCGTGTGGACGTGCCGGACCTTGGGCCGGACTGGGAGGTCTTCAAAGGTGGCTGGAACGAGATCCTTGAGATCATCGGTGACAGAGGCTATATACGGGTCGCCAACCCTAGCTGGGAAGGGCTCTCCGCCGCCAAGGTCACATCGTGGTTCCGCGGGCAGCCGGGGCCGTCGGTGGAGTACTGTCAGAGCAGCCTCCAGTGGGTGAACGAGATCGCGGACTTCGCCTCTGCTATAAAGGCCGGCAAGCTGAGCCGGTTGGCAACGTCCGCGAGGGACGGGTACAAGGTCGATTTGGCTGTGCGCTGCATGCGCAAGTCGGACGAGTTGGGCGGCGCGGTCGTGCCGGTTGGGAAATCGTCGTTGTTGTGAAAGCATAGATGGCTTCCGTAATTGATTTCGGCGGCCGGATGGCAAGGAAAAATCGCAGGAACACAAAAAGAACCGGTCCCCTTTTGGCTGGCAAGAAGCGAGAACTGGTTCTTTGGCTTGCCATAACAGGTAGTCATTGCAGCAGGGCTAAAACTTACTAAGGGCCATGCACAACCCACGCCCCACGTTTAAAATGCTTCGAGCGCAGAGAAACTCCCTTCCCTCCCTTCCTCCCTTCCCTCCCTCCCTTATCCCGAGAAATTAGTTATCCCGAAGTTTCTCGTTACGTCAGGATTGCCAACGAAGTGAGATAAAAACTTCGGGATAAGAAAGGGATAAGAAAGAATCGTGTCAGCCCCGCCCTGCAAGCCTGTTTGCCATGATTGCTGCCATGTTTTGTCCGAAAACCCGACTTTTGTATGGTTTTTTACCTCGTTTTCCTGGAGAAAGGTCAAAATAGCCCCCATATGCAGATGAAAACCATACAAAAGTCGGATTTTCGGACATATTTTCGCGAGTTCTTGTATTTTCAGCATGCCAGACTAAACTGTACCCTATAAATTGGACAGTTGGGCATTTTTGAATCCTTCATTTTAGACAGACGATTTTCGAAGACCCTCAGTGCCGGACAGACTAAAACCACTAAACTGATGGAGCAGATACCGGCTCGATTCGAATCTTACTTTTTCGGCGCCCTCGCCCCTGGCGCTTCTTCAAATTTGTCGCAGGATCAGGGCGAAAAATCTTAAATCCCGTTATTCAACCAATGCGTCAAGTCTCACCGTCTCACCAAAGCTGCAACAAAGTCAGCCGTCAGCCCGGCCAGGGTGACGGTCGAGGCCGCCGGCGACAAAGCCCTCACCTTGATGCAGCCCTCGGCGGTCTCACCTTCTTCCAATGATCCTTCTTCTCCCGGCAACCCTTCTTCACCCAGCGGTCCTGCTTTTATCTGCATCAAGAAACAGAAGTCGGTTTATTCACGCCTGCAGGGCTGTTTTCACACAGTCTGCCGCCCCCACTGCGTTCGGCGGCCGCACAAAAAGAACCCTTTGTGTTAACACAAAAAGAACCGTCCCCCTGTGTTTCACCGTCCCCACTGTGTTTAGTTTTGTTCTTTCAAGGAGTCGATAAGCATTTCTATAATTTGGTTCGGCCTTGATTTTGACCAGAGGGCCAGGATCTCCGTCCTCGGGCGCAGCGGGTTTGAGAACTCGGCGTAGGCGTTGATGAAGCGGATGGAATCCAGCGTCATGAGCCGCGTGTGGCAGCTTGCGATCCCATAGCCAAGCCCGTACTCGATGCTCATCATGATGTCTTCGATGCTGGGGACATAGATGATCTTTGTCGGGTCTATGCCCAGGCCGCGGAGGTATTTCAGGCTGTTCTGGTAGGCCGCCAGCGAAACATTCGGCGATACCGTGACGAATTTGTGCTCCAGGAAATCTTCGACCGTAAAGGTCTTCAGCTTTCCGATCGGGTGGTCTTTTGATACGAGGATCTGGTCTTCGGCGCTGTCGATCTCGTAGCACGAATAGTTTTCCCTGTCGGCGGGGGTCACAAGGAAGGACAGGGCGACGACGATATCAAGGGTGCCCGCGTTGATGTTTTGCAGGATATCCAGAAGCGACACCCTCCTCAGGTTGATTTCGATCCCCGGGTTTTTTTCGGAGAACCGGTGGATCTGGGTCACGAAATCATGGGTGAGGTTGAGCCCGTGCTGTATGCCGATGTGAAGGACCCCGACCGTCCCTTTCGCGACCGACTTGGCCATATCGATGATTTGCCATAGCCAGTCGTTGTAGTTTGAAAGGTTCTTATAAAGGATCTCGCCTGCCGGCGTGAGCGTGATGTTCCTGGCGTCGCGGATAAAGAGCTGGATGCCCAGGTTGGTTTCAAGCATATGTATTTGTTTGCTGACCGCGCTCTGGGACACAAAAAGGTTGCGCGCCGCCTCTGAAATGCCGCCGAATTTAACAACTGCCAGAAAATATGCTATCTGTAAGTGACTCATTGCGCATACCTGTCCATATTTATTTGCGAAACATCCATCTCTGTTTCATATGTTTCAGCAAAGCGTTGTTATTATATTATATAAATGCGGGCGTGCCAATGTTTATTTGTCGCCCAGGCATTTCCCGCGTGGTTCATTATCACAGGCAGTTGACATTAATATGAGTTTCTATCACTTGCAATCAGTATCATAAGGAGGAACCAGGATGAAGAGATTTTTTGTAGCAGTGCTCGCTGTTGTACTTATCCTTGCTTTGGCTGCATGCGGCGGCGGAGGTTCGGGCGATGGCGGCGGTGACGCGGGCGGCGGAGGCGGCGGCACGGAAAGCACCGCAGGCGGCGATGGCGGCGGTGACAGCGGTGGCGGCGGAGGCGGCGGCAGCGGTGCGGACATAGCGTTTGTCATTCCCGCAAACCAGACCCTTGGGATCAATGACAAAGGCTGGATCCAGAATATCTGGACGGCAATGTCGGATTTTTGTGACGCCAAGGGCATGACATGCACCTATTACCAGCCCGTTGACGATTCAAAGCAAAGCCATATAGACACATATGACCTTGCGGTCCAAAACGGGGCGAAGCTGATCTACGGGTGCGGCAACGAGTGCCTCGAGGCCATGAGGACGGGTCCGTGGGATTTCCCCGACACAATGTTCATCTCGCTTGAGGCGACCGGGTATCTGCCGGGCGAGATAGCCCCGAACCTTCGGGCCATGTGCACGGGACAGCAGGAAAGCGCGTGGATCTCGGGCAACGCGGCCGCGAGCGAAGGCTATAAGAACATGGGCATCATTTCGGCCTTTGACATCCCGCCGCTCAACCAGTGGTGCTGGGGCTGGCTCCAGGGCGTGAATGACGCCGCGAAGAGGAACGGCATCGAAGGCATCACCATCCGCCACCACTACAGCGGTTACGCGGCGGCAAACCCGGAGATCCAGGCCATGTCGGCTTCATGGTATGCCGACGGGGTCGAGATGATCCAGTGCAACTCGGCCGGCGGCAACAACTCGATCATCGCGGCTGCTACGGCGGCGAACAAGCCCGTATTCGGCGCTGACGCAGACCTCAAGGACGAGGGCCCGACCGTCATCACCTCCATGGTCGTCGACCGTACCATGGTAGTCACAGACGCCCTTGAGCAGGCGTTCTTCGGGACGTTCGAAGGCGGCGGCGATGAGGTATGGCTGGGCGTCAACGAGGGCGTTTCCAGGCTTTCCCCGTGGCCCAGCAACCGCTTCGAAAACTATACGGAAGAACAGTATAAGGAAGACCTCAAGTACTTCGGCGACGACGTCGGCGGCGTCAGGACCGGAATGCTTACACCAAACGACGCCCTTGACATCTACCAGCTTATTGATATGATGGGCGACGACCTCGTGATAGAGATTGTCCACATCAAGTAACAGGTGATGGTAATTGTCAGCATCCAAGAAACTTGTGACAGAAATTGTCCACATCGAGTAGCAGGATAGGGTTATAATACTTACCGGCAGACAATCCCGGGCGTGGGTTTTTGTGGGGCCCGCGTCCGGGGTAATCGTGTTTTATAGAGGCATTACTTAATGGGTGAGACACTGAACGCTGAAAAAAGGTTCATGCGGTTTCTGGCCGCGGAGGGCATGTCCGGCCTCGTCGCCGCGCTTTTTACTATCGTCCTCGGCCTGGCTATCAGCCTGGTGCTGCTTCTGATTTTCGAAGGCCCTGTCGCCTGGGACGCGTACTATGTCATGATAACAGGGAGCTTCAATACGATCGGCGTACAAAAAGGCATGGCGCGCGTATTGTTCTACGCGGCGCCGCTCATGCTCACCGGCCTGTCTTTCGGGTTCTGCCTGAAGGCCGGGCTTTTCAATATCGGGGTGGCGGGCCAGTTCATCGTCGGGCTTATGACGAGCATATTTGTCGCGATAAGGACGGTCCATATCTTCGGGGAGCTGACCTGGCTGGCCGCGATACTTGCCGGCGCAGCTACCGGGGCGGCATGGGGGGCGCTTCAGGGCTACCTCCAGGCTTTCTTCAATATCCACCCCATCGTAATAGGCATCATGCTCAACTATATCGGGCTTTTCTCGATCAGCGCGATCTGCGAGGCGGATCCTTTGGTATACGCAAAGGGCAGGGGCTGGACAGAGGTCGTTCCGCTCGAAGCGATAATACCCAAAGGGGGCTTTGACCTGATCTTCGGCAAGACGGCCGCTGTGACCATCGGGCTTTGGATGGCGGTCGCGCTATGCATCATCGCATGGTTCATACTGAAGAAAACCACATTCGGGTACGAAATAAAGGCGGTGGGCCACAACCCGGACGCCTCCCTTTACGCAGGGATAAACGTAAAAAGAAACGCGGTCATCACGATGCTTTTGGCCGGGCTGTTTTCGGGGCTTGGCGGGGCCATCATGCACCTCAGCGCGGCCGATACGCACCTGGCCATTACCGACGCGTTGCCGCAGCAGGGTTTCACCGGCGTTTCCATCGCGTTGATCGCCACGGGGAACCCGGTCGCGATCATCTTTGCCGCGCTTTTCATCGCCTTCATCCAGGTCGGGGGACTGGGGATGCAGGCATACGGGCTGCAGCCGGATTTCGTCAACGTCATCACTTCGCTTATCATATATTTTTGCACATTCAGCTTTGTATTCAAGCACTTATACAATAAACTGCTGAAAAAAACGGGTATAAGGCAATGACGGACTCAATATACTTTTTCGGGCAGCAGATGCTACTGTGTTTCGTCCCGCTGATGGTCGTGGCCCTGGGCGGCATCTTTTCCGAGCGGTGCGGCATCATCAATTTCTCGCTTGAAGGGCTGATGCTTGCGGGGGCCTTTGCCGGCGCGTTCTTCCTGCGCGGCACACAGGAGATACTCCCGGGCAACCTCTCGTATTTTTTAGCCCTTCTGGTCGCCGGCGGCGCGGGCACAGCCGCGATGATGCTTCATTCCTACGCGTCCATCTCGCGGGGCGGCAGCCAGATAATAAGCGGCATGGCCGTGAACCTTTTGATGCCGGCGCTCACCATAGTGCTTGCAAGGGCTATCATCGGCGTGCTCCAGGTGGACTACAGGAACAGGTTCATCAATACCGAGGTGCCGGGTTTTTCAGAGATCCCTGTGATCGGCCCGATATTCTTCAAACAGGCTTATATATCCACATTGATGGGTTTTGTAATATTGGTAATTACGGTCATCGTTTTCAAATACCTCAAGTTCGGCATGCGGCTCCACGCGGTAGGCGAGCACCCTCACGCGGCGGAGGCGCTCGGCATAAACGTAGCCAGGGTCAGGTACGCGGGGACTGCCATTTCCGGGTTTTTGGCCGGGCTTGGCGGTCTGGCTTTCATCGTGCCCAACGCCAGCGAGTACGCTGCGAGCGTGGCGGGCTACGGGTACCTGGCCGTCGCCGTCGTGATCTTCGGGCAATGGCGGCCGATGCGGATCTTCTGGGCGGCGATCTTCTTCGGAGCCATGAAGACTATCGCGAATGTGTACACCATCATCCCGTTCTTTGTCGAGCTCGATTTCTCGGTGTATGTGTACAAGATGATTCCATATATAGCGACAGTGATCGTACTGGTTTTCACCTCGAAACGGACAAAACAGCCGGCGGCGCTTGGGATTCCGTTTACCCACAACGAGAGATAGTTGTTATTAAAGGCGGTGTGATCGAAAATGGAGAAATATTATACAAAAAATATTGAGCTGATCGGGTACCATGACCTGTGCGACAGGCCGGGGTTCCAGATGGCGATGCAGGAGGTGGACGGGCGCTACTACCTGTACGCCTCGCATTTCCGCCATTCGGGCTGGACGGTCCTTGAGGTCACGGATCCGGAAAACCCGCGTTTTGTGCGCTTCCTTGAGGGGCCGGATCTTTCCGGGCAGGTGACGAACAAGATACAGGTCGCGGACGGGCTCATGCTCTGCGCGCTTGGGACGGGCATACCGTTCCTGCACGGGATCGGGGCCGACGACCCCTATATCGCGGGGCTGCAGATCTATGATGTGAAGACCGATCCTGAAAACCCGAGGCTCCTTTCGACCTGGGAGGCCGGCGAGGCGCAGGCCTGCGACAATATCTGCCTCGGGGTTCACCGCTTTTTCTACAGCGGGGGCCGGTACGCACACCTTTCCTCGACATGTGACGGGTTCAGCAATATGATATACCGCATCCTGGACGTCTCCGATCCTGAAAACCCGGTCGAGGCCGGGCGGTGGTGGCTCCCGGAGCAGTGGGAAAACGGCATCCTTGAAAAGGACCGGCCCGTGACGGATTTCCCGCTTTCGCTGCCGGGCATGCACGGTCCCCCCTATGTCAAAGGGGATCTCGCTTATTGCGGCTACAACGGCGCGGGCGTTGTCATCGTTGACATCTCGGATGTAAGCAGGCCGGAGCTGGTCGGCCGCCTGCCTGTCTTCCCGACACTGGGGGGCAAGTTTTCAGGCGCGCGCTGCCATACTGTGCTGCCGCTTTCGAAGCGCCCGTACGCGATCTTCACAAATGAGGGCGAACGGTTCAACTGTTTCAACAAGGAGATCATCGGCGGGCAGCCGCAGCCTTTGAATGTGCTTGGCATGATGGACGTAAGCGACCCGGCTGACCCCACGCTCATATCCGTGTTTCCCTATCCCGAGGTCCCGGAGGGCTTCCCCTACCCCAATTTCAACGATTGCGGGATCGGCTGCCCAGGCCCGTTTGGCCCGCACAATATCCATGAGCCGCACGACCATCCCGCGCTGGAGGACAGGAACGACAGGCTGTATTGCTGCTACTTCCACGCCGGCATGAGGATATATGATATCAGCGATCCGTTCGTGCCAAAAGAGATCGCGTATTTCATCCCGCCGGACCCATCGTCATATAAATTCGAGTGCGACTACCCGGGCCCGATGATCGCGACGACAG
>Ga0082212_10002456_pt1 | contig 26990 bp, 21 predicted proteins | sample TergutNt197P3_FD_71548 | JGI IMG/M metagenome (GOLD analysis project Ga0082212, IMG submission 71548) | Neocapritermes taracua P3 segment gut microbial communities from Petit-Saut dam, French Guiana - Nt197 P3 | ecosystem: Host-associated > Arthropoda: Insects > Digestive system > Gut ...
AGATTTTGTCCACCACGATCAATTCGCCGTTTTTGACTTTCGAGGTGAGGGCGCCTTTGAGCGCCGCCCTTCTCGCTTTCTTGTTCACCGAAACCCTGTAGCTCTTTGGCTTGGGCCCGAAGGCTATGCCGCCGTGGGTCCAGTTGGGGCTCCTCGTCGAACCCTGCCTCGCCCTGCCTGTGCCCTTCTGCCTCCACGGCTTCTTTCCGCCGCCCCTCACTTCCGACCTCGTGAGCGTCGAATGGGTGCCGATCCGCTGATTTGCAAGATAGGCCTTGACAACGCTGTGTATGAGGGATTCGTTCACTGCGGCGTCGAATATATCGTCGGAAATCTCTTTTGTCCCCGTTTCATTGCCGGACATATCTACCACTTTTATATTCGGCATCGTTTATTCTCCTTTCAAAATTCAATACTGTTTTGCTGGCAACTGACAACTGTCACTTCACCGTGTCCCTTATGAACACTATCGAGCCTTTGGGTCCCGGCACCGCGCCTTTCACGGCTATCAGATTTTTTTCCTTGTCGACTTTTATCACTTCAAGGTTTTGGGCCGTCACCCGCTCGTGCCCGTACTGGCCGGGCATTTTCTTGTTTTTCATGATCCTCGAGGGATCGCTGTTGGCGCCCATTGATCCCGCGTGCCTGTGGACGGGGCCGACGCCGTGCGTTTCCTTTTGCGTGTGGAGCCCCCAGCGCTTGACGGCGCCCGAGAACCCGCGCCCTTTCGTGATCCCCGTGACGTCGACTTTTTCCCCCTCCTTGAAATGGTCGGCTTCTATTTTGTCCCCGACGTTCAGGCTCTCGGCGTCTTTCAGCTTGAATTCCTTGAGGTGCCTCTTGGGAGGCAGGCCCGCCTTCTTGAAATGCCCCTTCATGGGCTTTATGACCTTCTTTTCTTTTTTTTCCGCATAATCGACAAATCCGAGCTGGACTGCGCTGTATCCGTCGTTTTCGGGCGTTTTTTTCTGTATCACCGGGCACGGTCCCGCTTCTATCACGGTGACCGGAACGACATTCCCGTTGGCCGGGACAAATATCTGCGTCATTCCGAGCTTTTTGCCTATGATGCTTTTTTGGGCCGGCATTCTGCTCATATTTTCATTCCTCCTTAAATCTTGACTTCGATTTTCACGCCGGCAGGCAGTTCGAGCTCCTGGAGCGCGGTTATTGTCTTGGGCATGGGTTTGAGCACATCTATGAGCCTTTTGTGCGTCCTGTACTCGAACTGTTCCCTCGAATCCTTGTATTTATGAACCGCCCGCAGTATGGTGACTATCTCCTTTTCCGTAGGCAACGGGATGGGCCCCGATATCTCGGCTCCCTGAAGCTTCGCGAGCTCCACTATTTTCGCCGCCGCCAAGTCTATCAGCGTATGGTCGTAGGATTTCAGCCTTATCCTGATTTTGTCTTTTGTCTTCGCCATTTGATTTTTGCCTCCTTTTCGATTTTTGTTTTTCTTAGCTCATCAAGGCAGAAATTTGAATGCCGTCAAACGACAACTTACCCGCGCGGTTCTTTTTGCGGATAAAAAACACGGATACAGACGCATTCGCTGTTATCCGGCCCGCCATGTTATTCAACGATCAACAACACCCCGCCCGATAACGGACATACTCCGCGAAAATTACCGTTTGAATGCGTTGTAATCCGCAAAACGCAACCTTTCGCTTCATCGCACGATGACGCGGCATCCACATTCGCGCGTAAGCCGCAATGCCGCGACTTTTTTATTATACACCAAATTTTCGCAAATTGCAAGCGTTTTTTTGAAATTTCCGAAATTTTTTTGGAAATTTCATAAAAAACGGGGAAAGACACGAAATCTTTCCCCGCCATGCGTCACGGTATGTCCGGTTATTTGGCTTTGGCGAAGCGTTTTGCCGCGAAAGCCCCCGCGCAAAGCATCATCGCAAAGATCATGGCCATGCCATCTCCGGTGGCCGGGGCCGCCGGGGCCGGGGCCGGGTCGGCGGCCGCGGGCGGTTCCGGCTGGGCAGCCGCCTCGGGCTCAGGTTCAGGTTCGGGTTCGGGCTCGGGTTCGGGCGCCGGAGGCGTGTATATGGCGCCGGTCAAAACCAATCCGCCCTCGCCGGTGATGTCGTCCGGGGAAGAGGTGTTCACGTAGAAGTCGAGCTGGTTCCAGCCGCCGTCCGAATCATAGGCGGATATTATCGGGGTGAAGCGCAACTTCACGCCTTCGGCCGGCGCCGGGAATCCCGATACTTTCTGCATGGTCGCCCAAGGCACGGCGACTTCGATGGTATAGGTGGTTCCGCTCGCGCTGTTTGCCACGACCCAGCCTTCCATCTCCGGGTCGCCCTCCACGAACTGGGATTTGCCCGGGGCCGCGCGTCCGGTGAGCTTGGGCGCGCCGCCGTCCGGATTCATGACCCAGAATATCTCATATGCGCCGTCGCCGGGCTCCTCGTAGCTGTCCGGGTCGTAAGCCAGAAACAGCAGCGTTCCCGAGGCCTCCCAGGGCCAGTCGCCCGCGTCGGGGTTGAAGGCGAAATTCTTGTCGTTGCGCACTTCGAGGATGTACAGATAGGTTTCGTCCCATTTCAGCTTGTAGTCCACGGATAGCTGGGACGACGGGATAGGGTCCCCGCCCGTGTTCTGCCAGAAACCGTATTTCTTGAAGATTTCGCTGTCGTCGTTCGCGGTGAATCCGACGGCGTCGTCCCACTCGCCTTCGCCGACTTTGCCGTCGATGGTGACGGGAAGCACGGATTTCGCGCACTCATACTCCCATTCCGGTTTGACAGCCGAGACGCCCAGCGCGCCAAACATCGAAAAGAGCACCGCGAAGATAATAAATATGCCGATTTTTTTCATTTTTGCCGTTTTTCCTCCTACAGGTAAATTTTGTGCCGGTTAAAATTCCTGATAATCCCTATTGTACACAAAATTTCATGGAATGTCAACATATTTTTTCAAAATTGTTCGCTTTTTTCAGTTTTCGCCGAATGTCATGACTATGTTGTATATGATCGCCGCGGCTTCGGCCCTCGTCAGGGTTTTCGTGCCGTCGTAGTTGCCATCCTCGTCGCCCAGGATAAGCCCGAACGCCTTCATTATCGCCACGTATCCCCTGTATTCGGCGTCGCAGTTGTCGTCGTTGAACGGATAGGCGAAAATCTCGGTATGCTGGCCCAGCTCCCCGTAGCCCGCGATTTCGCAGACTATTTTCGCCGCCTCCTGCTTTGTGAGGATCTTGTCGGCATCGGCGCCGGAGCTGTATGCGTCCATCTGCCTGTATGCGAACTGGTTGACGAATATGCTCGACTCTATCTGGGTGAAATAATAGGCGTTGTAGGCGAAGAAGCGCAGATAGCTCACAAGCTCGCCTTTGGTTATGGCCGCGTCGGGATTGAATATGGTGCCTCCCCACACATATATGCCGTTGTTGGTGAGCGTCCAAACCGTGTTTTCGCCCCAGTGGCCCTCGAGGTCCTTGTAATCGGGGTCCACTGCGGGAGCCGCCGCCTCCTCGAAGTTCCAGTCTATGCATTTGCCCGTGAACGGATCGACATACACGGAGGCGCCGAATTTGTAGACCAAGACCGCGTTTATCTTTCCGTCCTCGGTCAGCCCGTTCGAGGTGTAATATATGTCATATCCCGCATAGTCGGCGATCTTCCCGAGCGCCTTTTCGGGGGAGACTATCTTGGACAGCTTGGGGAAGTCCGCCTTGTCGAACCACCGGAAGGAATAGTGGGAAATTTTTCCGGCGATGCTGTCGAAACTCACGGACACGCCGTTGCCGTCGAACAGTATCCCGTTCACTTTCCTCTGAAAATTGAAATAATAGCTGGCCGCGCCCTTTTCGTCGTTGAAGCTCACAAGCTCGAAATCGGCATCTATGTCGGCCGGGCATATCTCCCTTATCTTTTCGAGCGCCGCCTCTTTCGCCTGCTCGAAGGTATATGCGCGCCCGGGGTCCTGGCCCTTTGCAGGGCCGTAAACGGAATAGGAGCTTCCCGAGTAATAGATGATCGTTCCGGTTTTGGCGTCCACGGTGGCGTAATGGTTTTCATACATGGTCTCGGAGCTGGAGTACATGGATATGCCCCAGAGATATTTGTCCCTGTCCATGTAGTCCGATTCAAGGTATGTGTTCACCGTGAAATTTTCCAGATCGGCCGGGGCCAGGTCAAAAGCCTTGGCTATTATGGCGACCGCCTCGTCGGCGGTTATGTAGCCTCCGGCCTTCGCCAGCTCGGTGAGCTCCGCCTCGGAGAACGACACCGCCCCTCCCATGCCGCCGCTATCTGCGGACATGGCCTTCGCGCTTTCCGCTTCCGCCCTGGGCATGGGCAAGGGCATGAAACCGGACGGGTCGGCTATCTCCACCACGCTGCCGTCCGCGGCGCTTATATACTCGTCGTAATTGTTTTTGAGCCTGTACACCGGGTGGATTTTGTGCTCCCTGGATTCGTAGTCGTAATAGCTCGTATAGATGAGCTCGATGCCTATGTTTTCAAGATAGGAGTCCAGGGCCTCCTGCCTCGATATCACCGAAGAGGCGCTTTGGTATTCGAATTCAAACGCGTCGGAGCCCGCATAGTCGTATCTGAAATTCGAGAAGCTCAAAATGTCCCCCGTGATTTTGTCCACGTCCGCGTACAGCTGGAAATCGGGGTAGTCGTAGCCGTTCTTGGCGAGCACATAGACCAAGCTGTATCTGTCGGACGGGTAGCTCAAGGACTGGTAATACAGCCTGTAGCCCTCGAATTCGCGGCCCAGCATCTTTTTGAGGAAGGCCTCGGCCTTGGCGGCCGCCTGGGCTTTGGTGAGCTCGGCGAAACGCACCTGCTTGGAGGCGTATTTTTCGTCATAGTCGTATTTGCCGTAGTACAATACCCTGCCGTTTCCCAGCACGGTCGCGTTGATGTTCGCGTTGCCGTCCTTTGAATACCAGATGAAGTTCCAGTTGTCGTTTCCGGAGGCGTCGGGATAATAGTAGTAATTGAAATTCACGTAGATTTTTTCGTCGATGTCGATCACTTTTTTCACGGCGGTCAGCGCCTCCCTCATTTTCGCCTCGAGATCCGCGCCGTCCGCGGCTCCGCCGCCTCCATAGGCCGCCGAAGGCACCTCCGTTGCCGGCATCGGCATGGTCGCATTCGCCGTTGGCTCCGCGCCCGCAGGCATCTCCGGCATCGGCGCGGCGTTCACCGCGCCCGCCGATGCGAGCATGGCGAAAAACAGCAGCGCGAAGCAGGCCGCAGCCGACAAGGCGAATTTGACAAATTTCGCGTTTTGGGTTTTTTCCATAGATTTTGATACATCCTTTCAAAAATAATAACTTAGAATAAAAACGGGCATCTATATGTTATACTCGCTTCAAGTTGAAAAAGTTCCGCCTTTCGGCAATTTTTTTATCTCCTGAGGATCTTGAATTCTATGTACTCCCCTGCGGAAACGGAATTGACGATGTAGTCCGTCCTCGAGATGATATGGTTCAGCGGAATATATGTGGTGGAGTTGATCAGCTCCCCCTCGAAATACAGCTTGTTTCCCCCGTCGAGGATGTATGCGGTCTTTTTGTCCGCATCCCAGCCCACGGTCTCGCCGAGAAGCTCCATCAGGTATCTCATGGGGAGGATGTTTTCGTAGTACACCAGCTCGGGGTTCTCCCGCACCCGCGCGAGATCGGAGTCGAGCTTGAACCTCTCCAGGATCTCCCGGTCCCCGCGCTCGCGGGTGGCGAGTATGTTCATGAAGTTTGCGCCATCCACGTCGGTCTCCAAAACCACGTACAGCTCGCTGTACCTGTAATACGGGAGTTTCAAAAGCTCCTTTTCGATCGAATTTTTTATCCTGCCGAGGCTCAGCCCGTCCCTTAGCTCGTATTCCGGTATTTCGACGTCGTCCGGGTATTGGTACGAAACGCTCGATTTTACCGTGAACGCGCCGGAGAGCCGATCCATGTGCCCCTCGATCCAGCCCAAACCGAAGCTTTCCAGCTCGACGTATAAAACGGCGCCGTCATAGCCGGCCATCGTGTCGAACAGTTCTTTCACGGCAGTGTCGACCATGCCGGTGGAACAAAGCAAATCGGCGAATATCTTCGAGAGCTCGTTTAGCTCGAAGAACAGGAGGTCCCCCCGCTTGTGGAGGATCGCCGCGAACTCCATGTCCTCCCCGTCGGCTTGGACCAGGGCGATCTCTATTTCGGCGTCGCCGCCCTTTGCCCGCCCCCCGATCCTGAAGACCAGCTCTCCCGGGACCGCGCCGTCCAGGTTGCCCTCGATTTCAAGGCTCAGGTCCGCGGAAAAAGAATAAACGCCCTCATCATCGCCGAGCAGTTTTTCCGCAAGGCCATAGACTTCGGATTTTTCGCACGAAACCGCCGCCAGGCAAAGAAGCGGCAGCAAAAACGCCAAAATGAAAGGCGCCGCGTTTTTTGTGGTTTTGTTTATCATTTTTTGTCACTCCCCGTTATTTTTGTTTTTCGCGTTTATCTGCCTGATTTTGGCCAGCGGGTTCCTGTCCGCGGCTTCGCGCAGCTGCGGGTTGGCCACGTGGGTGTATATCTGCGTGGTGTTCAGATGCTCATGGCCCAAAATCTCCTGGAGCACCCTTGTGTCCACGCCGTTCTGGTACATCAGGGTCGCCGCCGTGTGCCGGAGCTTGTGCGTGGAATAGTTCTTGTCGGCGAGCCCCGCCTTGAAGAAGCTCAGATCGACCATTTTCTGCACCGCGCTGTTGGATATCCTGCGCCGGTTCCTGGATATGAAGAGCGCGTTCTCGTCGTTGGCGGATTCCTGCCTTTTGCGCACTTCGAGATAATCGGCGAGCGCCTTTTTGCAGGGCTCGTTCAGGTACACGAACCTCTCTTTCTTGCGCTTGCCGAGCACCCTCACGGTGGAACGGTCCGCGGCTATGTCGCCGAGGTCTATGCCCACGAGCTCGGAGAGCCTCATGCCGCAGTTCAAAAACAGCGTCAGGATCAGATAGTCGCGCATCCTGTTCGGGTTTTTTTCGTCGTCCTGTATGGCGTTCAAAAGGCTCACGCTTTCCTCGAGGGACAGATACTTGGGCAGAGACTGCCGTATGGTGGGCGATTCGATGGTCTCGGCGGGATTCGCCTCCAGTTTGCCGACCTGGGCGGTCAGGTATTTGAAGAAGCCCTTGACCGCGGAGAGTTTTCTCGCCCTCGAGTTGTTTATGTTGTCCCTCTGCTCCGCCATGAAAAACAGAAACTCGAATATGTCCTCCTTCGAGATCGATTTAATGAATTCCAGGCCTATGTCGCTCACTTCGATTTCGTCGAACATTTGATCAGTCCCCAGCTTGCGCCGTTTCATGAACCTGAAAAACACGCGCAGGTCGAATATGTATTCCCTGACCGTGAGCTTGGAGCAGCTTTTGATCGTGGTCAGGTACATCAGGTACTGACGCGCCGCCTCGGGCAGCGTTTCGATGTTGCCGTGGTTGTTTTCCATAAAAAATGCGCCCCCTTGCATACATTATACCCCGAATTTGTGAAAAATTTTGATTTTTTTTATAAAATAATATAATTTGTGCAATATGCACAAAATTACGTGAAATTTTTTGGCACATATTTTTGCGTCCGCCTATTGACAAACGCGAAAATATCTGATATAATGTCAAAACACATTTAAAAACGATGAAGGGAACAAGGCTTGTACTATGTTTGGCTTGCGAGTTACATGGATGCGGACGCGAATTATATTCTAAGAGCGCAAAAACAGCCGCTTGCGGCGTTTTGCCTCTTGTGGGTATGGATTTGTCTCCGCGTTTTTTGTTTATCTTGCAAGCTTGTCAGAGATTTGCCGGTTTGGTGCGAGGCAAAGGAGCATATTACAGGCGCATAACTCGTCCCGGAGTTGCCGTTTCCCAAAGGATGATTCCGAGTAGGTGCGGACGTGGATGCCGCGTTACGGCAAAGGCTTTGGATAAAATTCCCGGAATTTTTGAGAAGCCGGAATTGAGAAGGCTGCCGAAATCATACTGTCCCGGCGATGTTTCGCAGCCCCAAAATTAGGGTGGTACCGCGTGACGGCTGTATTATGCTCCTCGCCCCTATTGCGCAATTTATGCGCGGAGGGGAAAGCGGAGTTTTTTTGTCGTTTTTTTCCCTTCCGCAAAAAAAAACGGAGGGAAAAACAAATGGAAAAAGCAAAGAAAATTCACATCTTCGACACCACGCTCAGGGACGGCGAACAGGTCCCGGGCGCGAAGCTGAACTTGAACGAAAAGCTCAGGATAGCCAAACAGCTCGAGCTTTTGGGCGTCGATTTCATCGAGGCGGGCTTCCCCTCGTCGTCGCAGGGGGACTTCGAGGCGGTGGCGGCGATCGCCGAACTCGTGAAAAAGCCCGTGGTGACAGCTTTGGCCAGGGCGGTGAAGTCGGACATCGACCGGGTCTACGAGAGCGTGAAACGCGCCAAAAACCCCATGATCCACATCGTCTTGGGAACGTCCAGCATCCATGTCGAGCAGAAATTCCGCAAAACAGGCGACGAAATACTGGAAATGGGGGTGGCCGCCGTCAAGTACGCCAAAACCCTGCTGCCTGCGGTGCAGTACTCCACCGAGGACGCATCCAGAAGCGAATTTGAGTATCTGTGGCGCACAATCGAGGCGGTGGTGGCCGCCGGGGCCACGATAATCAACATCCCCGACACCGTGGGCTACGCGGTGCCCGAGCAGTTCGGCGAGCTGATAGCCAAAATAAACCTCAGGCTCAAAAACTTGAACGACAAAGTGCTGCTTTCCGTGCACTGCCACAACGACATGGGGCTCGCCACGGCGAATTCGCTGGTCGCGGTCAAAAACGGCGCGGACAAAGTCGAATGCACCATAAACGGCATCGGCGAGAGGGCGGGCAACGCCGCCCTGGAGGAGATCGCGATGGGGCTGAAGGTGCGCGGGGACTACTATGGCGGGTTTTCGGAGATCGACACCAAACAGATCATCAACACCTCGAAAATGGCCAGCAGCCTGATGGGGCTCGACGTGCAGGTCAACAAGGCGATAACCGGCGACAACGCCTTCGCGCACTCCTCGGGCATCCATCAGGACGGGTTGCTGAAATCGAGGGCCGTGTACGAGATCATCAATCCCGGCGACGTCGGCATAGAGGACATGGAAATGGTGCTGACCGCGCGCTCGGGTAGGGCGGCCTTGAGAAACACGATAAAGCAGATGGGCTTAAACGACTTAAACGAAGCCGATTTCGAGCTGGTGCACCAAAACTTTCTGGAACTGGCCGACAAAAAGAAAGAGATATACTATCACGACATCTACTACCTGATGAAGGACTTCTTGGTGAAAACGGAGAGCATCTCAAAAAAAGCCCAAATATATGAACTCATAAACTACCAGGTCATATCCAGCGACATTTTCCCGAGCGCGTCGGTCAAGATCAAATGCGGCGAGCGGACATTCACGAAAACCTCGACCGGGAACGGCCCGATAGACGCGCTGTACACCGCGATAGAGGAAATCGTCGGGCTTCGGGTGGGGCTTCTCGAATACAAGATAAGCAGCATATCCCGGGGCGAGCAGGCGATGGGCAGGGTCAGGATACAAGTCAGCTTCGAAGACAGGACATATACATCGAGCGCGACCGACGTGGACACGATCAAGGCGAGCGCGATCGCGATGCTCAACTGCGTGAACCAGATCAAGCTGTCATACCAAAAAAACGGAGGTTTTTCATGAAAATCGATTTATACGACACCACCCTGCGCGACGGCGCGCAGAGCCCCGGGATATCGTTCACCACGGAGGACAAGCTGCGCATCATCGCGGCCTTGGACGAGTTCGGCATACCGTATATCGAAGCGGGAAACCCCGGCTCAAACCCAAAGGATATGGAACTGTTCGAAAAAGCGGCGGGCCAAAATCTCAAAAATTCCAAGTTGTGCGCGTTTTGCTCGAGCTGCCGCGCGGGGACGGAGGCGGGATCGGACGAGGCGCTGATCAAAACGGTCGGCGCGAAAACCGAAATTGCGACCCTGTTCGGCAAAAGCTGGCTTTTGCACGTCGATAAAATCATCAAAACGACCGCCGAGGAAAATCTCCGCATAATTTACGATTCGATAAAGTTTTTAAAAGACAGCCATAAAACCGTTTTTTTTGACGCGGAGCATTTCTTTGACGGCTACGCGGACAATCCCGGCTATGCGCTTCAAGTGCTGCAGACCGCCGAAGATGCGGGGGCTTCGGCTATAATTCTGTGCGACACAAACGGCGGAACGATGCCCGGCGAAATCTCCAAGGCGCTAAAAACCGCCGCCAGGCGGGTGAATACCCCTTTGGGGATCCACTGCCACGACGACAGCGGGCTCGCGGTGGCGGGCAGCCTCGCGGCGGTTTCCGGCGGGGCGGTGCAGGTGCAGGCGACGGTGAACGGCATAGGCGAACGCTGCGGCAACGCGAATTTATGCGTGCTTCTCCCGAATTTGCAGCTGAAGATGGGCTATGGCTGCCTCCCCGCCGAAAAGCTGCAAAGCCTCGCTCCGCTGGCGCGGTACATCGCCGAAATCTCCAACATCGCCTTTGACGAAAATATGCCGTATGCGGGCGGCCACGCCTTCGCCCACAAAGGCGGGATGCACATCGACGCGGTGAACAAGGCCCCCGCCTCATTTGAGCATATATCGCCGGAGCTGGTGGGCAACACGCGCAGCACGCTCGTGTCGGAGGTGGCCGGCAGGGCCGCGCTCATGGACAAAATGAACCACTTCGCCCCCGGCATCACCAAGGATTCGCCGGAGCTGAAAGAGGCGCTGCGGCTCGTGAAATCATATGAAAACGACGGTTACCAGTTCGAAAACGCCGAGGGCTCTTTGTCGCTTTTGCTGCTGGATTCGGTAAAAAAACGCAGGACATATTTCAGCGTCGAGACTTTCAAGCTCGTCTTGTCGGAGCCGGACGCGAAATCGAGCAGGCCCGGCGCGCTGGTCAAGGTGAAAGTGGACGGCATAGAGGAAATAACGGCGGCGGAGGGGGACGGGCCGGTGAACGCGCTCGACAAGGCGCTCCGAAAGGCGCTCGGTGCTTTCTACCCGAAGCTCGGCGAAATGAAGCTGATCGACTTCAAGGTGCGCGTGCTGAATTCGAAGGCGGCCACCGCGGCAAGGGTGCGGGTTCTGATCGAGTCCTCGGACAACAGCCGCACATGGAGGACCGTGGGGGTCAGCGCGGATATCATCGAAGCCTCCTGGAACGCGCTGCTCGACTCGGTGGAATACAAGCTATCGCTCGACGACGGGCTGATTTCATAATTTTGCATTCTGCATTTCAAAAAAGGGGGAACAAATAATGAGGCCTATGACATTGAGCCAAAAAATACTCGCCTGCCATGCGGGCAAAGAAAGGGTCGCGCCCGGCGAATTTTTGATCGCCGATGTGGACCTGGTGTTGGGAAACGACATAACCGCGCCGGTGGCCATAGACGAATTCGCGAAGATCGGGGCAAAAAAGGTGTTCGACGCCGAAAAAATCGCGCTGATCCCCGACCATTTCACCCCGTGCAAGGATATAAGCAGCGCAAACCAGGTCAAAGTTTTGCGCGATTTCGCGAAAAAATACGGCATCAGGCATTTTTACGATATGGGCCAAGCCGGCGTCGAGCATGCGCTGATCCCCGAGCTCGGCCTGGCGCTGCCCGGGGAGCTCGTGATCGGGGCCGATTCGCACACCTGCACTTACGGCGCGCTCTCCGCGTTTTCGACCGGAGTGGGCTCCACCGACATGGCGGCGGCGATGGCCACGGGCAAAGCGTGGTTCAGGGTTCCCGAGGCGATGAAAATCGAGATAACCGGAAAATTCGGCGAATTCGTGTCGGGCAAGGACGTCATACTCGAGATAATCGGCCAAATCGGCGTCGAGGGCGCGAGATATATGTCGATGGAATTCGGCGGGGCGGGCACAGGCGAGCTTTCGGTAGACGACAGGCTGTGCATGGCGAACATGGTGATCGAAGCCGGCGGCAAGAACGGCATATTCGAAGCCGACGAAAAAACCTTGGAATATATAGCCTCCGCGAACAAGCGGAACAGGCCGTACAGGATCCATAAGGCGGACGAAGGAGCGGACTATGCGAAAACGCTGAGAATCGATCTGGGCGATTTGGATTGCGTCGTGGCCTTCCCGCACCTGCCCGAAAACAAAAGATATATCTCGGACATAAAACCCGGCGAAGTGAAAATCGACCAGGCCGTGATAGGCTCGTGCACGAACGGCAGGCTGTCGGATCTAAAAATCGCGGCAAAAATACTGAGGGGCAAAAAAATCGATAAAGATGTGCGCTGCATAATAATACCCGCCACGCAAAAAATCTGGAAAGAAGCGATGAACGAGGGGCTGTTCGACATATTCATAGATTCCGGCTGCGTGGTTTCGACCCCGACCTGCGGACCGTGCCTCGGCGGCCACATGGGCATACTCGCAAGCGGCGAGAAGGCGGTGGCCACCACCAACAGAAATTTCGTGGGCAGGATGGGGCATCCCGAAAGCGAAGTATATCTGTCAAACCCGGCGGTCGCGGCGGCCTCGGCTGTCATGGGGTATATAACAAATCCAAAAGAGGTGATATAATATGTTACACGGAAAGGCGCACAAATACGGCGACAACATCAATACGGATGTCATAATCCCGGCGAGATATCTGAATACCTCGAACCACTTTGAGCTCGCCGCGCATTGCATGGAGGACATAGACAGGGATTTCGTGGGCAGGGTGGCTGCCGGGGACATAATGCTCGCGGGCAAAAATTTCGGCTGCGGGTCATCGAGGGAGCATGCCCCCATCGCGATAAAAACTTCGGGGATAGCGGCGGTCGTCGCGAGCTCTTTCGCGAGGATTTTCTACCGCAACGCGATAAACATAGGGCTGCCCATAATCGAGTGCGAAAACGCCGCGGCCGAATCGGACGGAGGCGATGAATTCGAGGTGGACCCGCAAAGCGGCGCCGTCAAAAATATCACGAAAAACAAGCTGTATCAGGGCGGGACATTTCCCGGTTTCATGGTCGGGCTGTTCGAGGCCGGCGGGCTTGTGAATTATGCGAAGGAGCATCTGCTGTGAAAAAAATAGGTGTTTTAAAAGGCGATTACATCGGGCCGGAAATAACCGGCGAGGCGCTCAAAACGCTGGAAGCGGTCAAAAACAGGCATGGGTTTGAGATCGAAATCGAATATATCGAGGCGAGCGGCGAGGCGTATGACAGATACGGCGAGGTTTTGCCTTTGGCTTCAATAGACAGGTGCAGGGCTTGCGACGCTTTGCTGAAAGGGCCCTTCGGCGGGCCGGCGGAGCAGACAGGCGATCCGAAATGGAAAAATATCGAACGGGACGCCATATTGCCGCTCAGAAAAATCTTCGACCTGTATATGAATCTGAGATATGTGAAGCCCGTTCCCGAATTGCTCGATTTTTCGAATATAAAGAAGGAGGTTGCCGAGAGCGCCGATATTCTGATCGTGAGGGAGCTGGTTTCGGGGATCTATTTCGGCGAACGCGGCGAGCGCATGACCAAATACGGGCGGGAATGCTACGATGTGGAGAGCTACAACGAATTTGAAATCGGGCGCATCGCCAAAAAAGCGTTCGAGTTCGCGCTTAAACGAAAAAAGAAAGTCACCCTTGTGGGCAAATCGAACATTCTGGCAAGCAGCGTTCTATGGCGCGAGGTGACAGGCAAAGTCGCAAGGAATTATCCCGGCGTCGCGCTGGAGTATATGCACGTGGACAACGCGAGCATGCAGCTCATATTGAATCCGAAACAATTCGACGTGATCCTGACCACAAATATGTTCGGGGACATTTTGTCCGACGAAGCCTCCGTGCTGTCCGGGTCGATAGGCCTGTTCCCCTCCGCGAGCCTCGGCGAAGGCAATTTCGGCCTGTATGAGCCAATTCACGGTTCGGCCCCGGCGATAGCGGGCAAAAACATGGCGAACCCGATCAGCTCGATTTTGTGCCTTGGCATGATGTTCGAATATTCATTCGGGAGATCGGAGATCGCCTGCGATATAGAGGAGGCGGTGAGCAAAACGCTAAGGCAGGGGTACAGGACGCCCGATATCGCAAAAAAGGGCGAAAAGTGCGTCGGCACGGCCGAGATGGGAGAGGCAGTCAGGAGGAATCTGAAATGAGAAGCGACATAATCAAAAAAGGGGACGCCAAAGCGCCGCACCGCTCTCTTTTGTATTCCATAGGCCTGTCCGAGCCCGAGCTGAAGCGTCCGCTTGTCGCGGTGGTGAACTCGTATAACGAACTGATCGCCGGCCACAAACATTTGCGCGAAATCGCCGAGCGCGTGAAGGCGGGCGTGAGATATGGGGGCGGGGTGCCGTTGGAATTCAACGTCATCGGCGTATGCGACGGGCTGGCGATGGGCCACGGGGGCATGAAATATTCGCTGCCCTCGCGCGAAATCATCGCGGACAGCGTCGAAGCCGCGCTGAAAGCGCACCCGGTCGACGGGGCTGTTTTCATCCCGAATTGCGACAAAACGGTGCCGGGCATGATCATGGGAGGCGCGAGGGCGAATATTCCGTCCATATTCGTTTCGGGCGGGCCTATGCTCTCGGGAAGCTACAAAGGCGGGAAACTGGGCCTGACCGAGATGTTCGAGGCGGTCGGGAAAAAGGCGGCGGGGCTCATGACAGACGAAGAACTCTCCGAGATCGAAAAATGCGCCTGCCCCGGCTGCGGCTCATGCTCCGGGATGTTCACGGCGAACTCGATGAACTGCCTCGCCGAAGCGATCGGGCTCGCGCTGCCCGGAAACGGGACGGTTCCCGCAGTCATGGCAAAACGGCTCGCGCTCGCCGAAATCACCGGGGAGACGGTGATGGGGCTGATTGCAAAGGATATAAAAATGCTCGATATCTTAAAAAAAGAAGCGTTTGAAAACGCCATGGCCGTGGATATGGCGCTCGGCGCCTCGTCGAACACCGTTTTGCATCTGGCCGCGATCGCCCACGAGGCGAAAATCGATTTTTCGCTCGATATCATAGACGATCTCGGAAAACGCACGCCGCTGCTCTGCAAACTTTCCCCCGCCTCAAAGGTTTTCATAGAGGAACTCGACGCAGCCGGCGGGGTGAGCGGCGTGATGGCGGAGCTGTGCAAATCAAAAAACAAACTGATCGACGAAACCGTGGCCGCCGTCGACGGCGTTTTGGCGAAGCGTTTGGAAAATAAGGGGGCAGACGGGAAAATCATACGCGAAATTTCAAATCCGCACAGCCGCGACGGCGGGCTTGCGGTGCTGCGCGGCAACATCGCGCCAAACGGCGCGATAGTCAAAAAAGGTGCGGTGTCCGGGGACATGATGAAATTCACGGGAACCGCGAGGCCTTTTGACAGCGAGGAAGAGGCGTGCGAGGCGATACTCGGCGACAAAATAAAGGCCGGCGATATCGTGGCGATACGCTACGAGGGGCCAAAGGGCGGCCCTGGCATGCGCGAGATGCTCGCCCCCACGGCGGCGCTCGCGGGCAGGGGGCTGGACCCCGGTGTGGCGCTTGTCACCGACGGGCGTTTTTCGGGGGCCACAAAAGGCGCCTCGGTCGGGCACATCTCGCCTGAGGCGGCGGCCGGGGGGCTGATCGCATATGTTTTGGAAGGGGACGAAATAGAAATCGACATTCCGAACAGGAGCATAAGGCTGCTTGTCGAGGATGGGGAAATCGAAAAACGAAAGAGAACCATGAAGATAAAAAAGAACGCCGGGCTGACGGGCTATTTGAAAAGATACGCCGCTTTTGTGCAGTCCGCGGACAAAGGGGCGGTTTTGGTTTGCGGGGAGGAGGGAGAAACTTGAACGGCGCGGAATATATAATAAAATTTTTGGAGGATAAAGATGTCGGGATAATTTTCGGCTATCCCGGCGGCAAAATCCTGAGTTTGTACGACGCATTGTACAGGGCGGGCGAAGAGGGCGGAAAAATAAGGCACATCCTCACCCGCCATGAGCAGGGCGCGATCCACGCCGCCGAGGGGTACGCCCAGGCCACGAAAAAAACGGGCGTCGTGTTCGCCACTTCCGGCCCCGGCGCCACTAACCTGGTCACCGGGCTCGCGGACGCTATGCTGGACTCCGTGCCCATCTTCGCCATAACCGGGCAGGTCAGCACTTCGGTTATCGGCAGGGACGCTTTCCAGGAGGCCGATATGCTCGGAGTGACCCTGTCGATCACAAAACACAACTATCTGGTCAGGGACATAAAAGATTTGGCCAATACGCTCGAGTCCGCATGGCAGATTGCCGCAAGCGGCAGGCGCGGCCCCGTGCTCGTCGACATACCCGCGAACATATTCGACGAGGAAATAGATCGATCCGAGGCGAAAAACGCGAAATATATCCCGAGAGAACGCAAAATATCGAATTCCTTCGGCGAACAGAAAAAAAAGATCGAAAATCTGCTTGCGGGCTCGTTTCGGCCCGTCATTTTGGCCGGCGGGGGGGTCACGGCTTCGGACGAAGCCCCGGCGCTGATGCGAAAATTCATGGAAAAATACAATATCATGTGCGCGATCACCCTCATGGGAAAATCCACAGTCGACGCCCATGACCCGCTGGGGCTTGGGCTGGCCGGCATGCACGGGCTCCCCGCCGCGAATCGGGCGATCGCCGAGAGCGATTTGGTGATCGCGGTGGGCACGCGGTTTTCCGACCGCACCATAGGCAACCCCGCGCTGTTTTCCCAGACAAAGAGCATAATCCACGCGGACATAGACATCGCCGAGATATCCAAAAACGTAAAACCGACTGTGGCCGCCGTCGTCGATTCGGCCGCGTTCTTTTCGCATATGCTCGAAATGGAAATCCCCGAAATCAAAATTTCCCAATGGAAAAAATGGCACCGGGAGATAATCAGGGAAAAAGAAAAGCAAGACGAAAAGATGGTTTTTTCCGGCAAGCTCAAAATGCGCGAAATCGTGAGGATCGTCGCGGAGCTGTGCGAAAATCGCGGCGACATATCGTATGTCACCGATGTGGGCCAGCACCAGATGATCGCCGCGCAGGAGACAAAGCACAAAAATCCCGGGACGTTTATCACCTCGGGCGGGCTTGGCACGATGGGCTTCGGGCTGCCCGCCGCCATCGGGGCGGCGTTCGGGGGCGGAGCGAGCAGGGTGGTTCTGTTTTCGGGCGATGGGAGCATACAGATGAATATCCAGGAGCTCGCCACCCTGAAAAAAACCCCCGTTCCGGTCGCGGTATTTGTGATGGACAACAACAGGCTCGGCATGGTGCGCCAGTGGCAGAAGCATTTCTACGGGGGGAGGTATTCGCAGTCGGTGCTCGACGACAACCCCGAATTTGTGGCGATAGCCGCCGCCTACGGGATAAAAGGCGTGAAAATTTCGTCGAGGAAAGATTTGGCCGGGAAAATAGGGGCGATACTTGAGAGCGGCGAAACCACGCTCGTCCATTGCAAAACCGACCCGGAAGAAAACGTTTATCCCATAATACCGGTGGGCAAAAGCAATTATGAGATGATGTTCGTGGGGGAGGTGGACAGCCGGTGAATGATTCAAGCAGGCCAAAGCACGTGATCGTGGCGAAAGTGGACAATAAACCGGGGGTTGTTTCGAGGATATCGGGATTTTTTACGCGCAGGGGCTACAACATCGAGAGCTTTGTGACCAGTGTGACCGAAAACCCCGCGATATACCATCTGACTTTTTCGGTGCTGTGCTCAGACGACGAGGCCTCGCTTCTCGTGCACCAGCTCGGCAGGATCGCCGAGGTGATCGAGGTGTGCGGCACAGCGGGCCGGGACGCGATAATCCGCGAATTCATGCTGATAAAAATAAGCTGCCCGAGCGAAAAAAGCTTCGAGATACTGCAGAGCTGCGAAATGATGAAGGTGAAAATCGTGGGCAGGGGCGAAAATTTCGTCACCGCGGAGGTCATGGGGCCTTCCCAGAAATTGGACGATGTGATAATCGCGTTTGAGAGGTACGGAATCATGGAGATAGTGCGCTCTGGCGCCGTCTGCGTCTTGAACTGACGCGAATCAAATGAATCAAATAAAAAGGAGAATAAAATCATGAAAATATATTATGACAGCGACGCCGATTTGAATTTATTGAAATCAAAGAAGATAGCCGTGATCGGCTATGGCAGCCAGGGCCACGCGCAGGCGCAGAATCTGGCCGAAAGCGGGCTCGAGGTGATCGTCGCGCTGCGCGAAAATTCGCCGAGGGCAAAAATCGCGCAAAACGACGGATTTTTTGTGACGACGGTGGCCGACGCGGTAAAAAGCGCCGACTTTGTGCAGCTGCTCGCACCCGATGAAAAACAGGCCGAGCTCTACAAAAACGAAATCGCGCCGCATATGAGAGACGGACAGATTTTGGGCTTCTCCCACGGATTCAATGTTTTCTACGGGCAGATCGCGCCGCCGACCGAGGTCGACGTGGTCATGGTCGCGCCGAAAGGCCCGGGGCATATGGTGAGAAAGCTGTATGCGGAGGGCAAAGGGATACCGGGGCTTGTCGCGGTGGAGCGCGACGCTTCCGGCAAAGCGCTCGATTTTGCGCTGGCTTACGCCAAAGCCATAGGCTGCACGAGGGCCGGGGTGCTCGAAACCACTTTCAAGGAGGAGACCGAGACGGATCTGTTCGGGGAGCAGGCGGTATTGTGCGGGGGGCTGACCGAGCTCATCCGCGCGGGCTTCGACACTCTGACTGAGGCGGGCTACCAGCCGGAATCCGCGTATTTTGAGGTTTGCCACGAATTGAAGCTCATAATCGACCTCATATACGAGCACGGGATTTCGGGCATGAGATATTCCGTGTCCGACACCGCCGAATACGGCGACATGATGGCCGGCAAAAGGGTAATCAACGAAAAATCGCGGGACGAGATGAAAAAAATCCTCCGGGAGATACAGGACGGGAGCTTCGCCAAGGACTGGATAACGGAAAATCTGAGCGGGAGGCTCCGCTACAACCGCCAAAAGGCGATAGACGCGGCCCACCCGATCGAGCAGACGGGCAAAAGGCTCAGGGCGGCCATGGCCTGGATGGACGGCGAAAAAGAACTCCAGTGACTAATTTTTCGTTTTTGTCGATTTTCCTGTTGCATTTTCGAGATTGCCGTGGTATAATATCTTGGTGATCTCTGAAATGGGCGGGAGATAAAATTATGGCGCAGGATTTTGAGCGCATATATTCAAGCATCGAAAACTACGGGATAGTGCCCGAAATAAGAACCGATGGCGCGGAACCCGCTTTCGTGGCTCAGGCGCTTTATTCCGCGGGCTTGGGCGTCGCCGGGATAATTTTTGAGACGGATAAAACGCAAGAAGCGGCGAAAGCGGCGGGGAAAATATCCGCCGCGCTTCCCGAAATGCTGCTGGTCGCGGGCAATGTCGCATCGATTGACCAGGCGAAGGCTGCGGCCGATTCGGGGGCAGTCGCCGCCGTGGTTTCGGCCGGTTGCAATGAAGATGTGGCGTCGTTTTGCGCGGAGTCCGGAATGCCTCCGATTATCGGCTGCGGCTTTGATGAGATAGAGGCGCTGTGCGCGCGGGACGCCAAATTCATCGTCCCGGCAAAGGCGGACGAAAAAAATATCCCCGAATATTTGTCGCATGGTTCCGTCATCGCGTGTTCGGCGGATTTTGGCTTGCGGGGGGGCTCCTCGCACGAGGGCATAAAGGAGCTCGCGGTTCGCGCGGTGCGGCAGATGTTAGGCTTCGATCTGGCGCATGTGGTGATAAACTGCGAAAATTCCGAGCAGGCCGAGCGCGACTCGGGCAGGGTGGAGGCGATATTCGGGCTCGAAAAAACGGATTCGGGGGCGACGTTTTCAAACGCCGACATTTTGCATTTCACAAAACAAAAAAGCTACGGAAAAAACGGGCAGATAGCGATTCGCTCAAATTTTATCGACAGGGCGGTTTTTTATCTCAAGCGGGCCGGGCGGCAGTTCATAGAGGAAAGCGCGCGCTTTGACGCCGAGGGGCGTCTGGCCTCGATTTATCTCGACAATATAATAGGCGGCTTCGCGATCAAATTGGTCAGGAAGTAGGGGGAATGGTTTTTTTATGAAAAATTTTTTATGCGACGACTTCATGCTCGAAAACGAGACGGCGAAAATTCTGTACCATGAAACGGCGAAAAATATCCCGATAATAGACTATCACTGCCACATAAGCCCCAAGGAAATAGCCGAAGACAAAAAATACGAAAACATCGCCGCGATATGGCTGAATTGCGGCGACCATTACAAGTGGCGCGCCATTCGGGCAAACGGATACGGCGAAGACTGCGTCACCGGAAACGCCTCGGATTACGAAAAGTTTTCGGCCTGGGCGCACACCCTGCCTAAATGCATAGGGAACCCGCTGTATATCTGGGCGCACATGGAACTCAAAAAATATTTCGGCTATCTTGGAAACCTGAGCGCCGAAACCTTGGACGCGGTCTGGGATCTTTGCAACGAAAAGCTGAAAAACATGAGCGCGCGCTCGATAATGCGGAGCTCAAACGTGAAATTGATCTGCACCACCGACGACCCCGCCGACAGCCTGGAACACCACAAGGCCATAAAGGAAGACCAAAGCTTCGAAATCGAGGTTCTTCCGGCGTTCCGGCCCGACAAGGGGCTGCACATAGAAAAACCCGGGTTTGCGGATTATATGAAAAACCTGTCGGAAGCGAGCGGGATCGAAATAACCGGCTTGAATTCGCTGTTCGACGCATATTCAAAAAGGCTCGATTATTTTGTCTCGATGGGCGCCAAAACCGCCGACAACGGGTTCGAGGCCGTGCCTTTCTCGCGCGGGGATCCGGAGATCGCGTTAAAAAAAGCGCTCTGCGGCAAAGAATTGTCCAATGAGGAAACCGATATCTACAAAACCGAGCTCATGCTTTTTTTGGCCGGGCAGTACCAAAAGCGCGGGCTTGTGATGCAGATCCATTTCGGCGTGGGCAGAAACAGCAGCGACAGGCTGTTTTCGCTGCACGGCCCGGACGCGGGCGCGGACGGCATCGGCGGGCATAACTGCATTCCAAGTCTCTCCAAGCTGCTAAACGAGCTCGACAAAAAAGACGCCCTGCCCAAGACCGTATTGTATTCGGTGAACCCGACAGACAACGCCGCGCTCGCCGCGCTTGCTGGCTGCTTTCAAAATAACGACTGCGGGGTGCAGCCAAACGGCACGGGGAAAATGCACCACGGCGCGGCCTGGTGGTACAACGACACAAAAACGGGCATGAGGGATCAGCTGATAAATTTGGCCAACCACGCCCCGCTCGCAAATTTTGTGGGAATGCTCACCGATTCGCGCTCCTTTATTTCCTATCCGCGCCACGACTATTTCAGGCGCATACTGTGCCAGATCCTCGGGGAATACGTGGAAGCGGGGGAATATCCCGATGATTTTGCCCGCCTTTCCGCGATGGCATCAAATATATGCTACAACAACACGAACGAATATTTTGGCTTCGGGCTGTAAGGCACGTCAACGGTGATACGCGCTTCTGGCCTCGATTTTGTCCAATATCGCCTTTTTTTGCTCGCCCTCGGCGAGCATCGGCTTGAAGTTGTTCCTCGAAAAATTCGAGGTGGTGAGTATCGGGATCAGCTCTATGCCGCACTCGGCGACTTCACCCCCCCGCAAAACGAATTTGGCCTGAAGGATAACGCTCGTCCGGTTCTCTATATCCGATATGACGTTTCCGTCGAATATGAAGTTGCCGATCGAATATGCGATATACCTGCCTTTGTACAGCTCTATGCCCTGCAGCACGTGCGGGTGGTGCCCAATCACCAGATCGGCCCCGTTGTCCACCGCGTACCTCGCGGAGGCCACCTGGGAAGCGTTGGCGACCCTCTCGTCCATGTTGCCCCAGTGAAAAGTCACGATTTTCAATTCGACGCCTTCCTGTTCCATATAGTCGAGCCCGGCCTTTATCGCCGAGGTGCCGTAGCCCACGGAGCTGACGAAGCCCACCCTTATGCCGTTTATCTCCCTGATCAAAACGGTCCCGTTGCCGAAATACCCTATGCCGGCGGATTTCAGGGCGGCTGTGGTGTCGTCGTATCCCGTTTGCGAATAGTCGTAACTGTGGTTGTTGGAGAGGTTCACCGCATCGACGCCGCCTGCGGTCAGTATGCCCGTATATTTGGTGTAGCCCTTGTAGCTGTATTGGCTCGCCCGCTTTATGCCCGGGTCCTGGTTGTCGGTCAAGGCGCACTCGAGATTTGCCACCACATAGTCGCAGCGCATGAGCACGGAGGCCACATTTTCAAAAAAATATCCGGGCCCGTACAGATCGTAATATTCGGCAAACGAACCCGAATAGGCCTTGCGGCTCTCGCTGGCGAGCGTCGTGTCCCCCACCAAGGAAATCAAAACTTCGCGCAGATCCGTGCCCGTGGCGTAGCGCGGGGGTTTTGGCGGCTTTGGCACCCCCGGCTCCTCTTTTGCCTCTTCGAAGCTTGCCTCTTGGCCAGCTGTGGCCGTTTCTTCTTGGGTTTCGTCCTCGGTTTGCTCCGTCTGCTCCGTCTTCTCGGTCGGCTCCGTTTCCTCTGGCTCGATATTCGTGGTTTCCGGGGGTTGTGCCGGTTCTGTTGGCTCTGTGATTTCGACTATCGGCTCCGTTTGGTTCGTCTCCGGTTCGGGCGCGACGAGCGGCTCGGGGGCGGCGCCAAAAATATTGGCGATTGCAAAGCACAGCAAAACGCACGCGAACACGGCGGCCAGGCATATGATTATTCTTGCAGCTTTTTTTGTCTGGATCATACTTTTGTTTTTAACGCTTTCCCAAAATTTGGCATTACCCATAATTATACAACAAAACATTCGGCATTGCAACAACAAAACACAAAAAATAATAAAAAAACCTTGGGAGATCAATTATTATGGATGCGATATACGCAAAGTTTGAAAAATATCTCGGATATTACGATTTATGCGAAGAGGGAAAAAATGCGCTCAGGGAAGCGGCGAAAAAAATATGCCAAGACGCGCCTTTGGCCGGCCGCGCCCTCGGCCTCAAGGCCAAACTCGCCGATACGGCGCTTGAATTGAACTTGGAGGAAGAATTTTTGGGCGCGTCCCCGCAGTTTGGCGCCTTCGTGTACACGCTCGCAGTCGAGGACATGGAAAAACTGTACGAAGCAAAAAACATCCCCCGCGAGGTGCTGCTCGAAACGATCGGCGATCTCGGGGTTTGGATAAAGCGGCACCGCGACTGGTTCGGCGAATGGGGGTTTACGCAGCATGGCTGGCTTGTTTTGCATCTGAGGGCAAAAATATTCAAGCTCGGCAGGCTGCAGTTTGAGCCGAGCAAAATCAAAAAATTGCCCCCTGCGGATCTGAACTTGAATCTAAAAGAAGGCGACCCGTTTTTGAACGTGCATATCCCAAGGGGCGCAAAGCTCGACGAGGATGCCTGCCTGGAGTCGTTTGAACGCGCGAAACGCTTCTTCCCGGAGGTTTTGGGCTTTGATTTCGCGGCGTTCGGCTGCTTCACCTGGTTGTTCGACCCCGCGTTTGAAGAGCTTTTGCCGCCGGATTCCAATATACTCAAATTCCAAAAGATGTTCTCGCTGTTTCCCGGCGAAGAGGGGTACTGGGGCCTGGACTATGTCTTCGTGAACATAACGAAGGAGAATATAAAGGAGGCGCCCAAAGACACCTACTTCCGAAAAAAACTGGTCGAGCATATTCTGTCCGGGGGGACGATGAACCCCGGCGCGGGGTACAGGCTGCCATAATGCAGATAATATGCAACGATAACGGGATAGGCTCAAAAAAGCCGATGATAGGCAAAAACAAGAGAACCGCCGTGGCGCTGGGCAATTTCGACGGTTTTCACATCGGGCACATGAGGCTGCTGGAAAAAATAAAGGAGTACGCGGCCCAAAGCCCCGAAAGCCGCGCTTCGTGCGTCTGGACTTTTTCCGAGCACAGCCAGAATATCTTGTCGAGCGCCTTTGCCGTGCCGTATATAACCGCCAAAGACGAAAAAGCCGAGCTCGCAAAGCAAAAAAACATAGATTACCTCATATTTCAGGATTTCAATTTCGTGCGCTATCTCGCCCCCGAAGAATTCATCGAAAAAATAATCGTGGAATATCTCGGCGCGGGGCTCGCGGTTTGCGGGTATAACTATCATTTCGGCAGGGACGGCAGGGGCAGCGCGGAGTTTTTGCGCGAGCGCCTCGCAAAAAAAAACATAGAGACCGCCGTGATCCCTCCGGTGATATGCGAGGGGCAAGCCGTTTCGTCGTCCTTTATCAGGACGCTCATAAAGATCGGCGACATGCCGAGGGTGGAAAAATTTTTGGGCAGGCCGTTCTCCATAAAGTTTCCCGTGGTTCACGGAAAGCAGACGGGCAGGAAAATAGGCGTGCCCACGATAAACCAGCTGTTCCCCGAGGGGCACATAATCCCCGCCTTGGGGATATATGCCTGCACCTGCGAGATCGGCGGCAGCGTGTACAAAGCGGTCACCAACATCGGGCTGCGCCCCACGGTGGGCGGGGATTTTTTGAATTCCGAGACGCATATAATCGGCTTTGAAGGGGATTTGTACGGCGAAAACATAAAAGTGAATTTCCACCTGAAATTCCGCGACGAAATGAAATTCGACGATTTGGGCGAGCTGAAAACGCAGATTCAAAAAGATATAGAGTATGTAAAAACAAAAAGGGAGTAAATTGAACAATGTTGGATAACCTGGATAACAAAGAAAAAAGCAATTCCGAGATCAACCTGAACGTAAAAATCCCGCCGGAGCAGCCCGACGGCAGTTTTTCGATGAAAAACGTCGTGCTGACCGTCTACGGCGCGAAAAAAATATTTTTGATATGGTGCGCCGTCGGCCTGCTTTTGGGGCTCGCGGCAGCCGGATTCTATTACATAAGGCAAAAAGACGCCGATATCCCGGGCGATGCGTCGGTCACCCTCACGCTGAACTACTACGGGGCAGAATCGAATTTCTACCCCAACGGCGAAAGGTTTTCCGCGAGGTCGTTTTCCGACACCGCCCTGTTCGAAAACGCGCTCAATGAGCTTGAATTCGAAGATATCACCGTGGGCGACGTGATAAACGAGCTGGAAATAGCGCAGATGGAGGGAAGATACAATATTTTCACATTCACCATACCGGACGGCGAGAGCGTGTTTTCGGGCAATGCGGCAAAAAAAGATTTTTTGCAGGCGCTTTGCGCGGAGTACAAAAAATTTATCGCCGACAAATACTATTCGAAAAACACCGTGGGCAAATTATACGACCAGCATCTCGGCGAACTCGAAAAGCAGTTGCAGGATGCCGCGCTGTGGGAACCGGATCCGTTCAGCTTCGAAAACAATTTCAAGACGATAAGCGAGTATTACGAAAAACTCGAGGAAATTTTGGACAAGCTGTACCTGGCGCAGCCCAATTACACATCGCCGCAAGGATTGGACTTTGAAGATTATTCAAAAAAAATGTACGATATCCGCCAAAAAAATATCGCGGAATGGTCCGCGAAGCTGCAATACAACATATATATACGAAATATCGACAAATTCAAGGAAGAATCGAAGCACACCATCGAATTCATGGAACGCGACCGCCGGTACAACCTCGAGCTCGCCGAATCATATGGCGAGCTGCTCTCCTCATTCCAGCAAAAAGAGGCCCAGGGGGCGATAGTGCCGGAGGCGGTCGGCGTTCTGAAGGAAGCTCAGGGCTGCATCGCGGCGGCGGCGGATCTGCAAAGGCAAATCGACAAAATGAATTCCGACTTGGATCTGCTGGAAACGGACGAGCAGGCGATTCGCCAAAACAGCCGCGACGCGGAAACCGCATTGACCGCCTCCATCGCAGAGCTGAAAAAAAACCAGCAGAGCATCCGCGATGTGATATATGATTACTATGAACAGCATAACGAGCGCGAAGCCGAAAATTCCGTGCTGTATTCAAATCCCGCAATAGTCTCGCCGGACGGCCAGGCCGCTTCCTCGGGCGGCATGATGCAGGTTCTGCTGATTTTCGCGGGACTCGCGTTTTTGGGCTTTGCGGTCGGGTTCTGCGCCGCCTTCATCAAAAAATACCTCCCCGAAAAAGCGTAGGCTCATGGCATCGGCCCATGTTTGGACTCGTTTGCCAGCCTGAAAACGGCCTCCCTCAGCGAGCGTTCATCCCTGCCCTCTTTGGCTATGTTCACTATATTTTCGATTTGGCCGCTTGTATCCCGCCCATCGCCGTTTTTTAGGATGAATATCTTGTCGTGCGTGGTCTTGTCGACGTCTTCGTCGCCAAAAAACAGCTCTTCATATAGTTTTTCGCCGGGGCGCAGCCCCGTGACCGTTATTTTTATGTCCTTTTCCGGCTCATATCCCGAGAGCCGTATCAGATCGGCGGCCAAGTCGTACATCTTCACCGGCTGCCCCATGTCCAAAACAAAAATTTCCCCGCCTTTGGCAAAAGCGCCCGCAGTGAGAACCAAGCCGGCCGCTTCGGGTATTGTCATGAAGTATCTTATCATGTCTTTGTGCGTGAGCGTCACCGGGCCCCCGTCGGCGATCTGGCGCTTGAATTTGGGGATCACGCTGCCTTTCGAGCCCAGCACGTTTCCAAACCTCACCGCAGCGAGTTCCGTCCCGCAGCCGTTTTTCTGTTTCACTATGAGTTCGGCTATGCGCTTTGTGGCGCCCATGATATTCACGGAATTCACCGCTTTGTCGGTCGAAATCAATATGAATTTTTTAACATCGGCGGCGATGCACGAATCTATCACGTTTTGCGTTCCCGAAACGTTGTTTTTGACCGCCTCGAACGGGTTGAGCTCCATCATCGGGACATGTTTGTGCGCCGCCGCATGGAAAACCACATAAGGCCGATATGATCGCATCACTTCCCCGAGCCTTTGCGCGTCGCGCACGGAACCGAGGCACAGCTTGTATTTTTCGGGGCTGTGCAATGCTTGCAGCTCTTCGTTTATTTCATAGAGCCCGTTCTCGTCAAAATCATATATTAT
>Ga0082212_10002458_pt1 | contig 26978 bp, 25 predicted proteins | sample TergutNt197P3_FD_71548 | JGI IMG/M metagenome (GOLD analysis project Ga0082212, IMG submission 71548) | Neocapritermes taracua P3 segment gut microbial communities from Petit-Saut dam, French Guiana - Nt197 P3 | ecosystem: Host-associated > Arthropoda: Insects > Digestive system > Gut ...
CGCGACGGCACGCCGGTCGATTATCTGCTCTTTGCAAAAATTACGTCAGGTACAACGGAAGACAATCGGGACATGCAACGGGACTACAAATTGACGCTTGACCTCATCAACACGCAATCGTTTGTTCCCCTGACCGTCTCCACACCGATGCGGAAGGAGTACAACAATTCGCTCAAAGGCAAAATTGGTAATTGGTTTAAGAAGTGAACTTTTTGCAAATTTCCGTTTGCATTTTTGTCATTCGTTGGTTATAATGGGTGCGTGGGCACGTTTGCCTCGTTCCTGAACCAATCATAACAACAATGAATGCTGGATTCTTTTGTGTTCCCTCTGTTAAACAGGATAGAGGCAGTTTAGGCAAGCGCGCTTTCACGCTCGTCGAACTTCTCGTCGTCATTGCCATTATCGGTATGCTCATCGCTTTGCTTTTGCCTGCCGTGCAGGCTGCACGAGAAGCCGCTCGAAAAATGCAGTGCAGCAACAACCTCAAACAACTCGCTTTAGCATTTCACACCAATGGAGATGTCCGAGGCGCAACTTTTCCGCTCGGGTCCAGAGCAGGAAACTTTATGACGTGGGCGTACGTTGTCATGCCCTTCATCGAGCAGCAGGCACGAGTCACCAATGCGCATTTGGTTTGTTCTAATCCCAATAGCAGTGTGAGCGATTCATATGGCTATCAATCAGGTACGGCTACGGGAACCACAACGTGCGGTTCAACGGCAGCGGGAACAGGTTGCGGGACACAAATTAGCAACCGTGCCGTGTTCAACAAACCTTCAGGACGTATCAGTTCTCTGGGTTGTCCATCCAGTCCTAAAACGCCCGACTTTAGAGCCGACAGCGATGCCGCCCCCGACGAGTCCCGGCAGTACGTCCGCTACAACTACGTCGTTTGTGCCGGTGCCACTGGACTTGCAGTCTTCGATGGAGCGTGGTGGTTTAATGATGGCTCCCCAGCAGGTGAAAATAGGGCAACACGAAACGCATGGATTGACATCTTATCCAATACTACTGCGGCGGTTAATGGACGAGCGATCCATCAAGGAGCGATTTTTGGTGCCTCGAACTGGTCAGCCAACCTCTACAATGGTGCTCCCAATGCGAAAGTCAATTCCACCCATGCAAACAGTTATGCCGTTACATTCGGTGCGGTTGAGGATGGTCTTTCCAACACGATTTGTCTCTCGGAAGTATTGCCGGCTGAGGGAGCGGACAACCGCGGCAATATCGCACGAGGATATGGTGCCTTTTTCACGGCTTATCTGGAACCGAACTCCAAAACGCCCGACCGTACAAATTTTCAGGGCGGTTGCGTCAATAAACCCGAATCGGGCACACCCTGTACACTTGCCGCAGACGGAATGAGCACGCATTTGCCCGATTCCTTGGCGTATTATGCGGCACGCAGCAATCATACTGGCGGAGTGAGTGCGGCTTTTGCAGATGGTTCCGTCCGTTTCGTTTCCCAGACCATCAACATCGACACTTACAGGTTGCTTTCCTCGGCATGGTCGGGGCAGTCGGCATCGTTGTGATTTCCACTTTTTTCCTGCTCCAACTAACCATTCCTACTATGACGACTTCCTATTTTCCCATCAGACATTGTTCCCTATTGCTTTTGGTTGTGCTGTGTCTTCCCTTGCTGGGCTGTGGTCCCGGCATTGATGAAAAGGGACGGCACAACATCCGAGGCACAGTTACCTACGACGGCAGTCCGCTAACGGTTGGTGAAATTACGTTTTCTCCATTGGAAACGAAAGCCCCGGCTGGAGCCTCACGTCTCGGTGGTGTTGCGACCATCCAATCCGATGGTATGTATTCATTGACCCGCGACTCGGGACTGTTTGAGGGAACCTATCAGGTGGGAATCCGCTCGTTCAAACTGATTCACAAAGGCTCGAAAGAGGACGTGGTGGGCATCAACTATGATGCGGCGGCGGTCGATATGGTTTATCTTATTCCCAGAAAGTATGAATCGAATTCTGGCATCACCATCACGGTCAGCACCGACAAAAATCAGACCCACAATTTTGATTTGGAGAAGTAAGGCAGTCGGAGGCTTTCACCAGAAAATAATGTGCCGTCATTCCCGCGAAAGCGGGAATCTAGACGAGCGATTGGCACACTGTTTCTCTGGACTCCAGCCGGAGCCTGCCCTCGACCTGATCGGGGGCGGGAGGGTCGGAAAGACGAAACTTGTTAACGGTCTGCCTAAAAACCGACAATTTCAAAGCGTGCTGGTACAAATTTTACGAAAAAATGCCAAGATGGGTTATAATGACATTCTCCTCGTGCCGCGCTTTGCGGCAAAAACATAAATCCTTCCCAACTCTGTTTCATGTCCTTACCCTATTCCCAAGAGGATTTCGGTACGAATCCGCTGATGTTTTACTACGAGGTAACGCAAGCCTGCGATCTTGTTTGCAAGCACTGCCGGGCTTCTGCTCAAGAAAAAGCGGCGGCAGACGAATTGCCCACCGAACTCTCACTCCGCTTGATCGACCAGGTTGCCTCGTTTCCGCGAAAACCCAACATCGTTTTCACCGGCGGCGATCCCTTGAAACGTGCCGACCTCTTTACATTGATTCGCCATGCCGTGCAACAGAATTTAACGGTGGCACTCACCCCGTCGGCAACACCGCTGGCAACTCGGCAGGCATTTGAGCGGGCAAAAGAGTCGGGAGTGCAAGCGTTCGGCATTTCGCTCGATGGACCGACCGCCGAAATTCACGATGCCTTTCGCGGCTTTGAAGGCTCGTTCCAGAAAACAACCGAAATGTTGGAAAATGCCAATTCGCTGCAAATACCGGTGCAGGTCAACACCTCCATTACCCGGAGAAATGTTGATTACATTGACGCAATGGCGGAACATCTTGCCCGATTCGACGGCGTGGTGATGTGGTCGCTCTTTTTTCTTGTGCCGGTGGGACGCGGCATTGAAGAGGAACGCATTTCACCAGAAGAATACGAAAAGGTCTTTGCCAAACTGTGGTACCACGCTAACGACAAGCCTTTTGCCGTCAAAACGACGGAGGCTCCGCACTATCGGCGGTTCGTGTTGCGAGCGGGGGGAAATCCGCTGGGAAAAACCGACGCAAGCCGCCATCGTGCTCCGCTGGGTATTACGGACGGTCGGGGTATTATGTTCGTTTCGCACAACGGTTTGATTTTTCCGGCGGGTTTTTTGCCGCTGGAATGTGGGCGATTTCCGCAAGATTCGGTCGTCGATGCCTATCAAAATCATACGACGTTCAAGGCGTTGCAGAATCCCGACAACTACAAAGGCATCTGCGGGCGTTGCGAGTATCGGTACGTTTGCGGCGGCAGTCGGGCGCGAGCCTTTGCCGTAACAGGCGATCCTTTGGGAGCCGAACCCGATTGTTGCTATCAAGTCGGACAAGCCCCGATTTATCGAGCAGAATGATAACAGGGCTGTCATGCAATAACTGCCCCCCTTCAAAAGTGAATAATTTGGAGTACAATAGCCGGAAGATAAACTCGATGATTATCGAACCAGAGCCCATTTATGGCAACAAACGTTTACGAAGGGTTGTTTATTTTTGATTCCGATCTCTATGCCAAGGGAGCGGACGAGGTTTCAAGTCAGGTCGCAAGTATTGTCGAACAACTCGGCGGAGAAGTCCTTCTCAGCCGGCTTTGGGACGAACGAAAACTTGCCTATCCGATCAAGGGACATCGCCGCGGAACCTATTGGCTCACCTATTTCCGAATCGATCCCTCCGCCGTGAAGGATTTGACTCGGCGGTTTCAGTTGAGCGGCAGCATTCTCCGTTTCTTGATCCTGCTTGTCGATCCGCGGCTGGTCGATACGCTGGTCGAGCACGCACAAGCGGGAAAACTGCACGCAGGACAGTCCGAAATGCCCGAAGAAGTACCGCCGGTCTCCATCATTGATGCCGTAAATCTCGTTGATGACGAAGAAGAGTCCGACTAGATACTTGAACACACACTTGATCCTTTCATTTTGCGAGAAATACGATGCCAAGTTTCAACAAGGTAATTTTGATGGGAAATCTAACACGGGTTCCCGAACTGCGTTATATTCCGTCGGGACTCGCCGTAACCGACATTGGCTTGGCGGTCAACGATAAACGAAAATTGTCTTCGGGCGAGTTTGTGGAAGAGGTAACGTTTGTGGATATTACGCTCTGGGGACGAACAGCAGAGGTTGTGTGTCAGTACACGACGAAAGGTTCACCCCTCCTAGTCGAGGGTCGCCTCAAATTGGACACTTGGGACGATAAAGAAGGACAGAAACGTTCCAAAATGAAGGTGATTGGAGAAACTATCCAGTTGCTGGGGACTCGCGGCAGAGGAAATTCGAGCGGAGAGGATGAGGACAGCAGACACTACAATGCCCGGCAAAACGAGGACAGCAGGCACTACCCGCGCCAAAACAACGCAAGCCACAACAATGCAAGAGGGGCTGGACATGCTGCTCCGCCGCAGCAGGACTATTCCGATTCCTCTTCGGACGGCGATGAAGTGCCTTTTTAATAATGGAAAGGTAGGCAATCGACCGCCGGGCGATTGCGTCGGCGATAGCCGACAGGAAGTCCGAGTGCGGGATACCGCATGTTGCCGCCCGGCGTCGGCAACCTACCTTGTCGGACACGAAATACAAAACATTGATTATTAAGAAATAACAATTATGACAACACTTATCCGAAAACGAAAACAAGCACAGGCTCGGGCACGAACAGGCAACCGGCTTCCACGGGGAGAGAACGGCGGAGTGCAACTTCTGTTGATCCAGTCGATTGACCACCTTGGCAAACAGGGAGACATTGTTGAAGTCAAACTGGGGTACGCCAATAATTTTCTGATTCCGCAGGGATTGGCAACGATTGCAACCGACCATCACAAACGGATGGTGGAAAAACACCGGGCAAAACTTGCCGAAATTCAGAAAAAACGTCTGATCGGTCTTCAAACACTTGCCGACGAAATCCGCACCAAGCGGGTCTCGATTGAAGCCAATGCCAATGAAGAGGGACATCTTTACGGTTCGGTGGGACCGGAGGAAATCGTCAAGGCTCTACGCAACGAAGGTATTGTTCTGACGGCAGACCAAGTGCGGTTGGCAGGTCCGATCAAGGAACTGGCACTCTACACGGTGCGGATTTACCTCGGTCATGGCATCGAAAGCGAACTGAAAGTTTGGGTCGTTCCAATGGCAAACGCTTGACCCTGTTTCTCTGCCCTCTTGACCGGAGTCTGCCCTCGACCTGATCGAGGGCGGGAGTGCGAAAAAAACGAACTCACACACCTGTTGCATTGACTTTCCCTGCTTTTCGCAGTAGAATCGGCAGACGTTCGATGACCCGTCCAAGCGTAAACATTCCATGACATTCCGCAACTGTTTGCCCGCAAGTCTATTGTTCTGCTTCCTCACCGCACTCGCCATAGCACAAGGCACCCCAGGAGGAAAAACAACCATCATCACCGAATTTACACCACTCTCCCAAGAGGAATTGCAAAAGGGCATCATCCGACTCTTCGATGGTTTCAGCACATTCGGTTGGAAAGGAGACGCAAAAGTAGAGAACAGACAATTTTATTTCACGGGAAAATTCGAGAACACTCCCTACGTTTTTTTCGATCAGACGGGGCAACTCAAAGAACACTATGGCGATGACGTGCGTATTTCTGGACCAGTTTTTACCGACGTGCAACCGGGCAAAACGAAGCCGCTGACTCCGCTCTTTGACGGCAAGACGTTGAACGGCTGGACGCTTCGCGGCAAAGCCGAAGCCGAAGTCGTGGACGGCGTAATAAAATTGACGAAAGGGTCAGGATCACTCGAATCCGAAGGCAAATACGGCGATTTCATCTTACAACTCGAATACTTTACGCCGGTTCGTCCCAGCGGCAAGGGAATCAATAGCGGAGTCTTTTTCAGGTGCATACCCGGCGAAACGATGAATGGCTACGAATGTCAGATTCTCAACAAGCCGGGCGACAATGACTACGAAAAGTTTATCGGCACTGACACCGGCGGACTCTTTCGCCGGCAAGTGGGGCGAAACGTTGGTCCCAAGGATGGTGAATGGAATTACATTACGATTGCCGCCAAAGGAAGACGTATGGCAACTTGGGTCAATGGAATTCAGGTAACGGACTGGACTGACGAGCGTGAACCGCACGACAATCCGCGTAATGGTTGCCGGGTCGAAGCCGGTACCATTCAATTACAAGGACACGATGCTGGCACTGAAATCCTGTTTCGGAACATACGCCTAGTGAACTTGCCAAAGCCTTAAACGAAACGGTAAGGGGTGTTCCTTCATGCATATTCTTTATGAAGACAATCATGTGATCGCCTTGGTCAAACCGCCGGGACTTGCCACGATGGGATTGCCTGAAGGAGAAGAGACATTGCTTACACAAACCAAAGCGTATCTCAAAGAAAAGTATGCCAAGCCGGGCGAAGTTTATCTGGGTGTGGTCAGTCGTCTCGACGTTCCGGTCTCCGGTGTTGTGCTTTTTGCTCGCACTTCAAAGGCGGCGGCACGACTCAACGAGCAGTTTCGCACCCACACCGTCGAAAAAATCTATGCCGCCCTTGTCGAAGGTGTTATTACACCGTCCGAAGCCGAATGTGTGGACAACCTTTGCGAGGATAAGAGGCACCGCAAGGTTTTTCGGACGCAATCTGATGAAGGAAAAGAAGCCCGGCTCCGTTATCGCCGCTTGCGGCAGGTCAATCAATGTTCGTTGATTGAAATCCAATTAGAAACGGGTCGCAAACATCAAATTCGTTCGCAACTTGCCGCTCGTGGCTTTCCGATTTGCGGCGACCGCAAATATGGAGCACGAATGTCTTTTCCCGGCGGCATTGCCCTGCATGCTTGGAAACTGACCTTTTCGCATCCCACGACGAAGGAGCGCATTGAACTGCTCGCTCCCTTGCCCAAAACGTTCGAGGGATAAAAAGAGGTTATTGGTATATTGCACCACGTCAATAATTGTCGTTTTTTCGGAGTGTCATTGAGCCGCAGATTTGTCAATTATCCGGGAACTGCGCTGTACCTGTCGAGACTTTTTAACAAACTTGTTAACGGACTGTGCACACCCACGTCGATTGTAGGGCAATGGTCTTGCGGATTTTTTCCGAGCCGTCTATAATGCAGGCCGGGTCGTGTCCTTATGCTCCAGTTGCTACAATGAAAAATTGCTCCCTTCCCTTTCTGTTGTTGTTGTTCATCTGTACGGTTTTTTTGAGTGGGTGCGATTTGGCACAACCACAAAAAAAACGACACAATGACCAACCCGTTGTGCAAAACGATCCGCAACCGGACGCAGAATTGCCAGCCCAACCGGAACAAGAAGAACCCGAACAACCAGAAAACAATACGGTACTGGTTCAAGCAGCACCCGGGATGACTGGAAAAGGAACCGGTTACAACACGTCTACAAACAATCCGATGTCCATCATTACCGTCCCGGTTTCCACTTATTTCAGTGTGCGGGAAAGGCTCGTGCTCCAACAAGTTGACCACGCCATGAACCTGTATAGAGCCGAACATGGCACTGCACCTTCCAGCAACGAAGAATACATGAAAAAAATTATTCAAGAGAACAACATCCGACTGCCTCGATTACCGGAGGGGCACGAATACGTATATGATCCGAACGACGGGCTCCTAAAAGTCCGAAAACCGAGAGATACCCCGTGAAAAATAATTTCGCCACGCTATGCAGGCGGTTAAAATAGAATAGAATAGAAGCATTGGAGGTTCCTTGCCCAATAATCCCATGCATGTTAACGAAAAAAGCGGCGGAGACAATAAAAACGGAGGCAATAAAAGCCTCTTCCAACGGTTGCGGCAATTTTTATCGAATTCGTTCTTTCCCGCCGGAAATTTTTTGCCAAAAAATGGCAGTGTTATCAAGAGTATGCTGTTATCGTACGGCATTTTTGCCGTATTGATTTTTGTCTGTTTTTTGCTTGTGCGCCCAATCATCATCAAACAGACGGAGACCAAAAACAAGTACGTTTTTTTCAGCACTTACCACTATTTCAATGCGGCTTTTAACAATTTTGAAACGCTCGTCGAAAATTTGGCTATGGAAGTCGAACTTGCCGTCGCCGATGAAAAATCTGTAGAGGAAATCCACGAATACCTGAAACTCATCAGTGCCCATCTCAATTTAGCGGACAGGGATGTGAATCCAGATATCTGCCGTTTATTTATAAAAGGGCAACTCCACAACGAATTTGAATACATTGGTCCCTTCTGTGAACTTTTCGGGCAACGGATTGATGGAGTTGCCTCGCCCCTACCGGAGCATGACGATCACACACAACCGTGGGGCACCGAAGTCAAAGAGGGCAACGGTAAACTTGTTTATCCAAATATGTTGGCAACATTGTACAGGGACGATTATGTTGCTGGTCTCGGTCGAGCACTTTATTGTGCGGATAAAGAGGGTGAACGAGAACTCATTGGAACATTGGGCATTGTTGTCGATGCTGACCAAATGAATCGCCTTGTGCATGCCTTTCTCCCCACATCGAATGTCTATACCACGTTAATTAATCCTCACGGACAAGTCGTTGTGTCTTCCGATAGCCAACTGATCGGAAAATATCTCTCGAAAACCAGTCAAAGCGGAGAAGAAATTATGGCGGAGAGGGATCAGTTGTCCGAGGACCCTTTCAATCCCACCACCTTCGTCCGAGTCAATGCCAATGGAGTCCGATGTGTTGGTTACAGCGGCTTACTGCCCAATGGTTGGATTGTGATTTCCGCAATTCCCATCCAAGCCTATAACCGCCAAGTCCAGTTGGTCGGCGTGATTTTTGTGTTGTTAGGGATTGGCATGGCGTGGATATTCGGCTTCTTGTTGACGAGACTTTACTACGAAAAACAGCAAGCCGACATACAAAATCGGAGCAAGTCGATGTTTCTTGCAAAAATGAGTCATGAAATTCGAACTCCTCTCAACGTCATTGCCGGTCTCTCAAGGATTATTGTCCGGGAAAAAAAGAGCCTTCCTCCGAAAATTGCCGCGTATGCGTCTGAAGTGCTCCATGCGACGGATAATTTGCTCGCAATCATCAACGATATTCTCGATCTCTCAAAAATTGAATCCGGTAAACTGGAAATTAGCAAAGTTTCTTTTACATTGTCTTCACTCGTCGAAGATATTATCAACATTTTCCGCGCCCATGTCGCTGATAAAGGATTACAGTTTACCACGTTCGTCAATAGCCAGTTGCCTAACAATCTTATCGGCGACGTTGTTCACATTCGGAAAATTCTGCTGAATCTGCTGGGAAATGCCGTCAAATACACGAAGCAAGGTCATATCGCTTTCGATGTGCTCGGAGCAAAAACGTCGGAGAAAGCAATTTCGATTTCCTTTATTGTTAGGGATACCGGTATCGGCATCAAACGCGAAGACCAGGGGAACCTCTTTATAGAGTTTTCACAGGTCGAAAAAAGGTCTAATTGGAACATTGAAGGCTCAGGGCTGGGGTTGTCGATTTGCAAAGAACTCGTAGGCAAACTCAATGGTTCAATCTCGTTGGTGAGCCAATATGGTCATGGAACGATCTTTACGGTCAATTTGCCGATTGAAATAGAGAACGATCTGCCTTATACGTCCGTTCGTGATGCTGCCGCACACCATGTTCTTATCTATGAACCGCGTGCGGTTTATGAACATTCGTTAATGCGGACACTGACTCATCTCGGTGTCCCGAATGAACGAATTGCAAACGTTGCCGACCTTCACAAAAAATTACAATCCAACAAAAGCATTTCGTTCATTTTTGCCGCCTCGCATGTTTACGACGAAATTGCCCAATTATTAGAGTCCCCCTCATTTGCTAACATACAAGTTGTTGTGCTCTGCGAGGGACACGAACAGCCCCTGTACACGGATGTTTGGTCAATGATTTTTCCCGTCAACGCCTTACACGTTGCCAAACTCCTCAATGACGAATCCAACGTTTTGGGAGAGGAGTCGGTGTCAGGAGCAACTTTCATCATGAATACGGCGCGGATTCTTGTGGTGGACGACAGCAGTTCCAATTTCCTGGTCGTGGAGGGACTAATGGCACACTACCAATGCCAGATCGATTTTGCCATGAGCGGATATGAAGCATTGCAGTTGGTGCAGCAACAACACTACGATTTGATATTTATGGACCACATGATGCCGAAAATGGATGGAGTCGAGACGACCATGCGGATTCGGCAATTGGCGACAGGAAAAGAACGTAATCCGTATTTTGCAACGGTACCCATTGTTGCCCTGACTGCCAATGCAGTGCTCGGAATGCGTGATTTTTTTCTGCAAAATGGAATGAACGGTTTTCTGGCGAAACCGATTGTTCCCGAACATTTGCACGAAATACTGGTGACATGGATACCAAAAGAAAAACAGCAGATGCCGTCCAATACACACAAATCAACGATACTGACATCTGCGAACAATACAATTCAAATACCCGGAGTGAATACCAGAGTCGGGATCACGCAAACAGGAGGGACGGTAGAGGGTTATCTTCGTGTCATTGCTGCGCTGTGCAGCGAATTAGAAACAAAGGTAGGTGTTATGGAGCAAGCATTAGAAAACAATGACTTGCCGTTGTATAAAATACAAGCGCATAGTTACAAGAGTTTTCTGGCAACCATTGGCGTAATGCCCCTTTCCGTAACAGCGGCAATGCTGGAAATTAGTGCTCAAAATGAAGACCGGGCAACGATTGATGCCTATCATACTGGTTTTGTTGCAGACCTTCGGAAAGTAGCGGCTTCGGTGGCTGCGGTATTGGACGCAAAAGCCAAAAAAATGGGAACAACGGTAGTTTCTTCCCGTGACAAAGATTTGCTTAACGCCGAGTTAGTACGATTGAAAACTGCCATATCAGAGAAAAACATGCAGCAAATTGACCAGGCGATGGAACGTTTGCGGAAAATGCAGTGGACAAACGACGTTTCAGAATGTCTGGAAAAAATAGATAAACTGGTAATACTCTTTGAATGGTCGGAGGCAATAAAACAGATCGACCAATTACTTGGGAATGAACCGTAACAGACTGGATTTGCACCCTCAAGTAACAAAGAACCCCCTTGTTTTTGCGTTGTATTGTATTAGAATCCCATCGCGGATTAGGTTCCACCGTCAATTTTATGCCTGATATTTGTCAATCTGTCTCTGATATTGGTGTTGCCAAGGCGGAAAAATCTTCTGCAGATCTCTTCATTCTAAGCATTTTAGCGGGCGCTTACATCGCCCTCGCAGCAGTGGGGTCCACCATGGTTGCCTTCAACCTGCTGGCAAATCCCGAAACATACGGACTCGGTCGCTGCCTGGCAGGTTGTATTTTTCCCGTTGGACTCATGCTCGTAGTCCTAGCAGGCGCAGAACTTTTTACAGGAAACGTGATGTTGCTCCTTCCGTTGGTTCAGAGGCGGATTTCACTCTTCGATATGTTGCGGAACTGGATCATCGTCTATGCCGGTAATTTTATCGGGGCACTGTTCGTTGCCTTTTTGATTTATCACTCCGGTTATCTGAACGCTGGAGGAATGGGAATACTCAAATCCGTAACGGTCGGCATTGCAACGTCGAAGTGCAGTCTGACTTTTGTGGAAGCATTGACGCTCGGTATTCTTTGCAATTGGCTCGTTTGTCTTGCTGTTTGGATGGCACTCGGTACCAAAGACACGACGGGCAAGATATTAGCGGTTTTTTTCCCGATTTGGCTCTTCGTGGCATCGGGATTTGAACATTCCATTGCCAACATGTACTACATTCCGATAGGTTTGCTTGCGGCACAGTCTCCGTGGGTGGGAACGGAGGCATTGACGTGGGAAAACTTTTACGTGAGCAATCTGATTCCGGTCACGCTCGGCAACATCATTGGCGGCGGTGTGCTCGTCGCACTGGTCTATGGGTACGTCTGGCGGAAGTAAATTTGCAAGTACCCGTTACAATGGCACGTGAATTTGACATTAACTTCGCTGTAAAGTAAAATGCCCGTGATGGTGAAATGATAAACCCGACTGAGGAAATATCATGGAAGCAATGCGTTTGACGTTAAATTCTGCTCGGTTGGCACCGATTATCGACTTGCCAGCCACCCTGCGTGACCGAGAAGTAGAAGTAACCGTAGTGCCGATTCAAGCGGCTCATCCGGCGAAGCCTGATCCTGACAAAGCACATGTTGAGAGCATTATGGGAATCTTAAAAAAGTATGCCAATCCGGCACTACGTGAATTGGAGAAAGGTGCCTGGGAACGGGCTGCCTGCGAAAAGTATTTGGAGAGGATGAACGATGATTGTTCTTGATACCAACACAATTTTACGGTGTATCTTACAGGATGACGCAGATTCTGCTACCCTTGTTCGGGGTTGCATGTCGCAACACGAATGTTTGATTCCGCCGGAAGTCGTTGCGGAAATCGTGTTTGTGCTGTTAAAAATGTATCACATCGACCGCAAGGAAATCGAACAATCTGTGTTGATGATTTTAAGACATCAAAACGTGCGTGTCCTGTACAGAGCAGTTGTCGAAACGGCGTTGCACCACTTCGGCGAAACAAATTTCGACTTCGTCGATTGCCTTATGATTGGATATGCACATGTCGAAGGACATCAGATTTTAACGTTTGACAGACGATTGAAAAACATACTGTCGAACGTAAATTTTTAATATGTCCTAATCTTCCGAATCGACCAGCATTTTCAGGGCATCCAATGTTCGCCGCACCTGTTCCGCCGGTACTGACCTCCAATCGGCTAACTTGTGATTGAGAATTGCCACCTTCAAAAGTTCCAGCGGTTCGGCAAGATCAGCAGGAAATTTTGACACATCTTTCAGCGACATCAACAGTTGACCCGTCGAAAGAGCATTGCTGTACGACTCGGTCTGCTTGGCTCTGTCCTTCTTGGACTGTTCCTTCTTTTTGAGGGGCTCTGCATCGGAATCCGATGCGGCAATCGGAGCGGTATCAAGGTCTGCCCTGCCGATTTCAACGTTGCGCCCTTCGATTCTTTCCGGCGGAGACTGCCGATAAACTTCCTCGTCAATATCCGAGATATAAATGTCCTCTTCGCTCGGCTTTTGCTCGCCCGACCCGCCGAGGGCTTCCCAACGTTGCACTCGCATTTGAGCGACCGACCAACCATTTTGCACCGCACCTTCGAGCCAGAGTTCGGCATCGTCCCAGTCCAGTGCCGTATTGAAGTGCGACCAGTAGAGTCCCGCAAAACCTTTCGATTTTTCACCGAACCGCTCCGCCACCCGCCGCAATTTGCCGACGTGCTGCGGAGTTACATTGCCCACCCGGCGCGCCCAGGCTTCGTCGGAATAAACGGTGTTCGGCAAGCCTGCCGCGATGAGATCGTTGCGCCAGGACAGAATGAGGGCACCTTTTTCCCAGTTGGTTTGGCTGACCAAGACGTTCCATTTGCCGACAATAGGTTCGGAAAGTTGGTCAATGAGCGGCGAATGTTCCTGATTTGCTCCGGTGAAATCGACGACAACGGGAGCATCTAATGTTTCGATAGTGGACATGCCAAGAGTATAATCCAGCGGCGCAGAATGTCAAGAACGGCAAAAAATTGTTTCGAGTTCCTTACTCCACCAAGGGTATTGTATAGACCATTGGTTCGCCGAGGGCTCCTCCTCCGGCGGCATCCGGCACAGGATTTGCAAAAAGCACCGCTTCGGTAACGCCGCTGTCAAGCAATGCCCTGCCGCGTGAAATCGTATAGATACGCTCCACACGACCAAAGCCTTGCCGCTGAATTCGGAACGGCGGTATGGCACGATTCAGAACGTTCAATCGGCAACCATACGTGTACACATTTTCGCTGTTGTTGACGAATACCTGAATGACTTCAAGGTCTCCCTTCGAAGTCATGCGAGTCACGAATTCCATGTACACGTTGGGATCGCCAATCATCATTTCGTCATAGACGGCAAACTCCGCCGACTCCGCTCCCGACAATTTGACGTTGTAGTGGAACCGCCGCAGTCCCGTGTCCGCTCGCGACGAGAGCGTTAAATTAAACGCTCCTGCGGCGGCGTGACCGGCTTCTAAATTCGCCATTTGTAACGGCGGTGTGATCGTCCAGTCCCCTTGCCGAGGTCCTTCCGGCGTAATTTGGACCGATACAGGATAGACCGACTCATTTTCATACGAATAGGGAATCACATACGTTTGGTTCGGTTTGGACGAAATTGTCTTGACTCCCGTCTGCATGTTCAAGCGAAACCTCGCAACATTGATGTTCAAGCCTGTTACGAACACCGGCGTTTGTGTTACCTGAATAATTTGATTGTTACCGTTTTGTTCAGGATTGGTATGTCGTCCCCAAACGTCAATCCTATCCAGTACGTTTCCCAGATACAACGTTTCTAACACGGGATCGTCTGGCGCAGCCTCATCATTCCAAACCACCATCAGGCATTTTCCGCCGCCGCGGTCGAAACAGTAATTTTGACTCCGATTAGGCAGGGTGATGCTTCCCAGCAATCGGGCACCGGAGAGGAGCGTTGCCGTTGTCCTCCAGGGGAGATAGAGTTCCCCCGGCGTGCCATCGCTGCGCAACACCCCGGTCTGCTCATCCTTCGGTGCCGTAAGACTGATCGTGTTGATTCCCGTCGCCTTCATCAACACAAGGTTCTGCACGAAATCTTTGACTCGAACGTCCAGAGCATAGTCGTCGGCAGGCAACGGCGACACCGAAACACACTGCTGGAACGGACGCTGTGACATAGCGGCAAGAGACGTTGCCGCATCTTCCGGCGAAATCGAAGCATCGAGTGAAAAATTGAGATAAAAATTCGGAATCGGGAGTTGTTCGCTCGGTACATCCTGATACCAATTCCAAGTCATGCCGACTCCGAACCCAAACTGCTCCTGATCGAACAATTTGTGAAACGCCCGAAAGCGGTCGGTTCCCGAAGAGGACATTTTTCCGCCGGAATCAAAAAATAAGTCGATCAAACTGGAATCGGTATCCGCTGACCACTGCCAATCTTTGATTAACAGCGACAGTGAATGCAATACCGGTTGCAAACTGTCTCCCCAAAGCCGCGGATTGCTTTCCAACATGGATCGTGCATTGACTTGACGATGAGCGATTTTTGACGTAATGCTCTTCGGCACAGGATCCAGTAATCCTATCAGGCGAACCCGCTGTGTGGAGAGATTTTTGCAAAGTTGCTGCAACGTTTCCCACTGTTGCGGCGACGCTTCCTCGGAAAGCCAGGCGGGCAGTTTCAAATGCGACAGTCCCGATTGTTTCAGCGTTGGCAACGCCGCCGTGATTTCGTCAGGCGACCAACCGTCGAGTGTCCAGCCGAATTCTCCGCCGGGATAAAAGGAATCCGGCGACATCACGGCGAAAGTGAGCGGCTCAATGTACTCGAGGGGATCGTCGAACGTTTGATCGGCGGGTAATTTGAGCGTTTGAATGTAGGATTCAGGCGTGGCAACACGAATACGATAAAAGCCGGGGAACCGAAGCGGTAGGTTTTTCCATGTGGCAATCCCGTGAAGAACATCGTTTTCGTGGAGGGGTGTTACGACGAATCGCTCGGCAGGATGGTTGCCAATCATGAACCCGGCATCATTTGTTCCGATGACGCGTCCGAAAGGGTCTTCGAGAATAAACCAAACCGAACGTTGTTGGGGATCGAGTCCCCGGTAGTGACACCGAACATCAATGTCGCGAGGGGTGAAAAAAAGATGATGAGCATCTGCCATTTCGAGTGTAATGTTCGGACTCTCTCGTATTTCGACGCAGGTAAAATTGGCTTGGGCTCCGTAATCTTGTCTGCCGGTTGGCGGCACGACGAGCAGTCCCACCGCAAGGGATTGGACATTCGGCATGTCTGCCGGGATGGGACCGATGACAAGTTGCTGCCAGCCGTTGGTATTGGTTACTTTTTTTGATTCAATTTCACGAATCGGCTTAGTGGTGTCTGCACCGTAGAAGAGGGCGAGAATGGAAACTTCGCTGAAAGCGAGATTGCGTGTTTCGACGTAAACCGAAACGGTGTAACTCATTCCGGCTCGTACGGGAATTTTGGGGGAAAAGAGAGCGGCGGCTCCTCCGTCTACATTTGCCCGAAGAACATATTTACCGAAAGGATTAGGATTAGGGTCTTCGACAATACGGACAACAAGGTGATCGGGAAAAAAAATACCATTTTCCAAGCCTTGTTTTCTAGTCCAGTGGTAATAGTTGAGCCATTCGTCGTTGTCTTCGACATCGCTGTCTTCGTCGAAAAGGCACCGAAAGATGAGACCGCCGGCTTGGCTCTGTCTTGGTTTTTGTCCCGGAACCATCTGCGGCTGGGCAACCAGTGAACCGCAGAGCACGAAAAAAACAAAAGCCGAAAATAACGATTGCCCCATCCTCGTCATGACAGTTAGTATAGCACAATGTTTGAGGAAAGGGATCACGAGGTGTGCAAGTTTCACAATAGGTCGTCATTTCTCCCGTTGGTCGAAATGACACTTCGCTATTTTACCCATCTTAAATCTTGCACACCTCGTGGGGAGTTTACGTCTCATCTTGTAACGCCGAGGCTACCGGGGTACAATGGCAGGGTCATGCTACGGTACATCAAGCCTTACACCGACAACACGTTGTGAACTCGTGAAACGTCGCTTATTGAACCACCCATGCAAGCCGGGAGCACAACGAAGTGGAGCGACCGGATTAACCTGATAAATTCATCCGGTCACTTCGGTTATCGCCTTCGTTCCCGGATTTCATGCTATTACGAGACCCTCAAACTGAATGTGAAAAAAACTTAACCCCCAAAAAATATCTGAACAATGACTCAACCAACCTCAACTCGGCATCCTGTTGTTCCTCCTGGTATTCTTTTTCCTTTCATCCTCCTGACAAGTCTTTTTGCCGCATGGGGATTGGCAAACAATATGACCGACACGCTCCTCGCTGCATTCAAAAAGATCATGAGCATGTCGGATTCCAAGACGGCATGGATTCAAGTAACCTGCTACCTCTTCGGTTACGGTTGCTTTGCCATTCCCGGTGCCATGTTCATGAAACGTTATACCTATAAATCCGGCGTTCTCCTCGGACTCGGCATGTACGTCATCGGCGGATTGCTTTTTTATCCGGCTCTGTTCGTCGAGAGTAAAAACATCACTTTCGGAGGCATCGACAGTGCCGACCTTTGCTATTTCACGTTTTTGTTTGCCATTTTGATCCTTTTCGGCGGTCTGTCAATTTTAGAAACGGCATGCAATCCGTACATCTGTGCGTTGGGTCCGGCGGAAACTGCAACTCGGCGGTTGAATTTCTCGCAGTCGTTCAATCCGCTCGGTTCGATCATGGGTGTCGTGATCTCGCAGATATTCATTATGTCGCAGATGAAATCATTCAATGCTGAAGAGCGGGCGGCAATGGATTCCGCACAACTCTCGGCGGTTCGCGGTCCAGAGTTGTTTGCCGTTGCCACTCCCTACGTCGGAGTGGCTCTCGTTTTGGCAATCGTTTGGCTCACGATCTTCTTTACGAAAATGCCGCCGCTTGCCGAAACGGACAAACGAGTGGACTTTTTTGGGTCTTGGAAACGCCTTTTGAAAAATTACCACTATGCTTTTGGCGTTTTAGCCCAGTTTTTGTACGTCGGAGCACAGATCGCCTGTTGGTCGTTCATCATTCGCTATGCAATGGAAGCGTTGGATTTACAGGCACTTGCCCGGCAGTGCGAAAAAGCCGGCGATTTTGCACCACTCCAAAATGTTGAACCGCTTGCGGCTTCCTTCAACTGGTTTTTTGGGGCGATCCATCTGGATTTTCTCGTTCCGAAAACTGCCGAGGCTGCCGGGACTACGTACTACATCATTTCGTTGATCGGCTTCGTCGCCTCCCGGTTCATCTGCACTTGGTTGATGAAATACATCAAACCGCATGTCATCTTGACATTGCTGGCAATATGTGCCGTTGCTGGTTGCCTCGGAACCGTTTTCATACAGGGTGCTGCCGGTGTCTATTCCCTAATCGCCATCTCCGCTTGCATGTCGCTGATGTTTCCGACGATTTTCGGACTGGGAACCCGCGGACTTGGCGAAGATACGAAAATGGGAGGTGCCGGGATGATCATGGCAATTTCCGGTGCCGCTCTGCTGACGCAAATGCAGGGCTACCTTTCCGATGCGTTCGGCATTCGATTGGCTTACCTTGTTCCGGCAGTGGCATTTGCACTCATCGCCCTGTATGCCGCCGTGGTCTGCCGAAATGATGACCGGTTTGATTCCTAATTTTCGAGAGACAACTTTCCCCAATTACACAACAAGAACAATGCAAACACTACAAATTGGTATTATTCAGCCGCAAGCAATCGGTTTGTTGCGAGAGTTGGATTCGTTACAACTCATCACGATCATGCAGCCGGATGCTTGTGCGGGGGCACTGGAGGAAGAAATGGCAACCGTCAACACGAATAGCCAACGTCCCATTTTTGGTTGTGCAAAGGGACAGTTTTGGATGAGCGATGATTTTGATGCGCCATTGGAAGATTTTGCGGAGTATATGTCATGAAACCGATCCTGTTAGATACGCATACCGCTATCTGGTTTTTCAACGGAAGTCCGAATCTCTCGGAAAAAGCAAAACAAGAGATTCTTAATCCAGACAATCGAGTGAATATCAGTGTTGTTTCCGTTTGGGAACTTGCAGTAAAAATCAATATTGGTAAATTAAAGTTTTCCAGGGGAGTTGCTGGCTTTTTGGAATTGCTCAACAGCAATGGTTTTCAACTGTTGAACATCACAACAAGACACCTGCTGGAATTGGAACGGTTGCCGTTACATCACCGTGATCCGTTTGATAGGATTTTGGTCGCCGCGGCTATTTCAGAAGAGATGAAATTTGTTACGGCAGACAAAGATATGTTGCCGTACTCGCTCCAGTGTGTGTGGTGATGTACCGTCAAAAAAAGTATTCATTTCACATGCAAGCATTTTGTTAACCCTTTAACTTCCTATGAAACACAAATTTGCTCTCGGTGTTGATTACGGCACCAACAGTGTCCGAGCCGTTGTTGTCGATCTCGCTGACGGCAGCGAAGCGGCAACTGCCATTCACGATTATCCCAGCGGCGAAGCGGGAATCTTGCTCGATGCAAAGCGTCCGTTGCTCGCCCGGCAAAATCCGGGGGATTACATCGACGGATTCTATCGGACGGTATCAAAGGTGATCAAAACCAGCGGCATTGACCCGAGTTGCGTCGTCGGAATCGGTGTCGATGCGACCGGCTCAACGCCCATTCCCGTCGATAAAAAGGGGACACCGCTCGGAATGTTGCCGGAATTCAAAAACGACCTTGAGGCTCAGGCGTGGCTCTGGAAAGATCACACCGCCGTTGCCGAAGCCGCCGAGATCACCGACAAGGCGGCAAAATCCAAAGACCGCTATCTAACGAAGTGCGGCGGAACCTACAGCAGCGAGTGGTTTTGGTCGAAAATTTTGCACTGCAAGCGAGCCAATCCCCGTGTTTTCAAAGCCGCTTACAGTTGGGTCGAACAGTCCGATTTCATCCCGGCATTCATCACCGGCAATACCGACCCTGACACATTGCCACGCAACATTTGTGCTGCCGGACACAAAGCAATGTACAACGACAAATGGGGAGGGTTGCCGAGCGAAACATTCCTCAAATCGCTTGATTCTGCTCTCGTGCCGCTCCGTTTACGCTACCAAGGCGGTGCGAAAACAGCGGATCAAAAAGCAGGCGGACTCTGTGCAAAGGTTGCCGAAAAGGTGGGGCTCCTCGCTGGAACGCCGGTTGCCGTCGGTGCGATTGACGCTCACTTGGGGGCGGTCGGAGCGGGAATCAAGCCCGGCACGCTTGTCAAAATTATCGGAACGAGTTCCTGCGATATGATCGTGCATCCGCTTGATGAGCCGATAGCGGACATTCCCGGTCTCTGCGGGATCGTGCCGGGCAGCATTTTGCCGGGTATGTACGGTCTCGAAGCAGGACAAGCCGCCGTGGGAGATATTTTCAACTGGTTTGTCAAACAGTGTGTCCCGAAAACATATTATTCAAGCGGCGATGTTTATGAAAATCTTGCCAGAGAAGCGGCAAAACTGTTGCCCGGCGAAAGCGGACTCATGTGTTTGGACTGGAACAACGGCAATCGCACGGTCTTGGCTGATCCGCTCTTGACGGGATTGACCATTGGAACAACATTGCACACTTCGGCAGCCGAAATTTATCGTGCCCTCATTGAGGCATCGGCATTTGGTGCGTTGACGATCATTAACCGCTACGAGGAATACGGTGTGAAAGTCAAGGAGATTGTCAACTGCGGCGGCATTGCAGAAAAAAATCCGCTCTTGATGCAAATCTATGCCGATGTTTGTAACCGTCCCATGAAAATCAGCCGTAGTGCCCAAACGTGTGCTCTCGGAGCAGCAATTATGGGAGCCGTCGCAGGCGGTGCATTCAAGAACGTGAGAGAAGCCCAGAAAAAAATGACCGGCGTTAAAGAAACGGTGTACCAACCGAACAAAAAGGGGGTTGCTGTCTATAAGCAGTTGTACGAACTGTACCGCAATCTCCATGATGCCTTCGGTGTCAAAGGACACAAAGCCAGTTTTTATCCCGTGATGAAGCAACTGATTGAAATCCGTGATCGAGTCCGGCGAAATAAATGAATTCCGAAAAACTCCTGTTGTGAACTAATCCCCTAACCACTTAAATCCTATGCAAAAAGCAATGATGCCTTTCGTTTTTTTCCTTGTTGCGCTGTTCATTCCGATGGTATCAGCACAACACGTTCCCAACGGTGCCTACACCGGCGAAAACCTGAACCGAGTCGCTTTCCCCATCGGCGGAATGGGCGCAGGGATGTTCTGTCTCGAAGGAACCGGTGCGATCTCTCATCTTTCCGTGCAAAACCTTATGGGATTTTTCAACGAACCGCCATGTTTTGCTGCCGTTTGTGTCCTCGGAGAGACACCGGAACAAAACGTCGCCCGGCTACTCGAAGGACCGATTCCCGATTGGAAATACTTTGGTAAACCCAATGCCGGCAACGGCAGTCCCGGCACCACCTACGGGTTGCCGCGTTTCAAAAACTGTTCGTTCGGTGCAAGATTTCCCTTCTGCACGGTTTCGCTCACCGGCGATGCCAAAATGCCGATCAATGCCGAAATTATCGGTTGGAGTCCCTTCACTCCGGGTGATGCCGATTCGTCCAGTCTGCCGCTCGGTGCGCTTGAATACTCGCTGACAAATCCGACCGAAAAACCGATCAAGGCAATTTTTACGTTCAATTCGCCGAACATCATGGATCGCAATGGTTCCATTGATTCCCTCGAAAACGGTTTCGTCCTCTATCATTCGGCGGATGCAAAGAATCGGGAGACCAAGGGGGCGTTGGCGTTTTTCATCGACAAAACGTCAAGCAGTCTTGATCAAGTTACCGTCGATCACTGCTGGTTCAAAGGGGGATGGTGGGATTCCCTGACCATCGCTTGGGATAACGTTGAAAAAGGACGAATCATCACTTCGGAGCCGGTTCCTTCGAGAGCCCCAGGCGCAACGATTGCCGCTCCGTTCGATTTGAAGCCGGGCGAAACGAAAACCATTCGATTGCTCGTTGCATGGTACAGCCCGGAAACAACCCTCACGACAGGTCGCCGAACGGACGATGCCCGTCCGCTGTTTGAAAAAGGACCATCAAGCGGTACAGTGCCGAATCAGCAACCCGTCGTAGGATTTTTGGGCAAAAAATTGGTCAACACGTTCGATCCCGGCGGCGACGGGTTGACCGGAACGCTCGTTTCGCCGGAAATACCGCTCACGAAAAAATTCGTGCATTTTCTGATCGGCGGCGGCTCCGCTTGTTCGTTCCAACTGCACGTCGGGGATAAAAAAGTCCGCACCGCTTCGGGAAAAGATTCGGAAAGACTCGACTGGGCAACGTTTGACATTACGGAATTCGTCGGCAAAAAAGGAATCTTCAAAATCGTCGATGACCAATCCGGCGGCTGGGGACATATCAGCCTCGATCATATTATCCAAAGCAATGAACCGATCAACAGCCTGAAAACGGGGAGCGGAAACGAAATCACGGCGGACAAAAACCGTGTGGTGCTGATCGACGATTTTGAACGCAACGAATTTGCACCGTGGAAAGCGGAGGTGAAGCCGGAAGTTGCCGGAGACGGCACAGCGCAAGAGTGCTGTCCGGGCGGAGCATGCTGTCCGCCGACCGGCTTGCTCGTTCCGCAACAGGACATTCCCAACACCTACATACCTTGGTATGCGACAAAATTCAAGTCCGTCCGCGAGGTTGCAAACTTCTGGAAGGAAAATTATTCTCTACTTCGATTGCGGAGCGAAAAATTCCGGGATACCTTTTTCGACACGACGTTGCCGCCGGAAGTCGTCGAAGCCGTCGCTGCAAATCTCACGATTTTGAAGTCGCCGACGGTACTCCGGCAGCACGACGGCAGACTCTGGGTGTATGAGGGTTGCTACGACGGCAGCGGTTGTTGCGACGGCAGTTGCACACACGTTTGGAATTACGCACAGGCGATTCCCCATCTGTTTCCCGAATTGGAACGAACGTTGCGGCAGACGGAGTATTTTGAAGGAATGGACACAACCGGTCGGCAGGCATTCCGGGTCAATATGCCGATTGCGCCCGGCGGCGGACAGTTCGATGCTGCTGACGGACAACTCGGCGGAGTGATTAAAGTCTATCGCGATTGGAAAATCTTCGGCAACACCGATTGGCTTCGCATTTACTGGTCACGAATCCAACGAGCGATGAATTACTGCATCGAAAAATACGATCCTCGGCATACGGGATTGCTCGAAGAGTCGCACCACAATACGTATGACATCAACTACTTCGGACCGGATGGACATTGCGGCAGTTTTTATCTGGCGGCACTCCAAGCGGCAATCGAAATGGGAAAAACGCTCGGCGACGAAAATGAAAACGTTAAACTGTACGAAAAACTGCTCCAAGCCGGTGCCCAGCGGATGAAAAAAGAACTCTTCAACGGTGAGTATTTTATTCAAGTCGTCCAAAAAGAGGGACTGACCCGCAATTTCGGACCGGTGAATCCCAACGACCAAGCCGTTGGCGGATACCGGGACATTGCCAAGGTCGTTAACGAACAGGGACCGAAATACCAATACGGCACCGGTTGCCTATCCGACGGCGTGCTCGGCTTCTGGATGGCGGAAACTGCCGGTCTCGACGTTTCGGCAATCTTTTCGCAGGATTTGGTCAAATCGCATCTCTTATCGGTTTATAAATACAATATGCGCTCCGATCTGTCGGAACACAGTAATCCGCAGCGACCGACTTATGCTATGGGAACCGACGGCGGTTTGCTCCTTTGCAGTTGGCCCCACGGCGGAAAGCCGATGATTCCCTTCGTGTACAGTGACGAAGTGTGGACGGGCATCGAATATCAGGTTGCGTCGCACCTGATGATGTTCGGCTGCGTTGACGAAGGGCTCGATATTGTCCGAACGTTACGAAAGCGGCACGACGGTATTCGGCGAAATCCCTTCAACGAATACGAATGTGGGCACTGGTACGCCAGGGCGCAGGCGAGTTACGGGCTGCTGCAAGGACTCACGGGAGTCCGCTATGATGCCGTAACGAAGACGTTGTTCGTGGATTCGAGAGTCGGCAATTTTCGGTCATTCCTTTCGACAAGCACCGGCTTCGGAACCGTTGTCTTTAAGGATGGTAATGTAACCGTTGAAGTTAAATCAGGAACGATTCCTGTCGAACACATTTGTACGGAAACAAAACAATGAATGAACGTTGGAAAGAGAAAATTGGAACTCTACGCGTTACTCCCAGAGGGAGAGGGGACAACACAGAGCAATCCACCCGCCAAACTTGGACACACCCCGGCATACGCTCCGTGTTCTCTAATCGAAGACCAATTCGCCGAAAAAATCGCGGGAAGCGTGAATCGGCTCTGGATTTGCCCCGCCAAAGGCTGGTGTTGCCGCTTCCGCTTCTAAATGTTTATCATCTTCTGTTTCTTGCGGTTTTGGTTTTTCCAGTCCAGCCCGTTGCATCAACGATTGCGACAGGAGGTTGTCCTCATGCAACATCTTGTTCGGCGGTACGCCGGTAGCACCGTTCTTTCTAGGATCGTATTGCAGTTTGAAAAAATGTTTGGAAATTGCAAGCGACGCACCGGGATCAACCCTGTGATCGGTAACCTTGTTGCCATTGAGTTTCACGCCGTTGGTACTCTGCAAATCAAGAACGTACCAATATCCCTCTGACAGAACTAATTTACAATGTTTGCCCGAAACATTGCTGAAATTGAGAACAATATCGCAAGATTTATGGCGACCCACCGTGATTTCCACCTTGGAAAGAGGAAAAGGATTACCGCCGCCGATAGGTTCCAAAATACCGTACATGGAAGTGATATTTTTCGTATGCAACTACGTCCATTGTACCACAAACGGAAAAAAATTTTTGTTGATCCGTACAAAAATGAACATTGCTCCCACCTCCGCAATACTACCACGGTGACTCCATCATTCCGACAATCTGGTTCGCAATTCGGTCGATTTGTTTTTGTTCGGAAGTCAAAAGTGAATGACCAAATTCTGCAACCATCGCATCGCTTGCAGTGATTTGAGTAGCCCCATCGTGCCAAGCAAAAGGCTCAAACTGCCTGATGTCTTGAGAACGACGGTCCCGCCATCGAACTTCGAGGGTGAGTTCGCCGCTCTTTTGACGCGGGTCATTGGAAGGATCAACAAGAGAAACCCGCTGTTTTTTGTCAACGATTCGACATTCCAAAACACTGTCCGCACTGGAACGACCCACAACCTTGTAGGGAGAACGCTCCTCGATCCGCTTGCAAATTTCCTCGGTGAGACGTTCGGCAAGATGCCGCCGAGTCGGATCAGCATCGACAATCGGAACATGGACAGTTTGAATGTCCTGTCCAAAAAGAGAACGCGAACCGATCTGATAGCCGCTGAGACCGATACATCCCGACAACGCCAAAAGTGGCAAAAGGAGCAAGAACCGCATGGGAAAATTGTAGTCATTTTCCCAAATTTCGGCAAGAGCAAAAAAAGCGAGAACACCCAATGTTTTCCGGCTCGTCAAATCGAACACGCCTAAAACCGAATCGCCCCTACAGATTGTGTCCAGTCTGATTTTACACAAATCGCCGAACTGCCAGCGTTACATTTTGACCGCCGAAGCCGAAACTGTTGCTCAACGCAACATTGCATTTTGCCTTTCGAGCGGCATTGGGAATGTAATCCAAATCACATTCGGGATCAGGCACCGAGTAGTTCATCGTCGGCGGCAAAATGCCGTCCCGAATAGCCAGCGTACAGTAAATCAATTCGCTTGCACCCGCAGCCGCAATGAGATGTCCCGTCATACTTTTCGTACTCGATACTGGAATCTTATACGCTTGCTCGCCGAACACCCCTTTAATGGCAAGCGTTTCGATCCGGTCATTGACGCTTGTACTCGTGCCGTGCGCATTGATGTAATCGACATCGTGTATGGACAGTCTTGCATCCTCCATTGCCCTTTTAATACAGCCGATGGCACCGCGACCTTCGGGATGAATGTCGGTAATGCGGAATGCGTCCGACGTTGCACCGTAACCGGCGAGTTCGGCATAGATTTTGGCTCCGCGTTTTTGAGCATGTTCGAGAGATTCCAAAATGACCACCGCCGCTCCTTCACCGAGGACAAAACCATCCCGCTCCTTGTCGAAGGGCTTGGATGCCGTTTGCGGGTTGTCGTTGTTGGTTCCGCGTTTTTGAGCATGTTCGAGAGATTCCAAAATGACCACCGCCGCTCCTTCACCGAGGACAAAACCATCCCGCTCCTTGTCGAAGGGCTTGGATGCCGTTTGCGGGTTGTCGTTGTTGGTACTCAACGCCGTCAGTAAATTGAACCCGGTAACACCAAACGGATGGATCATTGAGTGGGTTCCTCCCGCGATCATAATGTCCGCCTCATTCCGCTTGATGAGTTGCGCCGCCTCACCCACTGCTTGTGCGCTTGCAGCACATGCCGTCAGACAGTTGACATTCGGACCAAATGCTTCAAACATTGCTGCCAGATGAGCCGCCGGCATGTTGGGTTCCTGTTCGAGTTCCTTAATCGGATCAAGAATTTCAATGCCTCTGGCAATGAATTTTCCCATATCGAACTGTCCGTCCGCTTTACCATCGAGCGAGGCGAGTACCATATCAGCAAAATTTCCAAAGTTTTGTTGTCCTTCACCTGCTCCTGTGTAAATGCCGGTCCGCTCGGAATCGTAAGGGAATGCTTTCGACTTTTTCACAGCATCCCAGAGTCCGGCATCGACCATTGCCTTGAATCCGGCACCGAGCGCGAATCGGGTGTGTCGATCTTGAAGTTGCCAGTCTTCGGGATTTTCTCCGATGACGGACATGTCGAAATCTTTAACTTCGGCAGCGATTTGTGTTGGAAAACTTTGGGCATCGAACAGCGTAATCCGTCCTACGCCGGACTGTCCGGTCAAGATTTTCTGCCACACGGCTTCGACATCATGTCCCAGCGGTGTTACCAATCCGATTCCTGTAATGACAACGCAACGATCCATAGTTTAAGGAGGTAGAAGTTAGAACTGGGAGATGCTATCCGACGGCTTGTATTATACCACAGTCTATTGTAATCGTAAATCAGATATGTGAGGATAGTTTTCAGGGGGGAGTGTCCAATTTTTGTGGGCAATACAAAGAGCGGCGGGCATACGCCCGCCGGTTGCCGGTTTTGACAAACGTCAGCGATTTTGCTGACGCTTTTTGACATGGGGCATGATAGACTTGCGGTCGAAAACTGAATTTCGGAAACGAAGTGGCACTTAACGGCGTATGCTGCCGGAAGTGCAGGGTTGTGAGGGGTCTTCATGAGTTAACCATCGCCCACCGCCCTCAT
>Ga0082212_10002459_pt1 | contig 26977 bp, 26 predicted proteins | sample TergutNt197P3_FD_71548 | JGI IMG/M metagenome (GOLD analysis project Ga0082212, IMG submission 71548) | Neocapritermes taracua P3 segment gut microbial communities from Petit-Saut dam, French Guiana - Nt197 P3 | ecosystem: Host-associated > Arthropoda: Insects > Digestive system > Gut ...
CATGAGGCACGGCGCATCGACAACCAGCTCCGCGGCCGTTCTGGTCGTCAGGGAGACCCTGGCTACACGCAGTTCTACCTCAGTCTTGAGGACGACCTCATGCGCCTGTTCGGCGGGGAACGGATGGGCCGCATTGCCTCCATCATGGAGCGTACGGACATGTCAGAGGATACCCCCATAGATTCGGGCATGGTGAGCAAGGCTATAGAAGGTGCGCAGCGGCAGGTAGAGTCGATACACTTCGATTCCCGCAAGCATGTGCTTGAATATGACGATGTCATGAACCGCCAGCGTGCAGCCATCTACGCGGAACGCAACGCCATATTGGATGGTAAGGACATCCATCAGCGTGTCCTGGATATCATGCAGGACACAGTGGAGAAGGCGGTTTCTGAGTTCTGCGGCACCGTCAGTGATGACTGGGATAAGGAGGGTCTCCAACTTTGGATTAACGAACTCACCGGGGTTGACACCCTTGCTGTGGCAGAGCTCGATCATGGGGATGACTCCGCGCAGCTCGCTGAGCTGCTCTTTGACTATCTTGAGGCCATATTCGCAGAGAAGGAGAAGACCCTGGGTGAAGCGGATATCCGCAGGTTGGAAGCCCAGGTCATGCTGCGGATCATGGATACCCGCTGGATGAATCATCTGCAGGAGATGGACTACCTCAAGGCGGGGATCGGGCTGAGGGCCTTTGGTCAACGCGACCCGCTGACCGAGTATAAGAACGAAGCGCATCTGGCCTTTGGTGAGCTTCGTGACTCCATGTTCGAGGACTATCTGAGGACCATCCTGCGTATGAAGATAGTCATCGAGGAGCAGGAGACAACCCAGCTGAATTCCGCTAAGTATTCCGGGCCCTCTGAAGACATCCCCTCACTGGCGGCAGATGCGAAATCGCAGGCAGCCCAGATGGGCGCCGCTGCAGCACGCACCCAGGCGCAGGGCGCACAACGTCCCGCTCCCACAAAGACCGCAACCATCGTCAAGGACAAGGATGATCCTTACGCAAACGTTGGAAGAAACGACCCCTGTCCCTGTGGTTCAGGAAAGAAGTACAAGAAATGTCACGGAGTCGAATAACCCCCTGATGCCACTCTGGAAGCCCGATGCAGCCGCAGGCGAAATCCATCGGGACCTGCAAGGTACATCAGAAAGGTATGGGATACACTGACAGACATGGAAGACCTCTCAACGCGCATAGAACAATCAGCTGAACGCCTTAAAGAGGCGGAAGGCTTTCTACACCTTGAGGATAAGCGATCGACTCTTAGAGAGCTTGAGCAGGAATTCTCAGCCCCAGGATTCTGGGATGACCAACAAAGAGCTACAAAAATCTCAAAACAGGCCTCTGATATCCGCCTGGACCTGGATTCCTTCCAGGCGGCAGCAGTTCTGCTTGAAGATGCGTGCGCAGCCGACGAGCTTGCTCGGCTTGAAGACGACGAGGCGCTGTACACTGAGGCGCTCGACTGTCTTGCTGAGCTGGAGAGGCGTCTCAAGGAAATGGAACTGGCTTCCTGGTTCACGGGCGAGCTGGACAGTGGTGACGCTATCGTGTCCGTCAATCCTGGACAGGGTGGCCTTGAGGCCCAGGACTGGGCAGAGATGCTCTTCAAGATGTATACCCGTTACGCGCAGAGGCGCGGCTGGAAAGTCGAGGTACTTGATGCGCCAGCAGGGGAGGTCATCGGCATAGAACACGCCACTTTTATCGTCAACGGGAAGAATGCCTATGGGATGCTGGCCGCCGAGCAGGGCGTACACCGTCTGGTTCGTATCTCACCCACAGACGACAAGAAGCGGCGTCATACCACCTTTGCCGGTGTGGAGGTGCTGCCGCTGCTGCCAGATGACATCGAGATAGCCATCAACCCGGCCGACCTGCGCGTGGATGTCTACCGTTCCAGCGGCCCTGGCGGCCAGAGCGTGAACACCACAGACTCTGCGGTGAGGATAACCCACATCCCCACCAATACGGTGGTGACCTGCCAGAACGAGAAATCCCAGCTGCAGAACAAGGAAGCAGCCATGAAGATACTGCGCGCAAGGCTGTATGAGATGGAGAAGGCCCGACGCGACGCTGAACTGGAGGAGATACGCGGGCCCAAGCACGAGGCTTCCTGGGGTAACCAGATCCGCAACTACGTGCTGTACCCCTACCAAATGGTAAAGGACGTTCGCACCTCAGTGGAGACCGGTAATGTCGACGCTGTGCTCGACGGTGACCTGGATCAATTCATCGTGGCCTTCCTTCGCATGAAGGCCGCTCAGGGTTGGTAGGAGAAGAACATGGTCTTATCGGATAGCAGGAACGTATCTAAGGGAGGGGTTTGAGGCATGTCTTACGATGAGAAGGAACTGGCCGGTATCGCGAATCATATGCGTAGGGACATCGTCAAGATGATCACGCTAGCGGGCAGCGGACACCCCGGAGGCTCCCTGTCCGCCGTGGAGCTGGTTGCAACACTGTTCTTTGGCGATGTGCTGCGGTATCGCCCCGATCAACCGGATTGGCCCCTACGCGACCGTTTCATCCTCTCCAAAGGGCACGCTGCTCCGGTGCTTTATACTGCCCTTGCGAACGCTGGTTACTTCAACATCAGCGAACTGTCGACCTTGCGTAAGTTCGGATCGCGTCTACAGGGGCATCCGGACCGCGAGAGGCTGCCGGGTATTGAAGTCTCAACTGGCTCGCTGGGGCAGGGGCTCTCTATTGCCTGCGGTCTTGCCTACGGGCTGCGTGCGAGTAACCAGCACGAGCAGAAGGTCTATGTCCTGTTGGGAGACGGTGAGCTGCAGGAGGGCCAGGTTTGGGAAGCTGCCCTGTTCGCTGCGCATCAGCGCCTGGGAAACCTTAAAGCCATCATCGACTACAACAACCTGCAGATAGACGGTAGGTTGGAGGCGGTGATGGGGTTGGGTGATATCGCCGGGAAATTCACAGCGTTCGGATTCAAGGTCATCGAGATAGACGGCCACGACCTACCCGCCATCAAACAGGCCTATGTCGATGCGGCTGCCTGCCAGGATGGCCCTGTTGCTATCATCGCCCACACCGTGAAGGGAAAGGGCGTGAGCTTCATGGAGGATCAGGTGGGTTGGCATGGCAAGGCGCCAAGCGACGCACAATGTGACGAGGCGCTTTCTGAGCTGAAGGGCAGCAGCGACGGGAAGGAGCCTACTGATGGCTGATAAGAAGGCGACTCGCGCTGCCTACGGGGAGACCCTGCTTGAGCTTCTTGCAGAGGGTGTTGACGTTTATGCTGTGGATGCCGACCTCTCCGCATCCACCACAAGCATACGGCTGGCCGAGGCAGACCCCAAGCGGCATATCAATGTAGGTATCGCCGAGCAGAACATGATAGGCGTGGCAGCTGGCCTCTCCCTGACCGGAAAGACGGTTTTCACCGGCTCCTTTGCGGTGTTTGGCACCGGACGTGTGTATGACCAGATCCGCAATACCGTCTGCTACTCAAACCTAAACGTGAAGATAGCGCCCACCCATGCCGGCATCAGCGTTGGCCCCGACGGCGGCAGTCACCAGATGGTAGAGGACATCGCGCTCATGAGCGCGCTTCCCCGTATGCGGGTGCTCGTTCCAGCCGACTACCTTTCGGCCAAGGCGGCGATCCGTATCGCTGCTATGACACCAGGGCCCTTCTATATCCGCATGGGACGTGCCAATGTGCCCCTGCTCTATGAGAGCGAGAAGGGCTTTGAGCTGGGTAAGGCACGGGTGCTGAGATCCGGCTGCGATGTTTCCATCATAGCTTGCGGGGTGGAGGTGACGCTTGCGCTTCAGGCAGCGGATATGCTAGCTGAAGCAGGCATACAGGCTGAGGTGATCGACGCTTTCAGCATCAAACCCCTGGACGAGAAGACCCTGCTCGCATCAGTCCAAAAGACCGGCGCTGTTGTCACAGCCGAGGAGCATTCGGTCATCGGCGGCCTCGGCTCTGCTGTGGCCAGTCTATTGGCCAAAAACCCCGGTATCCTAGCCAAACCCCTGTGCCAGATAGGGGTACAGGACCGCTTTGGGATATCAGGTGAGTTCGACGAGCTTTTCAAGGAGTATGGCCTTGACGCACAGTCGATTTACGACACTGTGGTACAATTGTCCTAGCTTTGTGCTGGTACCAGACCGGATGGGACACGTGTTCTGGTGGTGGGGTAGTGGTAACAAAGCACCACTACTCCCGCATGAAACGCAGAAAAAATGAACGGAGTGGATACGTGGACGAAAACGAACTGATCCAACAGGCGCCTGGTGCGCCTCCTATCGTGATACCGATGACCGAATCAGCGCCGCAGCCTGTTATCATACAGCAGGAGACACCTAAGCGGGCTGAGAAAAGCGGCCCCCTGCCGATAACAAACCGCCCCACACAGGGCGGGATCCCCGTTATCCTCTTTGAGGGGGTTTCCAAGGTATATTCCGCACAGCCGAACAAACCCGCATTAAGCAATATCAACTTGGGGATAAACGCAGGTGAGTTCATATTCTTGGTCGGGCATTCCGGCAGTGGGAAATCGACCTTCATCCGCCTTATCAACCGTGAGATCGTAGCGAGCAGAGGCAGACTTCTGGTCGCAGGTGAAGACGTGATCAGGATGCGCAACTGGCGTGTGCCCTATCTGCGTCGCAATATAGGATGCGTCTATCAGGACTTCAAGCTGCTTCCCAATAAGACGGCCTTCGATAACGTGGCATTCGCCCTCCAGGTGATCGGTAAGTCAAAGCACATCATCCGAACACAGGTTCCCGAGGTACTGCGACTGGTAGGACTTGAGGACAAGATCCACAGTTATCCGGACCAGCTCTCCGGCGGTGAGCAGCAGCGTGTCTCCATCGCCCGCGCCATCGTGAACCGCCCACCGCTTTTGATCTGCGATGAGCCTACGGGAAACCTGGATCCGCAGACCTCTCTGGGGATCATGAGGCTTCTGGACCGCATCAACCGTACGGGAACCACCATTCTGGTCGCAACACACGACCGCGAGATGGTGGATTCCCTCAGGAAGCGAGTTGTCGAATTAGAGAACGGCTATCTTGTCCGCGACCAGGATAAGGGGGTGTACGGGATCGATGCGTAGTCTAGCTTATTTCATCAAAGAGGCCTTCAGTAACTCGAGGAAGAACTTCTCGACCACCTTTGGAGGAATCATAACCATCTTCCTCTCCCTGCTGGTCATAGGTGTCTTCATGGTTGCATCCCTCATCATCGATCAGATGATAAAGTCCGTAGAGAGCCAGGTCTCCATCTCCATATACCTCCATGACGATGTAACCGACATGGATCTTGAGTCATTCAAGGGTTTCTTGTCTAACATGCCTGAGGTAAGTACTGTCGTCTATATAAGCAAAGAACAGTCGCTTGAACGCTTCAAAGAACAGGCGACAACAGATATCGCCGATCAGCTCGACGGTAATCCTCTGCCAGCACTTTTAGAGGTATCTCTGAGAGAACCTGATAAGGTCCAGTCCGTTGTGGATCAAATCATGGCAAATGACCTCTTCCTCTCGGTGATCGACCGTCCGGACGCTCCGCAGGATTCGATCAAATATGGTAAGGATATCATCGAGAAACTCTTCAGCATCACAAGCACTATCCGCATTGTCTGCATTGCCCTGGTGATCCTGTTGGTCTTTGTCGCACTGATCTTCATAAACAACACCATACGCCTCGCCATACTCGCGCGTCGCAAGGAGATCGCCATCATGAAGCTGGTAGGCGCTTCCAACGGATTCATCCGAGGCCCCTTCCTTATGGAAGGGTTCCTGCAGGCGGTCATCGGAGCCGGGTTGTCGATAGGGACTATCTCTATGCTCTGCAACTACCTCATCAAGAACGTCCAGACAATACTCCCTTGGCTTCCCATCAACATGGGACAGCTGAGTCTCTGGATGATCTATCTGGTATTACTGGGCGCTGGGGTGGTCATAGGCCTCTTTGGCTCGCTCTGGGCGATGCGACGTTATCTCAAGGTGTAGGAAGTGGCTTCAGACGAGGAGGACAAAACTGCAACAGGAACGCGAAGGAAAGCGCGTACCCTGTTCCTACTCTTGATTGTTGCAGTCCTTTTCTTCCTACTCGGAAACCTCGCTTCACATTACTTTGCGCTGGACATCGCGCAACGGTTGAGGATACCGGATCCTTCTACCAGATACGCTCAATCTCCAGAAGAAGAAGTCAGCACCCGTCAACTTGCGCTACGCCTGGAAGAGGTCTCCCAATACCTTGATGGTGACTCCCTGTATCGCTATACCCAAGGCGATCTTGATGAAGCGACCGCAGAGGCGATACGAGCCCTGTTAAGGACAAGCGAGGATCCCTACGCATACTATTTCACTCCTGAGGAGTATGGTGAGTATCGACGAAGCTCCGAAGGTAGATATGCGGGAATCGGCGTTCTATTAGGCGTTCGCGCGGATGAGGTTATCGTAATGGACGTCTATGAGGGTTCACCAGCCTATGATGCAGGGGTGAAGCCCGGGGATGTCCTACTTGCCATAGACGATGACAGACATGCATGGGATATCAACGAGGCCACCGAGACCATACATCGACCAGCAGGTGAAAGTGTCCGTATATTGTGGAGACAGGGCGGTGTTGAGCGTCTGACCACGCTGGTGCTGCGTGACGTCAACATCCCTACCATAGTCTCACACCTGATCCAGATAGAAGATCAAAGCGTCGGATACCTCCATCTGAGACGTTTCAGCTCCGTGAGTGCAACTGAGATGGCTGAGGTCATACGTCAGCTTGAGGAGCGTGGAGCGACCTCCCTCATCCTTGATTTACGGGGAAACCCCGGTGGCTTCCTTGACCAGGCTGTCGAGGTCACCTCACTCTTTGTACCGCAGGGCGTGGTTGTACAGATAGAGGACCGCAAGGGAATAAACAAACGTACTGTGAATGGGAGAGTAGTCACCAACCTGCCACTGGTGGTGCTCATCGATCACGGCTCTGCCTCAGCTTCAGAGCTTGTTACTGCAGCGCTGCAAGACCATGGACGCGCAACCGTCATAGGCGAGGTAAGCTATGGCAAGGGCACCGTGCAGGATATCTCCAGGCTCAGCTGGGGAGGGGCGATCAAGTACACAATCGCTCACTATATGAGCCCAGAAGGCACAACGCTGGACAATGTAGGTGTGACCCCAGATATCCTGGTGCCGTATGAAAACGGGTTCGAAGAACAGGATTATCAGGATAAACCAACAGGCAGTGCGTTTGTGTACCGCAAGGGCGCTGATTCCCAACTTGACGCAGCCTTGCAGTTCCTTCTCACGGGTGCAACGAAGGGATAGTCACCGTGGCGCGGCGCAATCGAAAGGGGAAACGAGCGCAGCGCCAATCAAGCGTCGGCGTGATCAGGGTCTCAAGAAGAGGATTCGCCTTTGTCGATACACCTGAGGGAGAACTCTTCATCCACAGAAGCCACTTACGGGGCGCTATGGACGGCGACCTTGTAGAGGTGGTCCGTAGCAGGTCCCTGGAGTCCAAAATGCGTCAGCAGGATGAAGGATCACAGGTGAGGAGTGGAAGATATTCCCAGACACATGAGAACCCCCTGCTTATAGGTGTAGTCCGTTCTGTCATGGAACGGGCGCACGAGACCATAGTGGGAACACTCCACTACCAGGATGGCCTCGCCATCGTCCACCCACACAATGAGCACATACCATACGACATCTTCTTAGACCCACGCGCCCCTCAGGGAAGACATGCCAAGGAAGGGGCGATTGTTTCCGTACGTATGACCACCTATCCAGGGCGCCTTGAAGCAGCATCGGGCTACATAGAGGAAGTCATAGGGGAAGAGGGAGAGCAGGGCCTTGGGATCGAGGTCATCATCCGCGAGCATGGATTGGAAACGGTCTTCTCGGCAGCAGCGCTTGAAGAGGGAGCGACACTCGCTTCAAGGGGATTCACCGAGAAGGAAGAGTCCCTTTTGCGCCGTGACCTGCGAGGGCGCTTTATATTCACCATCGACCCCTCAGATGCCAAGGACTTCGACGATGCGATCTCTGTTGACTTCATTGAAGGACAACTGCGGTTGGGAGTGCACATCGCTGACGTCAGCGCCTATGTTGCCTGGGACGGCGCGATCGACTTAGATGCGCGAAGACGGGCAACAAGCGTTTACCTTCCTGACCGCGTCATCCCTATGCTGCCACCTTTGCTTTGTGATGAGCTCTGCTCTCTTAAGGCAGGGGAGGACAAGTTCGCCTTCACCATTGATATGCTCATAGACTCCAACGGCGCTCCTCTTGCAACGGAATTCTATCCTTCGCGGATTCGCTCTTCAGTCCGTCTCTCCTACGATGAGGTGGCGGAGATACTGGATGACTTGGACAAAGGAGTTAGCTCCGACCATGAAAGCCTTCTGCATAGGAAGATCCAGGCTCTGAGGAGGCTTGCAAAGAAACTCCAACGACGTCGCCTGCAACGAGGCGCCATCGAGTTCGCCAGTGTCGAGCCCAAGCTTACCCTTGACCAGGAAGGGCGGGTAGTAGGGGTTCGGCTCCGCACCAAAACAGAGGCCACCTCGATTATCGAAGAGGCGATGATCCTTGCGAATGAGCAGGTTGCAGGTTATATGTTGGCACATGATGCTCCTGCGATATATCGCGTTCACGATGAGCCTCTCGCAAACACCTTGTCCGAGATACTTCCTGTGCTGCAGGAGTTCGGTCATGCCTTACAGGGGATCCCTCAGAGCTCGCGTGAGATACAGGAGATACTCGCGTCAAGCGAGGGAAGCCCCGAGCATCATCTGCTCAGCAGCCTCCTTTTGCGCGCTATGAAGCGCGCGCGCTATGCCACAACCTATACCACGCACTTTGGGCTGGCATCAAGGCACTACACGCACTTCACGTCGCCTATCAGGCGGTATCCCGACCTCATGGTGCATCGCCTCCTCAAGTACAGGCTCGCAGATATGGCGCCTCCCACAGGTCTGCTCAAGCAGCTCGACTGGATATGCGACCACGCTTCTGAAATGGAACGCGAGGCTGAACAGGCAAGCTTCGAGGCAACTGCCCTCAAACTCTGCGAGTTCCTCAAACCGCGGGTGGGGGAGACCTTCTCAGGGATCATCACGTCCCTCAGCGCCAGTGGCTTCACGGTGCGGGAGGATGAGACAACGGCAGAAGGGTATGTTGAGCGAGAGAGCCTGCCAGAAGGCTTCCTCCATGACCGCCAAAGCCAGCGCTACCATGACCCGGAAAGTGGAGGGGAATACCGCCTGAGGCAACCGGTACGCGTCATCCTTAAAGCGGTTGACGTAAGCCGCGTAAGATTGCAGTTTGTGATAGCCTGAATACAACAGAACTGAAAGGAAGGATATGAACAAGAAAGACCTGGAATTCCTCAAGGACCTCACGGAGGCGCCCTCGCCCAGCGGCTATGAGGCGCCCGCTGCAGAGCTTATGCGCACCCGTCTGAAGCCTGCTGCTGACAGCATCCAGACCAATGTCTTGGGCAGCGTCCACGCACTTCTCGCGGGAAAGGGCGCGGGTCACTCCGTCATGGTTGCCGGCCATATAGACGAGATAGGCATGATGGTCAAATATATAGACGACGACGGCTATATCAGCTTCGACAGCATCGGCGGCATCGATGCGGCCATACTCCCCGGCATGCGTGTGGACGTCCATGCGACGGGCGGCAACAAGAAGACGCTGCTCCGCGGTGTCATGGGGCGCAAGCCCATACACCTTATCGACCCGGATGAGCGCAAGACGGTCACCAAGATGGACAAGCTCTTCATAGACGTAGGCCTGCCAGCCAAACAGGCTAAAGAGGCGATCCGCATAGGCGATCCCATCGTCTACGGCGTAGGATTCGAGTGCTATGGCGACGGATTTGCCGTTGCTCGCTCCTTTGACGATAAGATCGGGGTCTGGATAGCTGCACGCGTCCTCGAGGAGCTTAAGAAGGCTGGCGGTGCACAGGGTGACTATATCGCCGCTGGGACCGTCCAAGAGGAAGTGGGCCTGCGCGGCGGCATCACCAGCGCCTACGGCGTTGACCCCTTCATCGGCATAAGCGTGGAGGTAGGTCACGCAACCGACTACCCCTCCATTGCAAAGACCAGCTACGGCGAGGCGAAATGCGGAGCGGGTCCCATCATCGCACGCGGCCCCAATATCAACCCCGTCCTCTTCGAGCGCCTGGTAGCTGCAGCTGAGAAGGCGAAGATCGCTTATCAGATAGGGGCTGAGCCCCGGGCGACAGGAACCGACGCGAACCCAATCCAAGTGTCCCGCGGTGGTAAGGTGGCTGGCCTGATCTCCATCCCGCTGCGTTATATGCATACCCCCACAGAGGTGTTGAAGCTGAGTGACCTGGAAGATGCGGTAAAGTTGCTTACCCGCTTTATCCTGGATTTGGATGATACGATTGACTTCACCCCAAAATAAGACCATTGCCAAGAACCGTAAGGCCCTGCATGACTACTTCATCGAGGAGACCTTTGAGGCGGGCATAGAGCTGACCGGTACCGAGGTACGCTCCCTGAGGGAAGGTGGTGGGCAGCTGACGGATGCCTATGTGCTTGTGCGCAACGGCGAACTCTGGCTGTTGGGGCTGCATATAAAGCCCTACAGCCACGGAAACCGTGCGAACGCTGACCCTGACCGCAGGCGCAGGCTGCTCATGCATAAACGGCAGATCCGCTACCTGGGAGAACAGGTGCAACAGGCTGGACTGGCCCTGGTGCCACTCTCCCTGTACTTCTCCCCAAACAGCCTGGTAAAGGTGGAGTTGGCCCTTGCTCGCGGCAAGAAGAACTACGATAAGCGCCACTCCCTTGCTGCCCGTGACAGCAGGCGCGAGGTCGATCGTGCGCTTAAGGAGCGAAGGCAGGCAGAGTAGGGAAGCCATGGAGATACTGCACCTCGACCCACTACAGCCAGAGCCTGCACTCATCCGACAGGCTGTAGAGTTCGCCCTGAGCGGCAGGGTCTTCCTTATGCCAACCGATACGGTCTACGGCATATCAGTTGCCGTCCTTCCTGACGCAACCCCTGCCGACATCTATGTGGTGAAGCAGCGTGACCTGGGTAAGGCAATACCGCTTCTTGTCAGAAGCGCGCAAGACCTGGACACCTACGGAAAATCCGTTCCAGACTATGCCTATAGACTGGCCCAGTCTTACTGGCCGGGCGCACTTGCGCTTATCGTAAAAGCCTCTGACAGGGTCCCCAAGGCCTTCAAGGCCCACGACGGAACTGTCGCGCTCCGTGCACCAGGCAATACGGTGGCGCTTTCCCTGCTCAAGGAGCTTAACGCACCGATAGCCTCTTCCAGTGCGAACAAGCAGGGGGGAGAGCCGGCGCTGACACTTGACGACCTTGACGAGTCCCTCATTCCTCGTATCGCTTTGGCGCTTGACGGGGGGCGTTGCTCTGTGGGGGTCGCTTCGACCATTGTCTCCTGCCTGGAAAAGGAACCGAGGATAGTGAGGGCGGGCGCCCTGCTGGATGGGATCGAGCTTCTGTTACACTGAGGAGAGATCAATAAAGAGAAAGGGATGAGGATGACAAAGACCCCCGTAGCCATAGCAAGCGACCATGCTGGCTTCGACCAGAAGAAGAAGCTGGTAGGATGGATGCTTTTGCAGGGGATAGACGTGCATGACCTGGGCCCTTACAACGATGAGCGCGTCGACTATCCCGACTATGGCGCCCTGGTAGCCGAGGAGGTGAGTCAGGGTAAGGCCATAAGCGGTGTGTTGGTCTGCGGGACCGGTATCGGTATGGCAATCACTGCTAACAAGTTCTCGGGTATTCGCGCTGCCAATATCACCACCCCGCAGTTCGCAGAACTCGCCCGCGAGCACAATGACGCCAATATCGCCACGCTATCCGGACGCTTTGTCGATCTCGAGACCAACAAGAAGATACTGGCGGCATTCTTCTCCACGCCCTTTGGGGAGGGAAGGCACGCCGATCGCGTCAACAAGATCAAAGCTCTGGAAACCCCTGTCGACAATCATTGAGTGAACAATATAATGCACATCAGGAGCATGTATCCGACACCAGGAGCACCGAGAAGGAAAGGCCAGCTATGACATTCGATTTCCTGCGAGCCAACGATCCAGAGATAGCACGGATCATCGACGATGAGCTGCAACGCGAGCGCACCCAGATAGAGCTCATCGCTTCAGAGAACTTCACCTCTCCTGCAGTGCTTGCGGCTGTGGGAAGCGTACTCACCAATAAATATGCCGAAGGTTATCCAGGCAAGCGCTATTATGGCGGTTGCCATGTGGTGGACGAGGGGGAGTCATTGGCCATCGAGCGCGCGAAGACGCTCTTCAGCTGCGGCTTTGCCAATGTCCAGCCCCATAGCGGTGCCAGCGCGAACCTGGCTGCCTATCTGGCCCTGCTGCAACCGGGCGACCGGGTGCTGGGTATGAGTCTTGCGCATGGCGGGCATCTCACCCATGGATCGCCCGTCAATTTCAGCGGTATCCTCTATGAGATGTTCGATTATGGGCTCGACCCCATTACCGAGCGCATCGACATGGACGAGGTCGAGCGTAGGGCAAAAGAGTGCCGTCCCAAGATGATCATCGCCGGCGCCAGCGCTTACCCGCGCACTATCGACTTCCAGCGTTTCTCCCAGATAGCCCAAGAGGTCGATGCCTACCTCATGGTTGACATGGCACATATAGCAGGACTGGTAGCAACAGGTCTCCATCCCTCGCCGGTACCCTATGCACATGTGGTCACCTCAACCTCGCATAAGACGCTACGCGGTCCGCGTGGAGGCTTCACGCTTACAAATGATGAAGAGATCGCCAAAAAGATAGACAAGGCGGTGTTCCCGGGAACGCAGGGCGGGCCACTCCAGCATGTCATAGCCGGTAAAGCTGTCGCCTTTGGTGAGGCGCTCAGACCTGAGTTCAAGACCTACATACAGCAGGTCCTGGTGAATATGCAGGCGATGGGGGAGGCCATGGTCGCAGGTGGCCTGCGCCTGGTTTCAGGTGGAACGGACAATCATCTGACCTTGGTTGATCTCACTGCTGCAGAGGTGACTGGCAAGGAGGCTGAGAACATACTGGACTCCATCGGTATCACGGTGAACAAGAATGCGATCCCCAATGAGACACGCTCTCCCTTTGTCACCAGCGGTATCCGCGTAGGAAGCGCAGCCATGACCACACGTGGGTTCAATGAGGAAGAGGCTCGCAGGATAGGCTCATTAATAGCCCGCGTGATATTCGAGCATGCCGATGAGGCAGCGCTACAAAGCGTCAAAACGGAGGTGTCCGAGTTACTTGCGAAGCACCCCCTCTATCCGGAATTTTCGGCTTAACCGGGAAGGAGATACCATGTCAGAGACGAATGTCGCAATCCCAGATTATTCGAAGAATGTAACCGTCATCGATCATCCGATGGTCCAGCATAAGCTGACCCTCCTGCGCGACACCACCACCGGATCAAAGCTGTTCCGGGATCTCATCAAGGAGCTGGCCATCTTCTTGGGCTATGAGGCGACCAGGCATTTCCAACTGGAGCAGGTCACAGTCAAAACCCCTATCTGTGAGACTACTGCATACGCCCTAAAGGGCCGCAAGGTTGCCATCGTGCCCATACTCAGGGCAGGCCTTGGCATGGTCAGCGGTATGTTGGAGTTGATTCCCGTAGCACGTGTCGGTCATGTGGGCTTGTATCGAGACCCTGACACCCATCTTCCAGTTGAGTATTACTGCAAGCTACCGGATGACATAATGACCCGCGATGTACTTATCGTCGATCCCATGCTGGCAACCGGTGGGTCGGCCTCTGCGGCAATCGAGCTTCTTCGTGAGAAAGGTGTTCCCTCGGATCGGATACGTCTGTTGGTCATCATCGCTGCTCCTGAGGGCATCCAGGCAGTAGTCGATGCCGACCCGCAGGTCAATATATACACCTGCGCCATCGACGAGTGCCTGAATGAACACGCCTACATAGTCCCCGGCCTCGGTGACGCGGGTGACCGCATCTTCGGCACCAAATAGCGAATACGTCAATGCGAGGTGCCTCCAAAGGAGGCGACGCGGCAACAAGGGACACCGTTGTACGGTTTTGGGCAGGACGACTGAAGTATGACTAAAAGAATTAATAATCCTAGTAGATAAAAAGGAGCACGTATGGACTCGCGACCAACCTGGGATCAATACTTCATGGAGATAGCGCATCAAGTCGCCCGGCGAACAACCTGCCGCAGAAGGGCCGTAGGGGCTGTGGTCGTCAAGGACAGGCGCATCCTCGCAACCGGCTACAACGGGGTCCCACAAGGAATCGAGCATTGCCTTGATAGGGGTTGCCTGCGAGAGCAGCTGGGTATCCCCAGTGGGGAGAAACATGAGCTTTGCCGTGGCCTCCATGCCGAGCAGAACGCGATCATCCAGGCTGCCAAACACGGGATCAGCATTGAGGGCGCCCAGGTGTACTGCACCACGCAACCCTGCATCATCTGCGCCAAGATGCTTATAAATGCAGGCGTCAAAGAGATAGTATTCGAGCAGTCATATCCTGACGAGCTGACCCAGAGCATGCTTGAGGAATCGGGCGTTCAAACACGTCGCTACAGTGCACCCTGAGTAGCGAAATGGACCTAAAACCTGACACTCGCGCTTTTACTCGGGAACTCCATGGAATTTAGCTTCGAGCCCACCCAAAACCTGCTTCTCTTCTGGTATCATTCACACGGTTTGGAATGACGACGGGCAGGAGGAAAACGCGACTTGGAGATTCTGGCAGCAGCGCTTGGCGGCTTGGCTGGAATTATCGGGTGCGTCCCCTACGTTCTCTTGAGCAGGGCTGTCCGTAATGACAGCAAAGGGGCAGGCGCTGTAAACCTGGCGCTAATGTTGATGATACCTGTCATATCGTTCATTCTCATACTTATCGCGATGATCCTCTGTTGGTATCTGGCGCCTCAGTACCTCCTGGTCTTCGCGGTGACCTGCGTTATCGTATTCCTGCTATCTACAGGAGCCTATGTATTGGCGCAGGCAAGGAAGATGAGGTCTTGAAGAAGGGAAGTACGTGAATCCTTTTGAAGAGCTACAGCATGAGGTAGGGGTATTACTGCAAACAGTGGCGAGCGGCTCACTCTACGGCCAGATTACCACCTACACCCCCTACATCGTCTTGATTATCCTTCTTGTTTTCGTCGTGGTATTCTCTGCCAAATCCCAGTTGTCACTGGTTCCTAAGAACCGCTTTGTCGGTGTGGTCGAGTTCTTCGTCGAATTCTCCCAGAAAGAGGTTGGGACCAGTGTCTTGGGCAATGCTGCAAAGCAGCACATGCCGTTCTTCCTTACCCTCTTCATCTTCATATTGCTCTCGAACCTTGTAGGACTCATCCCTGGGTCAAAGGCTGCGACTGGCACCATGGGGACAACCTTGACCCTTGCTTTGATCTCCTTTGTCTATTTCACCTACCATGGCGTCAAGACTAAGGGCGGCTTCCATTACCTCGCAGCTCTGGCGCCAAAGGGCATCAAGCCCGCCCCGCTCTCGTGGTTCATATGGCTTCTGGAGTTCATCTCCATGCTCTTGCGCCTCGCAACGCTGTCCGTCCGTCTCTTTGCCAATATGTTCGCTGGACATCTTCTCCTCGGCGTGCTGGCAATACTGACAGCGCTCTTCATCCAACCGCTGATAACCACCTTGAGCCTTGCGGCGCTGCCCTTCTCGATAATCGGCATCCTCTGGTTGCTGTTGCTCACCGTCCTTTACGCACTGGAAGTCTTCGTCGCCTGTGTCCAGGCATACGTATTCACGCTGCTCTCGAGTATCTACGTTTTGCTTGCCACATCGGAGCACTGAGTTTGGGGATAAGCGGGAATCCGCTTATTAGATAGAAGAGTACTGTTGAGGTAGAAAGCCACAACAGGAAAGCACTGTCAAGGATAAGCCTTGACTTGAAGTAAGGAGGAATCGTGGTTATTTCAGGTATTGGTATCGCTGCTATCGGATTTGGCTTGGCGGCAATCGGTGGTGGTGTCGGTGTCGGTCTCACCGCCTTTGGCGCTACGACTGCCATCGCTCGTCAACCTGAGATGTACAGCAGGATCTTCACCGTGTTCATCATGGGAGCTGCAATGGCGGAGGCACTTGGCCTGCTTGGATTCGTCCTCGCATTTGTTGCAATGGCATGATTCCCTACGTTGGTTGCAAGTAGATTGCGGCTGACTGGAGGTGTATACGTGAGAACTACCTTGAAGAGACTGTTGACTGCAGCAACATTAGCGATGATATCGCTGCTTGCCTTACCTGTCCTTGCCTTCGCCAGTGAAGCGGAGGAGGGCGGTGGAAGCGCTATGGGTGTTGGCCTGCTCTTCCCCTCGCTGGGAGAGTGGATCCCCATGCTCATCGGGTTCATCGTGCTCTGGGTCATACTGGCGAAGTTCGGCTGGCCCGCATTCATCGGTATGATCGACAAGCGGACCGCTACCATAAAGGATTCATTGGAGCGCGCTGAAGCCGCACGAATCGAGAGTGAGCACATTCTCGAGGAGAACAAGCTGCAACTCGATGAGGCAAAGAAACAGGCGACACAGATCATCGCGGATGCAAAAGTAACCGGCGATACATTACGGGCTGAGATCATGACCCAGGCCCAGGAAGATGCTCGCTTGTTGATCGAGAGAGCGAACTCCGCCATAGAGACTGAGAAGAAGGCCGCTATCGCACAGCTTCAGAGCAGTGTTGCGGACCTCTCTGTCTCGATTGCAGGGCGTCTGATCGGCTCGGATCTTAATGAAAGCGATCATCGCAGGCTCATTGAGCACTACCTTGCGGAGGCGGGGAACCTCAATGCCAATTGATCGCGCGCTCATACGCAAGAAGTCGACTGTCTACGCGCAGACCCTACTTGAGGCCCTGCCAGATGATGCTGCGAGATTCGCTGCTTCAGGTGAGTTGGAGCAGGTGCTTACAACTACTAGAGGGCATCTGGAGCTTCGGAACACACTGACTGACCACACACTGACTCCTGAATCGCGAGCAGCGATCCTCAGAGAAGTCTTCACGGGCTTCCGTGAAGAGTTGTTAGTTGTGCTGTCCGTGGTGGTAGAGCGTGATGACCTGGGAATCCTTGGCAGGATAAATGAGCGCTACCTTGAGCTTTTAGAGGAAACCTTAAACGCGGTCATCTTGGATGTGACAACCGTGGTCGAGCTGGACGATGGTCTGCGTGAGAGCATCAAGAAGAGGTTTTCATCACAGTTTGGGAAGACCGTGTTACTGCGAGAGCATATAGACGCCTCCTTGCTGGGGGGCATAGTTATCAGCACGCATGGGAGTAGGATCGATGCGAGCGTGCAGACGCAGTTGGCTAGTGCAAGAAAAGCTCTAGTCCAGAAATGGTAGTGAAGTAGAGAGAAAGAAGAGATAAATGACAGAGATATCCGCTACGTCGATAGATGAGATCCTGCGAAAGCAGCTCGATTCTATAAAGACCAGTGTCGAGTCTCGTGAGGTAGGTACGGTCATCCAGATCGGTGACGGTATCGCTCGCATCGACGGGCTCAAGGGCGCCATGTCCGGTGAGTTGCTCGAATTCATCGGAGAGGATGGGAAAACGGTCTTCGGCCTTGCCCAGAACCTCGAAGAAGATGAGGTCGGCGCCGTTTTGATGGGCGATGTCACTTCCATCAAGGAAAACGATCAGGTGCGCACAACCGGCCGCATCGTCGAGGTCCCCTCGGGGAAGGATTTCCTTGGCCGCGTTGTCAACCCGCTTGGGGAGCCCATCGACGGCAAGGGTCCCATCCAGGCAGAGGGCTATCGACCGGTGGAATTCAGGGCTCCGGGCGTCATCGAGCGTCAGGGAGTCAATGAGCCGGTGCAGACCGGCATCATCGCCATCGACTCGATGATTCCCATCGGCCGTGGCCAGCGCGAGCTCATCATCGGCGACCGCCAGACCGGTAAGACAGCTATCGCTGTTGACACCATCATCAACCAAAAGGGGAAGAACCTCATCTGTATCTATGTCGCCATAGGGCAGAAGGCGTCTACGGTGGCAACGGTCGTTGAGACGCTCGAGCGTTTCGGAGCCATGGAGTACACCATCGTCGTCTCAGCGACTGCCTCAGATTCCGCTCCTTTGCAATATATTGCGCCCATGGCTGGCGTTGCCATCGGTGAATACTTCATCTATAACGGCGAGGACGGGAAACCTGCCTCGGCAGAGAATCCCGGCCGTCATGTGCTCTGTATCTATGATGACCTCTCAAAGCAGGCGGTATCCTACCGTCAGATGTCGTTGACCCTGCGCCGCCCGCCTGGCCGCGAAGCCTATCCTGGAGATGTGTTCTATCTGCACTCCCGTCTTCTCGAGCGTGCGGTGAAGCTCTCCGAGAAGAACGGCTCCGGCTCTTTGACCGCCCTGCCTATAATAGAGACACAGGCTGGAGACGTCTCCGCCTATATCCCCACAAACGTGATCTCCATTACCGACGGTCAGATATTCCTGCAGTCCGACCTGTTCTTCCAGGGACAGCGTCCGGCTGTCAACGTAGGTATCTCGGTGTCGCGCGTGGGATCGAGCGCCCAGATCAAGGCCATGAAACAGGTCGCAGGCTCCCTGCGCCTCGATCTTGCCGCTTATCGCGAGCTCCAGGCCTTTGCTCAGTTCGGCTCAGACCTCGACAAGGCGACACAGGACCAGCTGAGCCGCGGCGCCCGTATGACCGAACTTCTCAAGCAAGGCCGCTATGTGCCCATGCCGGTCGAGGAGCAGGTCATGGCCATATTCGCGGGCAACAAGGGCTTCCTGGACGACCTGCCTGTAGAGGTCATCACGCGATTCAGAGAAGAGCTCCTGCGTTTCCTCCGTTCCACCCGCCCAGAGATCGGAACCGCTATCCTCGCTGAGATGAAGCTTTCCGATGAGACCGCGGAGCTGCTCAAAGAGGCGATCGTCACCTTCAAGGGTCAATTCACGGTCGAAGGGTAGGTCGATAGATGCCATCCCTGCGCGACATTAAGAGAAGGATAAACTCGGTCCAATCGACCAAGCAGATCACGCGTACAATGGAGATGGTTGCCACCGCAAAGATCAGGAGGGCAACGGACCGTATCATTGCCGCAACCCCCTATGCTGTTGCGATGGTGGAGGTACTGCGCAGCGTTGCCACACTTTCCAGCGGTAATGAGAACCCGCTCTTATCAACGGTGAATGACTCCAACAGGGTAGCTGTCATTGTTGTTGTTTCTGACCGAGGGCTTGCCGGTGGTTTCAACAGCAACGTCCTACGCGCCGCCGACAAGTACATCACCAAGATGAGGACTGCTGGAATCGAGTGTGACATCATAACCTGTGGCAAGAAAGCTTTGGGTTACTTCAATTACCGCAAGCTGCCCATAGCCCTTTCTTTCAAGGACCTCAGTGCAGACCCTACCATCGATCAGGCGCGCGAGATAGCCAGCTATGTCATTGATAGCTATGTGAACAACAAGATCGATCAGGTCGTCATCCTGTATAACCACGCAAAGAACGTTGCCGACCAGGTGCTGACCACCGAGCAGATCCTTCCCATAGACACCATTAAGGTCCATGAGGTGGGTGAAGGTGAGGAAGAGGCCGTCTATCTGGATGAGAGCGCCAAGGCTGCTGCTGCTGGAGCCAGCGAGAAGATGAAGCAGGCACGCCGCGCCGCGCAGGATGTCTCCTCGGCAGACGAGATGCATGGCTACGTGGAATACGAGCCCTCAATGGACGCGGTGCTCAATGAGCTTTTACCCGCTTACGTGCAGACACGCATCTATCATGCGCTGTTGGACTCAGCTGCTGGCGAACAGGGTGCGCGTCGTAAGGCAATGAAATCCGCAACCGACAATGCTTCAGAGATACTTACCACCCTGACAAGGGTCTTCAATCGTGCACGTCAAGGCGCCATCACCACCGAGATCACAGAGATCGTCGGCGGTGCGGCAGCATTGGAGGATTAGAAATGACAACCAAGGAAAAGGACACTGCTATGAACGTTGGACAAATCGTCCGTGTGGTGGGGCCGGTCGTGGATGTTGAATTCCCTGCTGAATCCATTCCATCGATCTATAACGCCCTCACCGTCAAGGCTGAATCGCCCATTGGCCCGATAGACATCGTGCTTGAGGTCGAGACGCACCTTCCGGGCAATATCGTGCGCACGGTAGCTATGTCCTCCACAGATGGCCTGCAGCGTGGCATTGAGGCTGTTGACACCGGCACACCCATCATGGTGCCGGTAGGCGACGAGACCCTCGGCCGCATCTGGAATGTGACCGGTGACCTGGTGGACGGCGGCGAGATGCCGGACATCAAGCTGCGTTATCCCATCCACCGTCCGGCTCCTCCTTTTGAAGAACTCACCACCTCCACCGAGATATTCGAGACCGGCATCAAGGTAGTCGACCTGCTCGAGCCCTATATCAAGGGCGGCAAGACGGGCCTCTTCGGCGGCGCCGGTGTTGGCAAGACCGTCATCATCATGGAGCTCATCAACAACCTTGCGCAGGAGCATGGCGGCACATCCGTCTTCTCAGGCGTGGGCGAGCGCACCCGTGAGGGCACCGACCTCTATAACGAGATGAGCGAGTCGGGTGTCATCAAGAAGACCTGCCTGGTCTACGGGCAGATGAATGAGCCTCCCGGAGCCCGTCTGCGCGTTGGCCTGGCTGGCCTGACCGCTGCGGAGTATTTCCGTGACCAGGGGCAGGACGTCCTCCTTTTCATCGACAACATCTTCCGCTTCACGCAGGCAGGCTCAGAAGTCTCCGCCTTGCTCGGCCGTATGCCTTCTGCCGTGGGTTACCAACCCACCCTCTCCACAGAGATGGGAGACCTGCAGGAGCGCATCACCTCCACCACCACCGGTTCCATCACCTCAGTGCAGGCTATCTATGTACCCGCAGACGACCTGACCGACCCGGCGCCAGCTACAGCCTTCATCCATCTGGATGCCACCACCGTCCTCTCGCGTTCTATTGCTGAGCTTGGCATCTACCCGGCAGTCGATCCGCTCGCATCGACCTCACGTGCGCTTTCCGCAGAGGTCCTGGGTGATGAGCATTATCGTGTTGCCGTCACTGTACAGGAAGTCCTGCAAAGCTATTCCGACCTGCAGGATATCATCGCCATCCTTGGTATGGACGAGCTCTCAGAAGAGCAGAAGCTCACCGTTACCCGCGCCCGCAAGATACAGCAGTTCCTGGGCCAACCCTTCCATGTAGCTGAGGTCTTCACCGGCAACCCCGGAAAATACGTCAAGCTGGAAGATACCATCCGCAGCTTTGCAGCCATCATAGACGGTCATTGCGACGACATCCCCGAGCAGGCCTTCCGCTACAAAGGGGCCATCGAGGAGGTCTACGAGGCTGCAGAGAAGTTGAAGAGCGCCTGATATGAGCACCTTCAGCTGCGAGATAGTGACACCTGAGAAATCCCTGTTCTCTGACCAGGTCTACTTTGTCTCCGTACCCGCATCAGAGGGTGAGATAGGCATACTGGCACGCCGTGCCCCAGTTATGAGCACCCTCAAACTTGGTGTGGTACGCGTGAAAAGAGAAGAGCAGGGCGAGTCCTTGGCCTTTGCGGTAGCAGGTGGCTATGTGGAGGCTGATGGAAGACAGGTGGTAGTCCTGGCTGACCGCGCTGAGGCCGTAGGAAAGCTAGACCTCGAGCAGGTCCAGCTTGCAAAAGCAGAGAACGAGAAAAAATTCGCGGCTCTCTCCGAGGGGGATTCACGATCCGTATTCTTCCGCGATGAGATAGCCTGGTATACGCTGTTGGAGAACCAACTCACCAACGCCCTCTAGAAAGTAAAGCTTTGTCAGAAGAACTGATCATCGTACAGGGTGGTTACCCTATCAAGGGTGAAGTCATAGTTGCGGGAGCGAAGAATTCCGTACTCAAGCTTATGGCTGCTACCCTGTTGGCGCCTGGGTCCTCAACCATCATGAATGTGCCCATCATCTCCGATGTCACCTTGATGGGCGAGGTCCTCACAAATCTGGGAGCACAGGTTGTCTTCGGCAAGCATCAGGTAACCATAGACACCGCAACGGTGGATTCGGTCCACACCCCCTATGAGCTCGTCGCACAGATGCGCGCCTCAATAGCGGTACTCGGGCCTCTAGTCGCACGCTTTGGGAGGGCACATGTGGCAATGCCGGGAGGATGTCAGATAGGCTCAAGGAAGCTTGACATGCATATCTCCGGGCTTGAGGCCTTAGGGGTGGTATTCGAGACAGAGCATGGCTTCATAGAGGCTTCCATCCCAAACGGGCTTTCAGGAGCTCCAGTCATCCTGGATTTTCCCAGCGTAGGCGCTACGGAAAACCTCATGATGGCCGCAACCAGGGCACAAGGAAAGACCACTATCGATAACGCTGCAAGGGAGCCGGAGATAGTGGATCTTGCTGATTTCCTTATAGAGATGGGAGCTCAGATATCCGGAGCGGGAACACCTACCATCGAGATCGAGGGAACCAGTGAGTTAAGGCCCGTCAAGGGCTTCTCCACCGTAGGCGACCGTATCGAGGCAGGCACCTTTTTGGTCGCTGGCATGCTGGGCAAGGGACCACTCACGGTTCGTGGCGTGCAACCTCAGCATCTTGAGATGGCCCTCTCAAAGCTGAAGGCCATGGGTGCTGAACTCTCAGTCTCAGATGAAGGGATAACCATCAGTCATGATGGCATCATACAACCGGTCGACATCCAGACACTCCCTCATCCCGGGTTCCCCACAGACCTGCAGGCACAGTTCATGGTGTTAGATGTGCTTGCAGATGGCCGCAGTGTTGTCACTGAGAACGTCTTCGAAAACCGCTTCATGTTCGCAGATGAGATAGGACGCATGGGTGCTGAGATCCGCATAGAGGGACATCACGCCTTCATAAACGGGATCAAGCGCCTTTCAGGAGCCCCGGTGCGTTCACCAGACCTCAGGGGAGGCGCTGCCTTGGTATTGGCCGGCCTGGTTGCCGAAGGCCAGACTGACATCGCTGGCATAGAACACATCGACAGAGGCTATGAGGATTTTGTAGAAAAGCTCGCATCAGTAGGCGCCCACATCACTCGTAAAACTGCCTAAAGCTATCGGTATACGTTTCAAACAGATGCTGGATTCCTACAGCCTGATTGCAAAGCGACATTAGTGAGATGCGATAATCGCAGCGATATGCGATAATAGTACTTCAGTAAAAAAGAAATAGCCGATTGGCAGAGAATAGCCGATTATAACTTTACTAAATGAGCAATAGGGAGCTTCCCGTATGGCGGCATACGCGCGTTATTCGCGAAACAGGAGCAATACTACTCCAAGTCAGGTCAACCTCGTGTCGGCACGTTCACGCACGAATGTCGAGGTTAACAGGTTATCCCGCCGTAATTCCGCAGATGGATACGCGCGGTTGCGTAAAAGCCGTTCCCGCAGGAAGAGCATTCTCATAGGCGTTGCGGTTGTAGCGACATCGTTGCTTATCGCCGCCGTTGTAGCGGTTGGTATCTATACAATCGTCATTAATAATAAGCTCTCTACCTCCTTGTCTGGCGAATCCGTAAGTTTCACTGAAGGAGTCTATGAAAACCTCTTTGTACAGCCGCTGACAGAGGAGGAGCCCTTCTGGATCCTTTTGATGGGTACCGACGAGACCGAGTGGGAGCCAGGGTATTCCAGAACGGATACCCTCATCCTTGTGCGCGTGGACCCCATGGCAGGTAAAGCTGCAATGGTCTCGATCCCGCGTGACCTCTACGTGAACATACCAGACTATGGCATGGATAAGATCAATGCCGCCTATAGTTATGGCGAGCAGTTCGATGACGAGACAGGCGTCTCTCTTTGTATCAAGACCGTCTCAGAATTCGCTGGTGTTGACATCGCCTACTTCGCCCAGGTCAACTTCTGGGGTCTGATCGATATTGTGGATACCCTTGGAGGCGTCTGGGTGGATGTCCCGGTAGACATAGTAGGGGACGAGAACCTGGGAGGTGTTGAGATCTATCAAGGGCTGCAAAAACTGACAGGAAGAGAGTCCCTGGCTTTCTGTCGATCCCGCTATTTCTTTATCGGAGACTTCCAACGCCAGGCCAACCAGAGGACCTTCCTCCAGGCGCTGGTCAAGCAGATCCTCGCATCCGATCCTGCGACAATCGCTTCTGCCCTCTCGAGTATTGCTGACATAACCTATACCAACATGAGCATGGGGAAGATCATCAACGTCGCCCAGAACATGAAAGGCATGCAGGAAAGCGACATCCTCACCTATCACGTCCCTGTCTCAGACATGCCTACGATAAATGAAATATCCTATGTTGTAGCCGACTCATACTCGTGGTATCAGCTGATCAACGCCTTAGATTCCGGTACGTATCCTCCTCCACAGGAAGACGCATACGCGGGCCTCGTACCCGACTCCTATACATCCGATTTCAACCCCGCTCAAGATATGACAGGGGGACAGCTGACTGATATCAAAACCAGTGACTATGTTGTCGACGTACGCAACGGCTGTGGTGTCGATGGATGCGCAAGGAGCATCTCAGACATGCTCAGTATAGCTGGCTACCAGGATGGGGAAGTGGGCAACACAAACGCGTACGTCTACCCTAACTCGCTCATAATCTATAAAGACCCGAACCATAGGCAAGTAGCTGAGAATATCCGGCAGCGCATGGGATACGGCAGGGTCCTTGCTTCTAACGGCGGCTATGAATTCAACGGGGACATACTGGTTGTAGTCGGTGATGATTTCACCAAGTAGTTCATCGACCCCGTCTGATAGCCCATCAGGTCAAGTGTTGTAAAGCTGAATCCTAACCCTGAGAAAGCAGCGGATACGCGTTGCCGCAGCGCTGGATCAGAAAGGGCTGCCATACCAGCCTCATCAGTCTCTATGCGGGCTAGTTCTCCGTGCAAGCGGACGCGTACCGTGTGAAAACCCTCGTCGAGAAGGAATTGCTCTGCCCTGTCGATGCGCGTTAGCCTGTCTAGAGTGATTGATTCTCCAAAGGGAATACGCGAGGCGAGGCAGGCAAAGCCCTGTTTCTCTGCAGATGGAAGCCCCAGTTCCCTCGAGAGCGTACGTACATCCTCTTTAGTGAATCCAGCCGTTAACAAAGGGCTGATCACCTGTAGCTCAAGAAGAGCCTTCCTGCCTGGACGGTAATCGCTCTCATCGTCAACTATGGAGCCTTCAAGCAGGGTTGGGAAGCCGTTCTTATCTGAGAGGTCCCTCATGCGCAGGAACATGTCTCTCTTGCAGAGATAACAGCGATCAAGTGGATTTGATGTGAAGTCGGAAACGGAAAGGATGTCATGCTCCACGAGGAGGTGCTTGATTCCGTATGCTTCACAGAATGATTCTGCTTCATGTAGCTCACGTGCAGGAAAGAGGGGAGAGCGAGCTGTGATTGCAACGCAGGCATCCCCCAGTTCACTGTGGGCGAGGTAGAGGAGAAGGGAAGAGTCTACACCTCCGCTGAAGGCTACCGCAACCTTGGGAAACTGTTTTATACAGCTCAGGAATACTTCTTGTTTATCTTGGAGTGAACGCAAGGAATGGTTACCTTTCTGCTATGTTTTTTTAGCCATTGTACTATTGTTCCAAGCCTTGAATTGGGGTAAAATTTACAGTCCGCGCCAAACGCGGCAGTGATCATCGATTTAATATCCAATTTCTCCGAGATTTTTATTGACATCGATGTCAGACGCAGCTAGTATATCTCGTTGCGTCTTGCGCACGAATTCTGTGAAAAGCGCGGGACTAATGGGAAATCGGACGAGGGTTTGTGTCCGCTTTCTTCATGAAAGAAGAGGTTTTGCACTTTGAAAACTGGATACTGTGATGGAAGACAGTAAAGCATTTTTGCTTTATGACCGTAACGGAGCTAATGGCTTTAGGCGCGGAAACAAGCGATCTGACAAGGGAGCGTATATGAATACGTGACCGCAGGCAGAGAACGCAGTTGACAAAGCATAAAGACATTAGAATGTTACGGAAGCCAAGTGAGAACCCGTCAATGCACATACCAATTAAAAGGTCCCTGTGTAATGACACAAAAAAACCAAGATTCAAACTTATGTTCGTAACAGCCAAACGGCTGTTTTTGAAACGGAGAGTTTGATCCTGGCTCAGGATGAACGCTGGCGGCGTGCTTAACACATGCAAGTCGAACGATTAAAGCCCCTTCGGGGGTGTATAGAGTGGCGAACGGGTGAGTAACACGTGAGCAACCTACCTTCTGTTCTGGGATAACCCAAGGAAACTCGGGCTAATACCGGATACTCCGTGCCTGCCGCATGGCAGAAATGGGAAAGCGCATACGACAGAAGATGGGCTCGCGGTCCATTAGCTTGTTGGTGGGGTAACGGCCTACCAAGGCGATGATGGATAGCCGGGTTGAGAGACCGACCGGCCACATTGGGACTGAGACACGGCCCAAACTCCTACGGGAGGCAGCAGTGGGGAATTTTGCGCAATGGGCGAAAGCCTGACGCAGCAACGCCGCGTGCGGGATGAAGGCCTTCGGGTTGTAAACCGCTTTCAGTAGGGAAGATTATGACGGTACCTACAGAAGAAGCTCCGGCTAACTACGTGCCAGCAGCCGCGGTAATACGTAGGGAGCAAGCGTTATCCGGATTCATTGGGCGTAAAGCGCGCGTAGGCGGCTTGTTAAGTCAGGTGTTAAATCTGAGGGCTCAACCCCCAGCCGCACCTGAAACTGGCAGGCTTGAGTTCGGTAGAGGAAAGTGGAATTCCCAGTGTAGCGGTGGAATGCGCAGATATTGGGAGGAACACCGGTAGCGAAGGCGGCTTTCTGGGCCGTAACTGACGCTGAGGCGCGAAAGCTAGGGGAGCAAACAGGATTAGATACCCTGGTAGTCCTAGCCGTAAACGATGGGCACTAGGTGTGGGGAGATCATTCTTTCCGCGCCGCAGCTAACGCATTAAGTGCCCCGCCTGGGGAGTACG
>Ga0082212_10002460_pt1 | contig 26959 bp, 17 predicted proteins | sample TergutNt197P3_FD_71548 | JGI IMG/M metagenome (GOLD analysis project Ga0082212, IMG submission 71548) | Neocapritermes taracua P3 segment gut microbial communities from Petit-Saut dam, French Guiana - Nt197 P3 | ecosystem: Host-associated > Arthropoda: Insects > Digestive system > Gut ...
GACATGGCTAACCGCCCCATGACGTTAGTTGGGCCTAGTGGGGATGCCATGTTATCAAACGGATACCTTCCTGAAGGCTTTAAGGTTACGTATAACGCTTCTACGGTGGGTACCAGCCTTAACGGCAATGCGCCCGCTATCATCTGGGAGCGCCCCGACGGCATGTCTTCGCTTGCGCAGCGGGTACGTGCCGTGACCATTACTGATGTGACTGACTTCGTGCAAGAACAAGGCTATGGCAGATACTACGGCTACAACGTTCCCGTGAAGTTTGGCTGCAATTATTCGATGACAGACGGTCTTACGGCCACCACTCCTCCTTCCCCCTTGGACCTTGCCATGTATAACGGTGTTCCTCGCTATAACCAAGGTACTGCGGCTCCCAACCCAGCAGGTCCTACCCACGGGTCTGGTAATTTCGCGGACATGGCGTGTGGCTGGCAAATAATTGTGGTTGAAGAAGATCCTTCCATGGAATACGTACGTGCTGGTGCTTTGCAGTTAGGTACGGTGTATAACTTTAAAGAACAACCACCCGTTGTGCTCGAAGCAGACTTCGCAGGCTTTACCACCCCCTATGATGATTTCACAGGACAGATTCTTTTCACTGACTTTGGTGCAAATGTTGGCATCAATCAGTGCCAGGTGCACCTTTCCCCCGACGGCACGGGAACCTCTGACGCTTCTGACTTTAATGCTAATTGGGCAAGCGCCCCCACTCAACCTGGTAACGCCAACAACGGATGGCTTTTGGGAAGCAAATGGGTTGACTTGTGGACTTCTGATAAATCAACGGCGCCTAAGCATCGCAATCGCCCGCAAACACCTCCCAACCTCGAAATAAGCTCCAACAGCTTCGGGCAATCCATTATCACCTTAGACGGGCAGCGCCGCAGCGATTTTTCCAGCTATAGGACTTACAGTGCCAATGCCAACACCGCTATTGGTACGCCTTTCGGTCATATCAACCGAGCCGATGGTTTCGATGCAGAATTGCTCGAAGTGGCCAATAAGGTTCCTGCAAACGGGCACCACAATGCTTATTTCGCACAAGGTGCCGAAAAAATCACCTTGCGCGTACCGCAGTCCCAAGGAGGCACCAACTTCATCGTGTCGCTCGGTGCCCTTACTGACATTTCCATAGCGAAATTTGAAACCGACATTACCCATGTGGACGAAGGTCCCACCGCACAAAACAACGGTGCTCCCGATGTCTATGCGGGCAATAAGATAACGGTGAACGCAAGCGCGACCAACACTACGCCTCCCACAGGCAACGTTATCGGCCTTTCTATGACACAAGCGGTTATTAAGGTTGATGAAAGCCTCGTTCCTGACTGGGACACGCTTTCTATTTCATTCTATTCCGCTGAAAACGATGACACCTATACCATCGCTGAATACACTCGAGCCAACAATTTGGCGGATCTTGAAGATGGCACACTCCGATGGTACTACGACCCCGATACCAGAGAACTCACCATTAATTTCGGTGTAGACTACGACATGGACAAGACGGGCACCAACCCGAACATCGTTAAACTCTTCAGTGGTACTGACGACACCTTGGATGTTTCCTTCGAGGCGCTGACCGATGAAACACCGCTTGCTGACATCACCAACAGGATTATCATCCAAGGAAAAGATGCGATAACGGCGACAGTGAGCATGGATATGGAGACGCTTGAATATGCGCGGGCAACCGACATCTTTAACACCTATCTCTATCCCACCATTACCAAGGATGCGTTTATCAACGGAGCCCCGCTTGCCACCAACGGTGCCGATGATGCCCCTGTTGTCGTGCAACCAGGAGACGAAATCACCTACGTTATTACGCTTGAGAGCATCAGCAACAAGATCTTTGACGGCATCACGATTTCAGATTTGGTGCCCGCAGGACTTGAGCTTGTTTCAGTTGACCCTGGTTCACTTGACGATGTTGCTGGCACCCCGAACGCAAAGGGTGCAACCCCTGTTTCTTGGGAGGATGTCATCATTTTGCCTGGCAGCGCTGAAGCTCCAACTACCAACACCTACACGATTGTAGCAACGGTAAAGCAAGTAGGAGCCCTTTTCACCAACGATGCTGTCTATGAGATGGATCACAACGGCAACGAAGTCAAAAGTACTTCGGCGATTACCTATTCGGAATCTGAAGCAGGGAAGCTGAAAATTGGCAAAACGGTTATCGGCGGAACAACTGAACAAGAAAACGATTCCTTTAGCATAACCGTCACCGTTCAAAAAGAAGGAAAGCTTCTGAGTGCTTCAACCACCTGCGTTGGCTCTGCCGAAGCAGGCATTGATGCTCCTGACCTTGAGACACTTACCTTTAGGGACGGCAAGGCAAGCTTTGATTTGATGCACGGGCAATACTTAACCATTGACCTTCCTGTTGGTTGGGATTATGAGGTTGAAGAAAACGGTATTCCGAGCGCCACCTATTCCGTTGAATATGCGAACAGCTTAACAGGCACGATAACAACCGTTGGTGCCACCATTCAGGGAATGATTACCAACACGCGCATATACACCATTACCTATATGCTTGAGGGTGGCGAAAACGACCCCGACAATCCGCCAAGCTACACCAAGTCCGACGACACGATTGCCTTCGGTGAGCCCACCAAGGAAGGCCATCGCTTTGGCGGTTGGTTCGCTGATCCCGATTGCACAATTCCGCTTGATGAGATTCCTGCGGGTTCAGACGGGGATGTTGTCGTGTATGCCAAGTGGGAACCTTTTAAGGCAACCATTGAAAACAGCAACGACGACGATGACGGCACGGGCGAATACCTTGCGGGGGACGAAGTCACCATTAAAGCGGGCGAGCCTGCACCAGGTATGCGCTTTGTCGGTTGGAATGTTAAAGAAGGCGACGTAGATTTGGATGACCCCACAAATCCAACTACTACTTTTGAGATGCCCTATGATGACGTGGTTATCGAAGCCATGTGGGAACCGATTACCTATCCTATTACCTATGTATTAGATGGTGGCGAAAATAATCCGAACAACCCTGATGACTATAACGTCACCACACCAACGATTACGTTTGACGACCCCACCAAGCCTGGCTTTGCCTTCGGCGGTTGGTTCGCTGATCCTGAATGCACGATTCCTTTGACCGAGATTCCTGAAGGTACAACAGGCCCGATTACGGCGTACGCTAAGTGGGATCCCTACACGGTTGATGTAGTGAACAGCAGGGCAGACGACGATGGTTCGGGTGAATATCCTGGTGGCGACTTCGTTACCATTGACGCGGGTGAACCCGAACTCGGTATGCGCTTTGCTGGATGGAAGGTTATCGAAGGCGATGTTGACTTAGACGACCCCATGAACCCGACGGCAAGTTTCCTCATGCCTGATGGTAACGTCAAGGTTGAGGCAATGTGGGAACCGATTGATTATGAAGTCGTAGTAAACGGCAGTGTTGCCGACGAAACGGGTGCGGGCGGCTATAAGGCGGGCGACGAAGTTACCGTTAATGCGGGCGAGCGTCCTGGCTATGCCTTTACTGGTTGGATAGTTAATGAGGGCGACGTTGACCTTGACGATCCGACAAACCCCAGCGCCACCTTCACGATGCCGTATGAAAACGTTGACGTGACGGCTGGTTGGGCACCGCTTCCGTTCGCCATCACCTATATGCTTGATGGTGGCGAAAACGACCCCGACAACCCCGATAGCTACACCATCGAAGACCCAACGATTACCTTCGGTGACCCCGTCAAACCTGGTTTTGTTTTTGGCGGTTGGTTCGCTGACCCTGAATGCACGATTCCGTTGACCGAGATTCCCGAAGGCTCCACTGGTGACATTACCGTGTATGCCAAGTGGGATCCCTACACGGTAACCGTTGAGAACAGCTATTCTGATGACGACGGCACAGGCCCCTACGAACCAGGAGACAAAGTCACCATCAAGGCGGGCGAAAATCCTTCGGGTGCTCGTTTCCTCGGTTGGGAAGTGATAGAGGGCGATGTCGAACTGTCTGACCCGAAGAACCCGAATGCTACCTTCATTATGCCTGAAGGTAACGTGGTGGTAAGAGCGATTTGGGAACCTGCCATCTATGACGTAGAGGTTGTAGATAGCTATGCTGACGAAACGGGCGAAGGTCCTTATATGGCAGGTGATGAAGTTACCGTTGATGCGGGCGAGCGTCCTGGGTATCGCTTTACGGGCTGGATAGTCGAGGAAGGCGATGTGGACCTTGACGACCCGACGAACCCGAAAACAACCTTTATCATGCCTGACGGAAATGTGAAAGTTGTTGCAGGTTGGGAACCGATTGAATATACGGTTGTCTTCAAAGACTGGGATGGAACCGAACTTAAGAGCGAACAGGTTCCTCATGGTGGCGCGGCAACACCTCCGCCTGCGCCTGAGCGCGAAGGCTTTGTCTTTGATGGTTGGGATGTGTCTTATGACAACATAACGGGAGATTTGATTGTAAACGCAAAGTATAGGCCGATTCTCGACCCTGAAGACGGCGAACTGCCGATAGTAGAGGTAGAAAACAGCTATGCTCCTGAAGGCGAAACGGGCGCAGGACCTTACCGTCCTGGAGATACCGTTGTGGTGGACGCGGGCGAGCGTCCTGGATATCGCTTCACGGGCTGGACGGTTGAGGGCGACGCGGTCTTAGATGACCCGAATAATCCCCGAGCCACCTTTATCATGCCTGATGGTAGCGTGAAAGTTATCGCAGGTTGGGAACCGATTGAATATACGGTTGTCTTCAAAGACTGGGATGGAACCGAACTTAAGAGCGAACAGGTTCCTTATGGTGGTAGCGCAACACCGCCGCCAGCACCTGAGCGTGAAGGTTATCGCTTCATTGGTTGGGATGTGTCTTATGACAACATAACGGGAGATTTGATTGTTACCGCACTGTATGAGCCGATTGAGCCAGGCCCTGGTGCCGATAACCCGAAAGACCCCGGTCCGAAGGGTACTACTCCTAATACGGGAGACCCGATGGGTATGTTCATCATGTTCTTGGCAATGTTTGCGGGCTTATCAGAACTCTTGTTAGTCTTGCTTTCGGTACTGAATCGCCGTCAGCAGCGCTTTGTGTGATAGCTTGCAAGTGTTGGCGTTGCTTGTGTGAGGATAACTGATACAAGCAGCGTATAAACTACAAAGTAGGGGGGCACTTCTTATACCGAGGTGTCCCCCTTCTTGATGCTTCTGTTGTCGCGGGTGAAAAAGCACCGCTTGAACCGTCGTTGCAAAAAAACGCCGCACCAACCCCATCGTCATTGCGGGTCAAGCCCGCAATGACGGAACGTCAAGCCGCAATGCCGATGGGGTAGATGCGGCGCTTTAAGATTGCGGGTCAAGCCCGCAATGACGATGGGGTTGGTGTGGCGATTATTACCGCCTTGACGAGGGTTCTTTCCTAATAGGCATCGTCAAGATTGGTGTGGGCGAAAGCATCGGCATCAAGCCCGAAGAATTTTTTCGCACGGAAGCGGTCAAGTGCTACAAGCGCAATCATGCCTGCGTTGTCGGTGCACGCATGAAGCGGCGGCAAGGTGAGTCGTACGCCGATACGAGCACACATCTGCTCGTAGGCTTCTCGCAAAGCCTTGTTGGCAGCAACGCCGCCGCCCAAGCAAAATTCCTTTGCCCCTGTTTGCAGCAACGCCTTTTCGGCCTTTGCTACCTGCACGTCAATGACTGCCTGTTGAAATGATGCCGCAACATCGGCTTTGTTTACACGGCGCCCCGCTGCTTCTTCGGCATGAATATAGGTGACGACCGCCGTTTTGAGCCCCGAAAGTGAAAAGCGCAAATCGCCCGAATGGAGCATGGCGCGCGGAAAATCGACGGCGCGTGGATTGCCCGAAGCGGCAATCTTTGAAATTGCTGGTCCCCCTGGGTATCCCAGCCCCATCACCTTCGCAACCTTATCGAAGGCTTCCCCAACTGCATCATCAAGTGTTGCGCCAAGGGTTTCGTAAATCCCCCAGTCCTTCACGAACACCAACATGGTATGCCCCCCTGACACCAGCGAAACGACCAGCGGAGGGGTAATGTCGGGGGTGGCAATCTTGTTTGCGTAGATGTGTCCTTCAAGGTGATTAACCCCAATGAAGGGAATACCCGCAGCCCAGGCAGCACCTTTTGCAAAAGCAACACCCACCACGAGCGCACCGACAAGTCCTGGTGCATAGGTAACGGCAACGGCATCCAAGTCACGCCAGCGCAAGGTGGCAAGTCCTAAGTTTGCCGCTGCGGTTTCCAGGGATTCTTGAGCTACTCCGCAAATTGCTTCGATGTGCTTGCGGCTTGCGATTTCGGGAACCACTCCTCCAAAGCGTGCATGAAAGTCGATTTGGGAAGCGACCACATCAGCCATGAGCGTGCCTGCGCCGTCTACAACTGCTGCGGCTGTTTCGTCGCACGAGGTTTCAATCGCCAGAATAAGAGGGGCTTGAAGGGGAGCAGAAGCTTTTTGAGCAGCGGTAGACGGGATTTCTGTGGAAGAGAGATTTTCTTTGTAGTCAGCACCAAGTGCGCTGCCACCACCTTGCTGCGTATGTGCGATAAGGGGCAAGGCTCCGCCCATGATAAGGGCATCCTCAAAACCTGAGTAATATCGGGGGCGTTTCCCTGTTTCTTTGAAGTCCAAGAAGCGGTAAAACGCCTGCGCTTCTTCGTTGCTTGCGCGCACTTCAAGAGAAGTACTTTGCGCTCCCAAGTCGCGCGCGTCGGCGGCAAGGAGTCCCAACAAACGCCGCGCAATGCCTTTGCGGCGAAAATCGGGTACGGTTGCCACTTTCAGAATTTGCAGTTGCCCGTCGATTATCCAGCCGCCCGCATAGCCGACAAGGCGCGTTGCACTCGACGACTCGCACGATGATTCGGACGGCGATTCAAGCGACGACTCGGCGGGTGCTTCAGGTGGATTTTCAGCAAAAGCTGCCCACCACACGCGGTCTTTGCGTGGCAATTCATCGAGCACTAAAGCCTCGCTCCAAGCATCGTCTCCCATGAGGGTTTTTTCAAGAAGTGCAACGTGGTTGGCGCACGCCGCATCAAGGGGACGATAGACAATCCCCTGTTCGTTTGCCTGGGCATTCACAATCGCCGAATCCCTGGCTTGGGGGCGCTGGTCGCGGCGCAGACCTTCTTCCTGCACGCCCGTTAAAAGATTTTTTGGTTCGTTTTTGCTCAACCGAATGCGTTCGTTTTCTTCCGCATCGGAAAGACGGGTGTAGACAGGCAGCGCTAACGCGGGGTTTCCCGCATGCACGTTAAAGGGATCGATGTCTCCTTTTTGCCAAGCATCCTGAACCGCCAGCAAAAGCCCTGTTCCCGTAGGAGCCCACAGCGCTTCGTCGACAAAAGTACCGAGCGGGGCAAACAATTCAGAAAACTTAAGCAAGGCATCCCCTGCCAGCATAAGGGGCGTCTCTTCTGTGCCCGTTCGCGCCGATTGCGCCAGTGTTTCTGCGGCAAGTTCTGCTTTCATTACGCGGTCGACTTCGAGGCGCTTGATTCCTTGGTCGGAAACCTCATAACGAACAGGGTAAACTTCTTTGCGCATGGCATCCCCCACAACAGCTAAGGTGCCACGAACTCCTGCGTCGTGGGTTTGCCACGCTATGGCATCGAGGGTCGAAATACCCCAAAGCGGCACTTCGAGCGCTGAGGCTATACCCTTTGCCGTCGCCATGCAGATGCGCACTCCCGTAAACGACCCCGGTCCGCGCCCGCACGCAACACAAGCGATGCTTTCTTTTGTGATGCCGTTTTCTTGCAGTAAGGCATCTATCAACGGCAAGAGTCGGGTGTTTGAGGCGCGATACGCTGCCACTTGACTTGTGGCTTGCAAAACAATCTCTTGTGTTTGGGGAAGAAGAACGCCCAAGCCAAGAGCTATTACTTCATTGGAAGTATCGAAAACTAAAACGTAGGCGGCATCATCAGGAAGCGCTTGCAACGCGTCACTCGTTACGCCTTCCGTTGCACCCTTTGTTGCGCCCTTCGCTCTCACTTTTTCACCAACCGTGATTTTGAATCCTGCGCCCACAAGAATAAGAGCCTGCGCGAACGTTCGCCATAGGCACACGCTTTTACGATGCGCGTCTGGTCGTCCTCAAGGGTGAGGGTAATCTCCAGATAATCGCTCGGCAGTTCTGAGGGAAACTTTTCTCCCCATTCGATAAAGGTGGCGCCTGGTCCGTCGAGTATTTCGTAATAGCCGATATCTTCTAGCTGAAGCGGGGTATCAAGGCGGTACAAATCAAAATGATAGAGCGGAACACCCGCAGCGTTTTCGTAATACAAAAGGATGTTGAAGGTCGGACTGGTTATCTGGTCACGAATGCCAAGGCCGCGGGCAACGCCTTGTACAAACTGAGTTTTTCCTGCGCCCAAATCGCCACTGAGCACAATCGCGTCTCCTGCGCGCAGATGCGGGGCTAAGGTTGCGGCAAGCTGCTTGGTCGTTTCTGCCGAAGTGCTTCTTCGGGTGTATGTCAATCCGATACTCATAGGTTTCTAATCGAAATCTGGGTGCTCTTCTTTGCTTAAGGTTGCTAAATCATACGGGGTTGACTGATAAACGTAGTAGTTCAACCAGTTGGTATAGAGCAGCTGAGCGTGTGCGCGCCACGTTGCTACGGGTTCGCGGGCGGGGTCGTCGCTTGGATAGTAGTTGAGCGGCACTGCCATCGTTTCCCCTTTGTTGATGTCGCGCCAATATTCATACCCAAGTGTTTCGACATCGTATTCGGGGTGTCCGAACACGAAAAAGTGGCGACTGTCGATACTTTTTGCGACATACACGCCCGCTTCATCGGAGATTGCAATCAGTTCGAGTTGCGGATGGGCGGCAATATCATCAGCCCGAACTTCGGTGTAGCGCGAATGGGGTGCACGAAAAACATCGTCAAACCCACGTACGAGGGGCGAGGAAGGCTTAACCACATGATGGTCAAACACACCAAACATCTTTTCCCCCAAATCATACTTGGGAATACCGTAGTGATAATAAAGACCCGCTTGTGCGCCCCAGCAAATATGGAAGGTGCTGTAAACATTCGTACGCGACCATTCCATGATGGCAGCCAATTCGCCCCAATAATCGACATCCTCAAAATCAAGGCGCTCAACAGGTGCTCCTGTGATAATCAGCCCGTCAAAGCGCTGGTCGCGGATTTCTTCAAAACTGGTGTAAAAGGCTTCCAGGTGTTCTTCGGAAACATTTTTTGCTGTGTGGCTGATTGTTTGGAGCAGCTCAATTTCAATTTGGAGCGGGGTATTCGAAAGTTTGCGCAGGATTTGCGTTTCCGTCACGATTTTAGTCGGCATGAGATTCAAAAGCAGCATACGCAAAGGACGAATATCTTGGTGCATGGCACGATTCTCGGTCATGACAAAGATATTTTCGCCTTCTAAAATATTGGTTGCGGGCAGTGAATCAGGGATTCTAATCGGCACGGCGCGTCCTTTCCTCTTTTTGCTTTCAAAACCAAGTGGTAAAGCGGTATGCTTATGATAGCAATGAAAAGCCTGTGGCAAGTAGACGCTTTTTCAAAGAAAACGAAAACAAACGGATATAATCGACAGACTTAAACAAGACTTAGGCAAGATTGAGAAAAGCAATCAGGAAAAGCAAGGGGTAACCATGAACAATTCAATCGAAACAACCTGTGTGCAAGGCGGCTATCGCCCGAAAAATGGCGAACCGCGCCAGGTACCTATTTATCAAAGCACGACCTGGAAATACGACACGAGTGAATTCATGGGCAAACTCTTTGACCTTGAAGAAGCGGGTTACTTTTACACTCGCTTGCAAAATCCCACAAACGACCTGGTGGCGGCAAAGATTTGCGAACTCGAAGGCGGCAGCGCGGCAATGCTCACCTCGTCGGGGCAAGCTGCCAGTTTCTTTTCAATATTTAATCTCGCTTCATGCGGAGACCATATCGTTTCCTCATCAGCGCTTTATGGCGGCACCTATAACTTGTTTGCCACAACCATGAAGCGGATGGGTATCGAGTTTAGCTTCGTTGACCCTGATTGCAGCGATGCAGAACTTGAAGCTGCCTTCAAGCCGAACACCAAAGCAGTCTTTGGGGAATCGGTTGCTAACCCCGCCCTTTCGGTGCTTGACATCGAACGTTTTGCGCAAGCTGCTCATGCGCACGGAGTGCCCTTAATCATCGACAACACCTTTCCGACCCCTGTCAACTGCCGTCCTATTGAATGGGGGGCTGACATCGTCATTCATTCCACCACGAAATACATGGATGGACACGGTGCTGCTGTCGGCGGTTGTATCGTTGACGCGGGCAAGTTTGATTGGACGAAATACCCGGACAAATTCCCTGGGTTCACGCAGCCCGATGATAGCTATCACGGCGTGGTATATACGGAACGTTTTGGTTTGGAAGGGGCATTTATCGTCAAGGCAACCGCGCAGCTTATGCGCGACTTAGGCTCAATTCAATCGCCGCAAAACGCTTTCTTGCTCAACTTCGGGTTGGAAAGCCTTCATTTGCGCATGGCAAAACACTGCGAAAATGGGCTGGCTGTTGCTCGTTTCTTGAGCGAGCATCCCAAGGTTTCCTGGGTGCGCTTTCCTTCGCTTGAAGGCGACAAATACTATGACCAAGCCTGCAAGTATCTTCCGAATGGTTCTTGTGGCGTGGTAAGTTTTGGGGTTGTGGGAGGTCGCGAAGGGGCGGAAGCCTTCATGAAAAAACTCACGATTGCCCAGATAGCAACCCATGTTGCCGATGCCCGAACCTGCGTGCTTCATCCCGCAAACGCGACTCATCGGCAGATGACTGACGAAGAATTGGCGGCGGCAGGTATCACGCCTGACTTAATTAGGTTGTCGTGCGGCATTGAGGGCACCGAGGATTTGATTGCAGATTTGGCAGCTGCCCTGGGTTAGGGCGAACGTCTCTGGGTTAGGGCGGATGCCTGTCATTGCGGCTCCCGCGCCTACGCAGGCTTTATGCCCGTGTGAATTGCGGCGATACCGCCCGAACAGTTCACCCACTGCACCTGTTCAAATCCTGCTGCTTCAAGCATTGCGGCAAAAGACACTTGGTTGGGAAAGGCTTCGATGGAATCCCTTAGGTAGACGAAACCTTTTTTGTCGCCCGTAAGAAGCCCGCCCCAAAAAGGAATCATATACTTGAGGTAAAAGCGATAGAAAAGCCGCATGGCTCGATTGGTCGGCGTGGAAAACTCAAGGCAAACCAGACTTCCGCCGCGTTTTAACACGCGATGTATTTCGCCGAGCGCCTTTTCGCGGTCAGGCATGTTGCGGATTCCGTATGCCATCGTCACTACGTCATAGCTTTTGTCTGCATAGGGAATATCCTGAGCATCAACAATGTCGAAATCAATCGCAACCCCAGCACCCGCCCCCCGTCTTTCGTGTTCTTTGGCGATTTCCAGCATTTCAGGAACAAGGTCGGTTAGCTGTATGTGGCGCGGTTTCTTCATACGAGCGGCGGTGAAACTTACATCTCCTGTGCCTCCCGCGATATCGAGCAGGTCACTTTCGGCGGTGAGCGGGGCACACTTAATCATGCGGGCAAGCCATCTCTTGTAAAACCCCATGCTCGATACGGCGTTGAAAAGTTCGTATTTGCGCGCAATCGCTGAAAAAATATCATAAACGCGCTCGGTGGAGAGTTCTGCCTGCGCGGTCTTTCCCGTTGCCGTGTCGATACTCACGTTTGTCTCCGTTGATATTGAATAAATGCCTGTCGCGTATGCTATCATATACAACCATTGAAAAACGAGGAGACAAGCTATGTTACTGTGTGCTCAACATGTTCTGCCGATTACGGCTGACCCTATTCAAAACGGCGCAATCCTCGTGCGCAACGGGGTAATTCGCGATATTGGTGAATTTGACATGCTCCGTCGTCGCTATCCTAAAGAGGAAGTGAAAGATTTCGGGCAAGCCGCCCTGATGCCAGGTCTGGTGAATTTACATACCCACCTGGAAAATTCGGTGATGCGTGGCATTGTTCACGATGTTCCTTATCCTACGTGGCTGATGCTTCTTGTGGAAAAAAGCGCCGATTTGAATGCAGATGATTGCTACGATTCAGCCCTTTTGGGGGGCTTGGAAGCGCTTTCTGCAGGTATCACCTGTATAGCAGACATTGCTTCGACCAATGCCGTTTGCAGAGCAACGAAGAAGTTGGGCTTGCGCAGCGTTGTCTATCGTGAAGTTGGAGCCATGGACAAGCGTCGCGTAAACTACGCCATGAGAAAAGCCGCCGTTGACATTGTGCGCTGGCAAGAAGAAGCCGATTCGTCTTTGACGACTATCGGCATTTCGCCCTCTGCTTTATATACCTGCCATCCAGCAATTTTCAGGCGTGTTTCGGAATTCGCCCAGAAAAACGGCAATATGCCTATCGCCATGCACTTAGCGGGCAGCTTGGAAGAATTTAACTTCATTAAGTATGGTTCATCGGTTCTTTCGGTTCACAAGATGGACAATCAGCGCGGTTTTGTCGAAATCCCGCCGTGGCTTCCCACGGGGAGTACGCCGATTCGCTATGCGCTGAATTGGGGCGCTTTTGATTCGGATAACGTCATGGCTGTTCACTGTGTGCATATTGATGACGAAGACATTGAGAAGCTGAAGGAATACGATGTTGCGGTGGCGCTGTGCCCACGCTGTAATGCGCAGTTGGGTATGGGGGTCGCGCCGATGAACGAACTCTTGCGCGCAAAACTGCGTGTTGGTTTGGGGACGGATTCGCCCGTTGCGACTGACTCAACCGACATGATGTTTGAGATGCGTATCGGGATGTTGGTGCAGCGTGCAGTCAATGTGGGGCAGTTCCTCGATTGTGCGACCATGCTTGAGATGGCGACCATCGGTGGCGCGCGGGCTTTGCGGCTCGACCATAAGATAGGCTCGCTTGAAATGGGCAAACGCGCCGACATTATCGCGGTTGACCTTTCGGGTTCGCATCAAAAGCCCATGACCGATCCTGTTTCTGCGGTCGTGAATACCTGTACGGCAGCTGATGTCATCATGAACATGATTGACGGTGTGGTGTTATATGAAAAGGGCGCGTGGAATATCGATGTTGAAGTGGCGAAAACTGCCGCTCGTGTTATTGAAATCAGGGAAAAATTAGGAAGATAAATGGCTAACAAACAGCATAAACTTACGGCAAAACAGAAAAGTGAAAGAATACGGGCCGCGCAAGAACGTGAAGCTCGGGCAAAAGCAGAAAAAGAAAAATCAATGCGCATGAAAAGAATCGGCATCATCGTTGTGTGCGTGATTTTGGTTCTTGCCCTGTCAATACCAACTATGGCTCTTATGATGATGGGCGGTGGTTCGTAGTAAATTACGATGATTTACCATCATCGTAATCTATTGAACCTGCGCAACAAAAGAACAGCAAAAGAAACAGGTTCCTTTTCCGCTGCACTCTCTTTTGTGCTAAGATATTTCGGCTATAAATGACATGCGTGTTCGGGCTTAAGCCACCTTCGCACGATGGAGTAATAAGGGGTCTTTCTTGTTTGGTATCGGCGGATTTGAGTTTTTCCTAATTTTGCTTTTCGCGTTCCTCATCTTTGGACCCGACAAGCTTCCTGCGATTGCGAAAACCGTGGCGCAAGCGCTCAACAAGTTCAAAAGCGCTCAAGAAGAAATGAATAAGGTTATAAAGAGCGAAGTCTACGACCCTACCTCTGACGAGCCGTTCAAAAACCCTCTTGAAGTGCTTGCCAAAGTGGGGGACAAAGTAAGCGAAGTGGTGGCGCCCAAAGAAACGACCGAAAGCTTTTCTGAGCGCAAAGCAAAATACGATAAAGAACGCGCAGAAAAGCGAGCCACCGAAGAAGCAGCGGCAAAGACGGCTGAAAAGGCGGCAACTGCCACCGTAAGTGCGGCAAGTGTCGCAACAGCTGCGGCGAGTACAAGCGGCGCTGCAAGCAAAATGGGCGCGAAACCCGCCTCGGCGGCAAAGCCTAAAGTTTCGGCTGAAGAGCTCTACGGCAATAAGTCGGCGACCCCAACGAAGCCCAAGGCAACCACACCAGCAGCTTCCATCGCAGCTTCTGCAGACAAACCCGCAAAGCCCGCAGCAAAACCCGCAAAACCCGCAGCAAAACCCGCAAGCGAAAAGAAAGGGGAATAGCTATGCCTGTCGGTCCTGCTCGCATGCCCCTTTTTGACCACCTCGGGGAATTGCGGATGCGTGTTGTACGCATTCTTGTGTGTTTGGTGGTGGCGGTATTCATTTTCTATCTGGCGGCACCCAAAGCCGCTCACTTCCTTTTGGAGCCAGTACTCCAATTTATGCCCCAAACCGAAGAAGGCACCGCAGATATTTTCGTATTCGGCGCCTTTGATGCGTTTGCCCTGCGCTTCTTTGTTTCGCTTTGGATGTCGATTGTGGCGTGTATGCCCGTTATCCTTTGGCAACTGCTCGCCTTTTTCCTGCCTGCCTTAAAGCCTAAAGAGCGCAAGTGGTTCATTCCCACCTTTGCAACAGGGGTCGCTCTTTTTATTTTTGGTACGGTGTTTTGCTACCTTGTTATTTTGGCTCCAGCCTTCGAATGGATGACCGATCAAGCAGGCGGTCTTGCTACTATCTACCCTGAAGCAAAGCAGTGGATAGACCTCATCATCAAGTTCGAAATTGGTTTCGGTATCGCGTTTGAATTGCCGCTCATCATTTTCTACCTGGTTATTTTCGACGTGCTGCCCTACAAACGCCTTCGTTCAAGCTGGCGCACGGTCTATATCGCCCTCATGGTCATTTCGGCAATGGTTACTCCCGATGCCTCTCCCGTCACCATGCTTCTCATGTTTGCCGCAATGCTGGGGCTCTACGAAGCGAGCCTCTTGGTTGCGCGCGTTGCGTTAGGCAAGCGCATAAAACAGCAGACGGCAGATTGGGAAGCGAAAAAAGCTGAGGACGAAAAGTGGGAAAAGGAATGGGCGGAAGAACGTGCCGCAAAGAAAAAGGCACTCAAAGAAGGCAAATAGTTACAGAAAAGGTGCCCACCTGTGCATGAGTTAGGGATAATGACTGGCGTTATGGAAGCGGTGAGCGTTTCCGCACGTGATGCAGGCGCCACCAAAGTATTGAAAGTCAGTCTTTCCGTTGGGGTTATGACCGAAGCTATCGAAGAAGCTCTACGTTTCGCTTTTGAAGCGCTTTCTGAAGGAACCTTTGTCGAGGGTGCCGATTTGGAAATCACCATGGTTTCGCCGAAAAGCCTTTGTTTGGAATGCGGTACAGAGTTTTCCCACGACCGCTTTCATTTAGCGTGTCCTGCTTGCGAAGGGTTTGCAACGAAGCTAACAGCTGGGCGAGAGATGCAGATTGATTCCATCGAAGTGGACATCCCCGATGAAGAAGACGCGGGTGAGGGCAAGGAATAAGAAGGAAACTATGGCTCATATCGATATAAAACAACCCATTCTTGTGAAAAACGAAAAGCAGGCCTTAGAAAATCGCGATCTTTTCAAGCAACATCGGGTGTTTGTGCTCGACATCATGGCAAGCCCTGGTTCGGGGAAAACCTCAACGATTCTTGCCACTATTGACGCGCTTCGCGACGAATTCAACATTGCGGTTATCGAAGGGGATATCGCTTCAAGTGTTGACGCGGAAAAAATCAAGGCACAAGGTATTGCTGCAGTTCAGATTAACACGGGCGGTGCGTGTCACTTGGAAAGCGAAATGATTCGCCGTGCCGTTGACGTGCTCGACCTTGAGCGACTCGACCTCATCATTATCGAAAACGTAGGCAATCTTGTGTGCCCGACCGATTTCGACCTAGGCGAAAACTTAAAGGTCATGATTTTGAGCGTTCCCGAAGGTGACGATAAGCCTTTGAAGTACCCAGGTGTATTCCAAGCCTCAAAAGCGGTAATCCTGAACAAGGTCGACACCATGCCCGTTTTCAACTTCGACGAAGAAGCATTTCGTGCCTCGGTGGGGCAACTGAATCCCACCGCGCCGATTTTCCCTATTTCTGCGACGAAGGGCGAAGGTGTCGAAGATTGGGCAACGTGGCTTGCCGAGCGTATTCGTGAACTGCAATAGTTTGCCCCTGCGTTTGTCCTTGCAAGCAAGGGGTAGTTAAGCGGAAAGGCTCATCATGCAGACTGAAAAAGAATATACCCGCACCGCCCAAGCGTATGAAACCTGCGTAGAGGCTATTAAAAAATTTGCGCAAGAAAAAGGGTTTTCAGATGTTGTCATCGGGCTTTCGGGCGGGCTTGATTCGGCGCTGGTCGCCGCTTTGTGTGTTGATGCGCTTGGCGCCACGCAGGTACACGGTGTTTTGCTTCCTGGTCCCTACACGCTTGATTCTTCCCAAGAAGATGCCGCCGCTCTTGCGCAAAACCTCAGCATTTCAACAACAATCATCCCGATTTCAGCTATGTGTAACTCGTTCGAAGAGGCTTTTGCCGAGGCACAACAAACTTTGACGCCGCTTGCGCGGGAAAACGTACAGGCACGTTGTCGCATGATTTGTCTGATGGCTTTGTCGAATACGCATGGCTGGATGTTAATGAATACGAGCAACAAAAGTGAAGCCTTGGTTGGCTATTGCACCCTTTACGGCGATATGGCGGGTGCTTTTGCGCCGTTGGGCGGCTTGTACAAAACGGAAGTGTACGAACTTGCTCGTTGGCGCAACTCAATCGAAGAAGCCGAAGAATACGCAAGCCTGATTCCGCTGAATATCTTAGAGAAAGCACCGAGTGCGGAACTGTCTGCCGACCAAACCGATGAAGCAAGTTTGGGTATCGCTTATAGCGACCTTGACCGCATACTTATCGCACTCGTTGAAGAAGAGGTGTCCGTTGAAGAGGTTTGCGCTTTAGGCTATGCCGAAGAAGAAGTCGAGCGCGTTATTTCCCTGATAAAAGCTAGCGCCTTCAAGCGGCGCCTCTTGCCCCCTTCACCCGCCATCACGCGAGGTGCATGAGCCACCTTTGCTCGCACGTTCAAACGATGATTGCGCCGAGCCTGACACCCAAGAGGCGAAAGACATAAGACCTGCACGGCGCGCATGTTGTTTTTCTTTGTATGAGTTTCATTTCTGCTTGCAATCCAAAGTGGTGATGCTATGATGAGCGTCGCTGTTTTAGCACTCTATGCACATGAGTGCCAGCGTCTTACTTAAAAGAACTAAGAAATCAATGTTTCGCTGAAGGTGAAACACGAAATGAAAGTACGAAAGGAAGGCTGGGTTATGAATTTGAAACCATTGGGCGACCGCGTAATCGTGAAGCAAGACGAAGCAGAAATCACGACGGCATCTGGTTTGTATCTTGCTCCCGAATCAAAGGAAAAGCCGCAAAGTGGTGTTGTTCTCGCTGTGGGCGATGGCAAGATGGACAAAGACGGCAAGCATCTCCCTATGCCAGTTAAGGCGGGCGACAAAGTTATCTATGGCAAGTATGGCGGAACCGAGATTACGGTTGACGGCGAAGAGGTTTTGATTCTTCGCGCTGATGACCTCTATGCGGTTTTCGCGTAAGTTCGCATAATTTCACTAAATCAAAGTTTGTATAAGTTCGCATTATAAAGATACCAAAGAAAGGCTTACATAATGGCAAAAGATATTACCTTTGACGTAAACGCACGCACGTCCCTTGCTGCGGGTGTCAACAAATTGGCTGAAGCGGTTAAGGTGACTTTGGGGCCTAAGGGTCGCTATGTCGCGCTTGAGAAAAGCTACGGCGCGCCTGTCATCACCAACGACGGTGTGACCGTCGCAAAAGAAGTGGAACTTGAAGACCCGATTGAAAACATGGGTGCTCAACTTGTGCGCGAAGCTGCGGTTAAGACCAACGACGTTGCTGGTGACGGTACCACGACCGCAACGCTTCTTGCCGACGTTATCGTGGCAGAGGGGCTGCGCAACGTTACCGCAGGTGCTGATGCTTTGGGCATCCGCCGCGGCATCCAAAAAGCAACTGATGCGGTTGTCGAAGAAATCAAGAAAAACGCGATTTCCATTTCGAGCAAAGAACAAATCGCAACCGTAGGCACCATTTCTGCGGGCGATTCTGAAATCGGTGAAAAAATCGCCGAAGCTATGGATGCTGTTGGAAACGAAGGCGCTATTTCGGTTGAAGAAAGCCAGACTTTCGGGCTTGACATCGAAGTAGTGGAAGGTATGCAATATGACCGCGGCTATGTTTCCATGTATATGGCAACCGACATGGAGCGCATGGAAGCGGTTTTGAAAGACCCCTACATCCTGCTCACCGACCAAAAAGTTTCCAATATCCAAGATTTTGTTCCTTTGTTGGAAGAAATCATGAAATCAGGGCGTCCGATGCTTTTGGTTGCAGAAGATATCGAAGGCGAAGCCTTGGCAACCATCCTTTTGAACAAACTGCGCGGAACCTTTAACTGCGTTGCCATCAAGGCTCCTGGTTTCGGGGATCGTCGCAAGCGCATTCTGGAAGACATTGCTGCTGTTACGGGCGCTCAGGTCATCGACAAGGATTTCGGCATGACCATGGCAGATGCGACGCTTGAAATGATGGGGCATGCGAAAACCGTAAAAGTCACGAAAGACACGGCGCTCATTGTTGATGGTTCGGGCGACAAAAAAGCGATTGATGACCGTATCGCCATGATTAAAAACGAAATCGACAATACTGATTCTGATTTTGACCGCGAAAAACTGCAAGAGCGTCTTGCAAAACTTTCGGGCGGCGTTGCCGTTTTGAAGGTTGGCGCGGCGACCGAATCTGAACTCAAAGAAAAAAAGAGCCGCATCGAAGACGCTTTGCAAGCAACGCGCGCTGCCGTTGAAGAGGGCATTGTTGCGGGCGGTGGCGTTGCTTTCGTGAATGCTATGCCTGTTCTCGATAAGACCAAAACTGCTGATAAAGACGAACAAGTTGGTGTTGACATCATCCGCAAAGCTCTTGAGGCTCCCATGCGTGTTATTGCTCAGAATGCGGGCTTTGAGGGAAGTGTTGTGGTTGAAAAGGTGAAGGGCTTGAAGCAAGGCGAAGGCTTGAATTCCGCAACGGGCGAATATGGCAACATGGTCAAGATGGGCGTCAATGACCCGTTCAAGGTCACGCGTACTGCTCTGCAGTCTGCCGCAAGTGTTGCTGCTTTGATTCTCATTACCGAAGCAACGATAACCGAAATCCCGAAGGACGGTCCTGATTTGTCCGCGCTTGCTGGTGCTGCTGGTGGCATGGGAATGATGTAAGAACGCCGCATCCTCCGCGTCATTGTTGTAACAAGTAAGACCCGAAGTGCCTGTGCATTTCGGGTCTTTTGCTTCCCCTTTTTCAAACATGATAAAATAGCGCACATGGAACTTGTCTTGGAAATACTCGTTGACGCTCTTAAAGACACGGGCAAATTACTGCCGTTTTTGTTCCTTACGTATCTTGCCCTGGAAGCCCTTGAACACAAAGCAGGCGACAGAGCAAAGCAGGCAATCTCGAAAGCAGGGAATGCTGGTCCTGCAATCGGTGCCGTCTTAGGGGTTTTTCCGCAATGCGGATTTTCCGCCGCCGCCGCAACATTTTATGCGGGACGGGTAATCACGCTGGGAACGCTGTTCGCAATTTTTCTTTCAACATCAGACGAAATGCTTCCCATCCTTATTGCGCAGCAGGCTGATATTGCAGTTATCCTCAAGATTTTGGGAGCAAAGCTGCTCATCGGCATGGTCATGGGCTTTCTTGTTGACGGAGCCACGCGAATCCTCAAACGCAGAAACTCATCTGCGCACGAAGCAGGCGAACACAGCATCCATATCCTTTGTGAACAGGATAAATGTGATTGTCATAAAGGGCAGGGCGGTATTCTCAAAAGTTCTCTCAAGCACACTTTGCAGGTTACTCTTTTCATCTTTCTCATCACTCTTGCCCTCAATGCGATTATTGCTTTTGTAGGCGAAGATATGCTGGTCAACTTCCTTTCGGCAAATCCTGCTTTGTCTATTTTCGCGTCAGCGTTGGTGGGTCTTATCCCGAATTGCGGCGCAAGTGTAGTTATCACCCAGCTTTATCTTGAGGGTGCGCTCAGCTCAGGTGCTCTCATAGCGGGACTTTTGGTTTCGGCGGGTGTCGGGCTTTTGGTTTTGTTTCGTGCGAACAGACGGTTGCGGGAAAACCTTGCCCTTTTAGCAGGATTGTATGCGACGGGCGTATTGTGGGGTTTGCTGATTGCGGCACTGGGAATCGTATTTTGATAAGCCACGGGAAGGACGAGGTATGACACGTATGCAAAGCGGATTCACGCGTGAAGCGGCAAAAGCGCTTCTGGAAGCGCACAACAAAGAACCCTATCACATAGAACACGCAGAAACCGTCGAGGGCATTATGCGTTATTTTGCGGAAAGTTATGACGCGGAAAATGTTGATTTTTGGGGAATCGCGGGGCTTTTGCACGATGTCGATTGGGAAGAATTTCCTACGGCAGAAGAGCACACCATAAAAGGCGGCGAAATGATTAGGGCAGCGGGCGGCACCGATGAATTGGTTCATGCGGTGCAGTCGCACAATGCTGATATGAACGAACTGTGCCCCGACCCTGAACACCACATGGAAAAAGTGCTGTATGCAACCGATGAACTTTCGGGACTTATCGGCGCGGCAATCAAGATGCGCCCTTCAGGAAGCGTGATGGATTTTTCGGTGTCATCACTCAAGAAGAAATTCAAAGACAAGCGTTTTGCAGCGGGGTGTTCGCGCGACATCATCAAAGAAGGTGCAGATATGCTCGGCTGGGAACTTGATGAACTGTTCGAGCGCACGATTGCAGCTATGCAGTCGTTTGCCCCCGACAAAGATGCGTAAGCGTCGTCCTTGCACGTTTGACTTTCCGTCATTGCGGGCCTGACCCGCAATCTTAAAGCGCCGCACCAACGGAAGAACGACGCTCTCGCGGTCGCTGCCGAAGGGGTCTCAGTTCACCCGTTTCGCTACTCAGATTCTGCGAATCTTCGTGCGCGTCACTGCTGAAATCATAGTAAGGTACTAATTAGTGTTCAGAGAGAACTTCGACCCCTTCGCCAGCAACCACCTCCGACTCGCCATTGCGTATTTGACCTGCGATTTTACTCTCCTCCATCATTGCGAGCCGCAAAGCGGCGCGGCAATCCAGGCAACAAGGAAAAAGCATCAACCCAAAAATCAACGATTAGATTGCTAGCGCTCACTCCGCGCAATGACGAAAAACGGAGCAAAAATGAGTTGTCAAATGAGGTGTTTTTGCTTCCGTCAGCGACAACAAAAAATAAGTGAATACTCCTACGGATAAATACACAAATTTCTGCATAATAAGACGAAAAATATATATAAAATAAGGGCTTTTCCCCAAATATTGCATAGAGAAAATATATTTTCCGATTTCCATTAAAGCGGTCAAATTTTTATGGTATAAACTCAATAAGAAAGGCAAAGCGTGACGCGATGCTTTGCCTTGCTGTGTGGCATAATAATGGCGGTTTGGCGGTAGGTGTTTGTAACAGAGACTCGAGTTTGACTAGGGCTAATACGTAGAAGAACCAGATTTATCGGCAGTGGACGGTAGATGCAGACTTTTCGAGGTGAGAATGAAAAGGTTCTTAATCAGCCCATGCAACATTGGTGCTCAAAGAATCATAAAATTTTCTTCAAAAGGCTTCGGCGTTTCAATTCAAGCTGAAGTCTGCTTCATCTGTCTGGGGGGTCTTGCATGAGTGCTATGCGAACATCGTTTGTGTCGGTTAAGTCGCGGGGGAAAGGGGCTCCTTCAGGTGAGGCTTCGCTGCCTTCTTCGGACAGCCCTTCGGTTCCCGACAGTCAAGTGTTGGATGCCCTAAGAGCCGCGTCTCGAGCCGCTTCCGCAAACGAGGGAGCCGCAAACAAAACCTACCATAGCATTGCGACACCCGTGCCCAAATCCCCCCAAGCCCCGAGTTCGATAATCGAGGCACTCGAGGCAGGAACCTTTCCACTGGCAGATGCCCTTGGTGTTGAGCCATCGGCGGCAAGCGGTGACCTGTCTGAAGAAATAATCAACGCGATACTTGAAGTTACGGCGGCAAAGGGTGCTGATTTAAGCGATGAGGAAATCCTTGCGATAATTGACGCCCTGTCTGCTCCGACAACACCGAGCATATTCGGAAACGTTGCTGCGCCTGTTGTTGCAGCCCCTGCGCCTGTTGTTGCCATGCCTGCAGCACCAATCATAGTACCCGCCCCGCCAACTGTACCCGTTGTCGCAGCTGGTGCAGCTGCACCTGCGTTCCCCGTTGCAGCGCCAGCCGTTGCAGAAGCAGCGCCGCTACCCGCACCCGCTACCCCCGCAGCCGTTGCTTCCGCCGAACAAGCACCCGAAGCAACAACCACCGCAACCACCGAAGCCGCCGAACAAGCACCCGCAACCACCGAAGCCGCCGAACAAATACCCGCAAAACCTCGTCGCGGCAAAAAAATCGCAATCTTTTTGGGTGTGCTTCTCCTCGCCATCCTTCTTGTAAACGGTGCTTTGATAGTCTATTCCTTCCTTTCTGCCAACGCCGCTCCCAAAAGCGCCACCAATTCCAATTCGGTAGATCTCATTCGCAGTCAACTTGCGAGTAACCACGGCTCGACTATTAAAGACGTCGGATACGATTCAGCGCTCACCTTCGAAACATACGGCACACACTTGACTTCGGTAGATGCTTCCACCTTAAAGCCCTTGGTGAACAACTATCTTGCGACGGTTACCATCGACGGCGAAACCCAAGTACTCCTTGTCGACGAAACAGCAGTAAGCCGCATTCTTGCAGCCAATTCAGACTGGTCGGCATATTTGCAAAACGGAAACGCTGCGGTGTTTGAAAACATCGTTACCGACAGCGAAGCCCAGCGCTTCATGATGATGTATCAAGGATACGAAATTACCTATCATCGCCTTGCTATCGGCGAAATCTATACCAACGGGGCAGACGTCTACGTTCTTGTCCAGCCCTACTACACGATAACGCAAAACGGAAATTCAGCATCGGTTAATGATGTCTTTTTATATAGGTTAGTTGAACAGGACGACACCTTGCTCATCAGCGAAATCGAGCAAGTGAAAGTGCCTGATACAGAAGAAGCGGACTCCTAATAGCTGCAAGAGGTGAAGCACCTCTTCGGGAAAAGGAAGCCGAGATGCGAGAAAACGGGCTGCTAATCGGGTAGCAAGCGCGTTTTACTAACAGGGGATTGAGATAAGCGGGGGACTTGTGTTTGTAAGCGTCGCAAACACAGGCAGTAAGGAAGGGTAGACAAATGAGTGCAGGGAAGCAGACTCATGCTACAAAGCTACAACGAAAACGAAGAGCGGTTGTAAAAAAGGCGTTGAGCGCCTTAGTTGCTGTCAGTTTGGCAATCATGATGGGTACGCCCATGACGGCGTTTGCCAATGAAGCCACCAACACAACCAACCCCAACACCAACGCTAACACAACCAACAACACAACCAACAACAACACCACCACCGACAACAATAGTGCCGCGCTTTCCGAAAATCTTCCCCTTGCTAAGCCTTCTATCTGGGCAATTCCCGAAACAAGCCTTGCTGCCCTTACGCCTTTGGGCGGTCCTATCGGCGGCGACCCTTCCCAAGTAACCGTTGACGATTGGGCTGATCTCAAAAATGCAATGAGCGACCCTATCATTAACTACATCGAATTTTCAACCGACATCACCCGTAGCGGCGGGACAGAGGCGGCCAACGACCTGCCCCCCGTTACGCGCACCTTGACCATCAACGGCAACGGCAACACGCTTAATTTGTGCGAGGGAACCACCCCTATCCCGCGCAGAACGTTTACGCTGGCAGCCTCTGCTCCTGCCGATTCGCAATTCACCTTGCAAAACATCAACATCAACCGTGCCACGGGTGGTGCGTCGCAGATGATTTCTGCTGCCACGGGGGATGCGGCTACTGCGGGACAATCTGTCAGCAATGCAAACGGGCAGAACTGGACAATCAACCTGGAAAACGTTGACGGCAACGCGGCAGGTGCCGCACCAAGCGGCGGCTTGCTTACTGCCTCGGGAGCCACGCTTAACGTCACAGGAAACCTTACGTGGGATAACTCAACAGGCGGCGGAACAGCCCAAACCATCATCAACGCACGCTATCAAAACTACGATGCAGCCGACGTGTTCATCCAAGGCATTCCGAGCGTATTCGATTTAGCCACCAACAACGGCTTGGTCATGGCGGCCGCTGCCAGTTCAGCAACAGATCCGCAAGACTGCTGGTTTACGGTGACCAATGGTTCCAAGGTGCTCATCCAAACTCCTCAAAACACGGTAAGCACCAGCACGCTTTGTGTGGGTCGAGACGCAGGCGGGATGAGTCCCAAGATTACCGTTGAGAAAGATTCTCTTCTTGAAGTTCATTCGCTGACTGACAACTTTGACTATCAAGCTGCCATCACGATGCTCGGCGAAAACGCTGCCACAGGAGTGGGGCGCGGCGGCATCGACATCAGAGAGGGCGGCAAACTTGAAGCCTACGCCGATCGAACAGACAATCTCGGCGGCATGGCTATTCTCATCCAGTTATGGAACGGCGAATTTAATATCGACGGCGAAGGCTCTGAACTCTACGCCAAGTCAAATTCGAGTCAGGACGGCTACGCTGCCTGCATCAGATTCCGTCTTGTGGGTAACCAAAGTTTCAATGTTTCCCATAACGGTAAAGTCAAGATTGAAAAATACGCGCGCATAGCAGGAGCGGGTGCCCTGCGCTTCGGCGTTGGTCTGGGCAATGGCTTTTATGTTTCAAGCGGCGGTTCGGTCGAGATTATCAACTACGGTAACGGCGGTGCTCCTGCCGTTGATGCGTCTGCTCGTTTTGCGCAGGCGTGTGTTGAATTTGAAGCGGCTGACTGGACCTTTGATGTGCGCGACAAAAATTCGGTCATCATTTTGGATGCCAAGAACGGCGCGGCGGTAACGAGTACGTTTGCCAACGGTACGATTTATGTTGGCGAAGGCTCAATCTTTCTTGTTGAAGGTAATATGGGCAACAACACCACGGCGATTTTCAACGCAGGTGCAAACTTCACCTTCACGGCCGACCATCCGATGTATTACGATTTCGCCAACACCAATCCTGCACCAGGAAGGATTGTCTTTAACACAACTGCGCCAGCTACCTTCACTTCGAACAATTCCGATGTGGCTGTTTGGGGAAATGGCAACAACCGCGACAGCGCGGGTGCGGGCGGTGCCAACAGTTCGGATAATCCCATCGACAACAATCCATATATGTCCTGGTCGATGATAAGCTATTCGCTGAGCGGCGCGAATTTCCCCACCCTGGTGTCTCCTGTGGATGACGCTTACTTTAATACGGGCGCCGATAATTTTGGTAGTCGCGGCATGGTTCCTTATCGCCGCATTTCGGGCAATAATGCCACGGTGAAAATCAGCGAACTTCTGCAGCCCACTAATGCCGACAAGTATGTGCGTGCTTTGGGAAGCGTTCCTGAAGGTACCAACCTTGATGGGCGCTATCTTTGGGATGGGGAAGCCTACGGGCGTTTCGACATTACTTCGGGTGGCGGCGCTCCAACATCTTCGATAGCAGGGGAAGTGACTTCGATACGAGAAGAGCCCGTCTACACGATTGAAACGGGGGTCGATACGCTCGAGGGCGTTTTGCGCTACGCCAAACCAAACGATGAATTTTTGCTTACGGGCGACACCTATAAACTTACTTCGGTATGGCGCGGCGAATTTGATGACCCCGATTCGTTACGTATTCATGTTTCACAACCCGATGAAATCCCTTCTGGCGCTGTCACGGTTGTTGATGTCTTGCCGCCAGTTCCTGCTAGTATTACGATGCCCAATAACGGCAAACTATGGCAGGGCTTGACCACCGAAATTGCGGGTTCGTGGCTTCCTGGTGCACAGCAAGCCTCCGTGCAGCCACACAACCCCGACCCTGCGGTGAAGCTTTATGCTGTGCTTAAAACAGTCGGTGGCGAAACAAGCATTATTGACAATGAAGCGGGCAACCCCGTTGAAGGCGCCCTAAAAGCCGACGGTACTTGGGTATACATCTTGCCCGCAAGCGTTGTTTCTACTCTGGCATTAGGCGATGAAGTCTATTTTGTATTAGAAGACGAATTGGGCAACGCCAACCCGCTGGTTGATACTGCCATTCATGACACCACGAAACTGGCTGCACCGCATTTGACGGTGCTTGAGCCTGAACTGACCTTATCCCACCAAGACCAACATATTGGCTTGCAAGAAGCTGCCAAAATTGCTGCTTTTGAAACCGATAGCGCTTCGCAATACGCCGCGCTTAAAGAACTCATCGAAGCGCGTGCTGAAAAACTTTTTCCGAGTGTAGAGTTAGACACTGCAGTTTCGGTGACCAACGTAACTCCTTCATGGGACGAACTTGGTTACTACCAAGACCGAGAAACGTTTATGGCAGACAATCCTGAAGGAAAGGTATATGCCATTCGATACGCAGCTGATGCTGATGCAACTATCTATCAAAGCGGCTTGGTGACGGTTTATCCTTATCCAACCCCGTATGTGGATGCTCGTGATTTCAGTATTTCGGTGAACCATGCATCAGCCATGATGAGCAAACCCGCTGCTGAACGTGATGCTCAGCTCAAAGAGCTCGCCGAAGCACTCGGCCGCATGACGGTTGCCGATTCCTTTACGGCTGCTATGGTTGAGGTTGTTTCGACAACAATTCCGACACCGACAGGGGCAGAGGGCGCGGTTCCTGCAGGGGATTATGACGTGACCTTCCGCGTTATCGGCACGACCGATGAGCAGCACTCTCTTACCATTAAAGCACACGTAATTCCTGGCAACATGCCGATTATCCTGATTGATGCTCCTATCAGCGTTTGGAATGGGGATGCATCTGAACCTTTTGAAGCGCTTGGAGGAAGCCGCCCCACAGGCTCTATTTTGCCT
>Ga0082212_10002461_pt1 | contig 26947 bp, 28 predicted proteins | sample TergutNt197P3_FD_71548 | JGI IMG/M metagenome (GOLD analysis project Ga0082212, IMG submission 71548) | Neocapritermes taracua P3 segment gut microbial communities from Petit-Saut dam, French Guiana - Nt197 P3 | ecosystem: Host-associated > Arthropoda: Insects > Digestive system > Gut ...
TCCGGGCAAACAAAAAAAATAATAATTTAAAAATGAAAGCAGTAGTTTTTTACGAGCGAGGCGGTAATGTGACAGGGGAAAAAGTCATGGAAATATATCCAAGGCACAAGCAACTTGTAGATGCTTTTGCAGCGGAAGGGAAAGTGATGGCAATCGGCGCTTTTGTAAATCAGACCGACGGTTCAATGGGGGTATTCAAAGACAAAATCAGCGCTGAAGAATTTGTTCGTCAGGACCCCTTCGTAAAGGAAGGAATAGTAAGTAAAATAACGATTAAGGAGTGGAATGAAATCCTGTTATAAAACATGAGTAGATAATTAGATAAAAATGAAAACAGAAAATATGCAATTAGAAATATTAACTCCCGGCAAATGTATTTTTTCGGGAGAAGTAAAATTACTGAAAGTACCCGGCAGTAAAGGCTCATTCGAGATTTTGAAGAACCATGCGGCGATTGTTTCTACATTAACAGCAGGAAAAATGAAGATAGAAACGGCATCGGGCGAAACGATACATTATAAGACAACCGGCGGCGTGGTGGAAGTGAAAAACAACCATATTGCAGTATTGGTCGAATCTATTGAAAAATAAGAGTATGCCGGACGAAATCAGGGGTTTATTTTTGAACGAGGCCAAGGCCATCATGAACATTCCTGTATCCGACGTCTATACTAAAGCCTTGGATGCGATATACATGTCGGTACACCGGAATGGCGGCAAGGTAGTGGTGAGCGGAATGGGCAAAGCCGGACAGATAGCCGTCAGCATTGCCACCACGTTCAGTTCCACCGGCACGCCGGCCGTATGGCTTCATCCTGCCGATGCACAGCATGGCGACCTCGGTATTGTTTGCAAAAATGATATTTTGTTGCTCATTTCCAATTCTGGTAAAACGCGGGAAATCATCGAATTAGTATCATTAGCCAAAGGGCTTTGGGCGCAACTTCCCATCATTGTCATCACCGGCAACCCGGAGGGCGAATTAGCGCGGCAGGCGGATATTTGCATCTGCACCGGCCATCCTGACGAAGTATGTCCGCTGGGACTGTCGCCTACCACCTCTACCACCGTCATGAGCGTCATCGGCGACGCTTTGGTGGTGCAGATGATGAAACGCATCGGATTCGACAGGATGGAATACGCCAAACGTCATCATGGAGGCTATCTTGGACAAAAATCGAGGGGAGAAACTGAATAAGTTACTGACATGAACGAAAAGACAGAAAAGATTGCCGGAATACTGAAAACCAAATCCATTCTGAAACAGAAGATTTTCGACAACACGTTCCGGACATTTACCATGTTGAAGGATGTGCTGGCCGAAGTCGCTGCCGGATTTAATCCCCAACTGACCGGAATAGATTCACGGGTGACTGTGGAATATATCAACCGCGGCATGTTTGAAGCGCAATTGAAAGTGGCCGGCGACATGCTGGTATTCACTATGTTCACCAACGCTTTTGAGTTCGACAGAAGCCATACAATCTGGAAAAATTCATACGTGACTGAAAATCCGTACAGCTCCATCTGCGGGATGATCAGTATTTACAATTTCCTGAACGACTCGTTTCGTTACAACCGGACGGCCGACTTGGGATACCTCATTGCCCGTATTTTTATCAACCGTGAATACTACTATTTTGTGGAAGGCAAACAACAAATGAACAACTGGGTGAGCCATTTCGGCACGGCGGCTATCACTAAACAGATTTTGCGCGACATTGTGGAGTCGGCCGTTCTGTATGCCCTGAACTTCGATTTGCTGGCGCCGCCCTACGATGCGGTAAAAGTCATCTCTCTCGAACAGATGAACTCGAAAATCGAATCGGAAAGGTTCCAAACCGGTAAACGGCTTGGCTTTACGTTCAATTCCGACGATATTTCCGCGCAACTGAAATTGTAGGTTGCAAACGGCGAAAGCGCAGTGGAAAAAGATAATCGTCTTGAAAAATATCAAAAAATATGTGTGTCGTTCTGAAAAAAGTTGTAATTTTGCGCCGTAAAATTAACCAAAAGGTAAGTATATGTATAAAATTTATATCATGAAAATAATGTCAGGCATTATTTTCGCGGCAGTTTTCACTCTTTTATTAACCTCTTGCAATCGGGAAGAAGGTTTTGGAGGATCTTCATCCATAGAAGGTTATGTGTATAATGTAGTGCATCAGGACGATAATTTTACTTTCCAAAAAGACACATTTCCGGCAACAGGTAAAAAGGTGTATTTGAATTTCGGCGAAGATGCGAATGTAGGTAAAAATATTGACGCCGGAGTGGGCGGTTATTTCCGTTTCGACTATTTGCGTGAAGGGAAATATAAAGTTTATGCTTTATCGGAAACCGCAAGTGGGGAAAAAATACCGGAATTTCAAAATATCAAAGTAGGTTCAGGAAAGGTAAAAGCCGATACGATTTATATTCACAGCGGAAAGGCTTATGGTACTGCAATGATTCGAGGATATGTGATAGCCTGTTATGTTAGCAAAGGTAATATCATAGAAATAGGTCCTGCAACCAATGCGCGGGCATTTATCCGTAAAGCTGCCGACGCCGATCCAAAGATTTATATCGACGATGTACGCGTAGCCAACGGTTATTTCTATTTTCAAAAACTAAAACCGGGCGAATATGTTGTAGCAGTGGCAAGTGAAGATGAAGACCGAATCGTGTGGCTGGAAGAATCGGATATTATTATTATTCGAGATACCGATGAAGGTTTCTTTTCCGGGAAAATATATGACGCCGGAGTCATTGAAATATTAGTACGTTCATAAAATGATATTAAAAATGAAAAAAACAGTAATAATCAGCACAATATTAGCCGGTTTTGGAGTTGGATTAGCCGGTTTGATTGCACAAAATAATTATCCCGACACTCCGCCGCCCGCCACGCAATCACAAACACCGTATTTAACTCCTGAAGAAAAACGCGAATTGAGGAAAAATCTTGTCGTCAAGGAAATGAACTCCTTAGACAATGGTAAACGCAAATGGCTGGATCATTTAACAGTTTGGGATGAAAATGGCTACAAGCTGGAAGACATCGAATATGCTTCTTACGGACAAAAAGAACGTGTCACGTTTGCATACGACGATATGGGAAAATGTATTCGCGAAAATGTGTATAACGATAAAAATAAACTCGTTCGCATCCGCAAATATGAATATTTGTCTAACGGACGAAAAAAAATCCAATACAATTACAATCCCGACGGCAAATTATATTCCAAAAAAGTGTATGAATATTCCTATCAATGATTTGTTAAAACAGATGCAACCGATCACATTAGACGAGATGATGTGTATTCGTTTGATGGATCGCGTAGATTCGAAATTTGTTTCGTCGATCGATTTGCTACCCCGTATTTTGGAAGCAATGATTCCAAATTTTAAAATACAAACCATTGGTAATAAATCTATTGCAGCCTATTCAACCCAATATTTGGATACGTCCGATTTGGCTTTTTTTCGGATGCACCAAAACGGAAAATTGAAGCGGCAAAAAATTCGTATCCGTTCGTATATTGATTCCAATTTGTCGTTTCTGGAAGTCAAAAATAAAAGCAATAAAGGACAAACTCAAAAAGTTCGTATTCCGACCGGGCAAAGCCACATCAAAGACATTGACGATTTAACAGACGAAAACGATTTTTTGTCGCAATATTCATGGTATGAAAACGCTTGTTTGAAACCGGTTTTAGACAATACTTTCAATCGTATTACTTTGGTAAATAATACTAAAACAGAGCGAATTACAATTGATTGGGGTCTGTATTTTCATAATTATCAAACGGGAAAAGAATATGATTGCGAGCAATTGATGGTTCTGGAATTGAAACAAAACGAGAGGTTGCAATCGGATTTTCACAGAATCCTCAATCATCTGCGTATCAAGTCAAGTTCGTTCAGTAAATATTGTATGGGAACGGTCTTGACAAACGAGAATGTAAAAAAGAATCGTTTCAAAATGAAATGGATACTTATCAATAAAATAACACAAAAATCATGATTCAATCCACTTACGATCCGCAATTGGTAGCCGAACACGCCCAGGCATTGGCCGAAAACGGTTTATCTTTTATGGGAACTTCTGTTTTCAACTCCACCATGCTGTTGAGTTTACTTCTTCGTTTCGCCGCTAACTTTTTGGTATGCTGGCTGATAACACGTTTTTTCTATTATCCGAAGAGTAAGCGGAAAGATTATTATTTTACCTTTATCCTGTTCAGCGTAACCATTTTTATCCTGCTCTTCCTCTTGCAAAGCCTTTCCATGAGCGTGGGGTTTGCTCTGGGGCTTTTCTGTATTTTCGGAATGATAAAATACCGTACCGAAAGTATTCAAATCCGCGAAATGACCTATTTGTTTGTAATCATCGGAATTTCGGCCATAAACGGTCTTTCGGTTGATGTGGATTATATTACCGTGCTGGTTGCCAACATATTAGTCTTGCTCATCATTTGGTTTTTGGAACGTAACATCAAACAAACGGCGTCGAAAATCATACTTTACGAACGCATCGCTTTGATTGTCCCCGAAAAATACGATGAACTTTTGGCCGATCTAAAAGAACGTACAGGATTGAATATCATCAAAGTAGAAGTAGGTCACATTGATTTTTTACGCGACGTAGCTTTCGTGAAAATTTATTATCAATCAGATTCGGATGAGATTAATACCATCGATCATATTACCCGATTTTTTTAAAGGCCCAAAAAGCATTCTGTGCTTTCTGCTTTTCTGTTTTCTACCTCTTACCACATGGGCAGAAACGGGTGTACGTGGTAATCTGTCGGTTTCTTTGGAGAAAAAATTGAATCCTTTTTTCGATTTAAATTTGGAAAATGAAGTTCGTTTTTCCAACAATACGATTGGATTTGACCGGAATAATACATCCATAGGCTTTGATTATTCACTCTTTGACCGAAAATTGAAAATGGGCGGCTATTATGCTTTTTTGTATTTGTATAACGACAAGCATCTGTTCGAAGCCCGACATCGTTACTATTTCAATCTTTCCTATAAAGAAACATTCAATCGATGGACGTTTTCGTGGCGCGGACGGTGGCAAGTTACGCATCGCAACGAAAATCGCGGCGAATATAAAATAAATCCAAAACAGGTTCTCCGAAATAAATTTCAAATTGAATACTCTGTTTGGGGAAAACCATGGAAACCATCCGTTTCCTGTGAATTATACAATGATTTGAATAATCCGGCAGGCAATTATTTAACCCGCATCCGTTACCAAGCCGGTACTACCTGGCGTTTGAACCGTACCGATTATCTCGATTTTTTTGCTCGCTATGATCAATACATGGATATGCGTGAATTGAACATAATTTCTTTGGGAATCACTTGGAAATTAAAATGGTAAAGCAACATTGAGAGAAAAAAGTATGCTCATTTTAACTGAATCGTTGAACAGAACATTAAATTGCAACGGAAGGCTGGTTTGTATCGACCGGCCAATGGTGACGGGTATCGTAAATGTAACGCCCGATTCGTTTTACGATGGCGGCAGTTATCAAACCGAAACCGCTTTGCTCAAACGCTGCGAAGCCATCATTGCCGAAGGTGGCGATATGATGGATATTGGCGCTGTTTCGACACGCCCCGGCGCGCCGGACGTTGATGCAACGGAAGAATTAAGGAGATTGGATTGGGCGCTTGCCCCCGTCAGGAAGCATTTTCCGGAAGCGCTCATCTCTGTGGATACCTGTCGCGCCGATATTGCCAAAACTGTGGTGGAAAACTACGGCGTGGACGTCATCAACGACATCTCGGCGGGAACGACCGACGACCGCATGTTTGAAACGATTGCAGCGCTTCATGTGCCTTACGTACTGACGCATATTCAGGGAACGCCCGCCACCATGCAGCAAAATCCTGTTTACGACAATCTGACGTCCGACGTCATTGGTTATTTTTCCGAACGTGTTCATCGTTTGCGTCGTATGGGCGTAAAGGATATCATCATTGACCCCGGATTTGGTTTCGGAAAAACGATGGAACATAACTACGAAATGCTTGGCCGTCTGAATGACCTGAAAATTTTTGAATTGCCTGTAATGGTTGGCGTTTCGCACAAATCAATGATTTACAACTTACTTGAAACCGATGCCCGACATGCCCTGAATGGCACAACCGCAGCGAATACTCTGGCTTTGGTAAGTGGCGCAGACATTTTGCGGGTACACGAAGTAAAAGAAGCCGTAGAATGTATCAAAATAGTACAAATGTATATTCAACACAACAAGTCCAAATATAAAAATGACAAGTAGTACATTTCGTACTTAAAACGATATGAGTAATCCGGCTAAAAATGAAATCGCATTACAGGACAATGAACACCACAGTGATTGAATAAATTTAATCCTTAATACAGTTCCGATGATGATTGTCTCCACCAAAACGGCAAAAGATTCGCAGATGATGATGTACCACATTTTTGAGTCAATATAGTTCGGAAAAATAAACCATAAATAAGGCAATGTCGCAAAACTTGCAATGAATCCCGTAACGAGTAATTTTGAAATTCCTGTATCCTTTAGTTTGACGACAAATCGAAAAAACAGTATCATGACAAACGTTTCAATGACAATGGTCAATGCCAGACTTTTCAAAAATAATAATTCATAATCCATTCTTTTAATCTTTAGTTTTATAACTGTTTATGAACCATAGTCCTGCAAACAAAATAACTGAAGCCGATAAGATAAGAAAAAATACTGTCCAATCGTTTTTTAACCACAAGTCTTTACCAATAATCGTCGGTAACGAACCGATAAAAAGAGCGGCAGAAGCCAATCCAAAAGATAATCCTTTGTGTTTTGGTACTACGCTCAATATGGCGATCAATGTAACAGGCATTGTGAAATTAAGTACTAAGACTCCTAAAATGCCCAGAACAGGCATTGATGAGAAAAAAGTAAGCAAAGGCAGCGAAACCAACAGACCGCCAACTCCAATTTTCATTAATCCGTATTTATCAGCCAAAATACCGCCAAAGGCTTTTCCAAATGCTATTGCAGTAACTAACAGTAAAAACAAAAATTGGTTTTCTTTCCATGGAAATTCGATTGACAGTCCTATAAGCGAACGTATTGCAATAGGAATCATGATAATAGCAAGCAGGTAAATTCCGTAACCGGCAATATGTTCTCTTTCATTTTTACGGTTGAATCCGGGCGTTTCAACAAAATACAGGATGAAAGCAAGAATGATCATCGCCAACGGGAAAAACATTAAATTTATATTCAGATGTGAAACAGTCAAATAGGTACCCAATGCTAATCCAAGTCCACCCGGAGCAACATATATTCCTGAAAATGTGGCTTTTTTGTTTTTTAATGATAAAACCAAACTTCCTCCGCCGACATGAAATAAAGCGTTTCCAATGCCTGCAATGATTAACGCTGCAAAAATCTTATTCCAAAACAGATATGAAACAGCAATAAAAACCAAACCGAGAATTGCCGAAAGCTTCGGATTCAGCGCCTTATCAATGAAGAATCCGAAGGGAGCCTGTAAAACAAACGCAATAACATTATAAAGTATCATACTCACAATAATATGATCGTTGAGTTCCAAAACCCCTAATAATAAAAAAGCACAGGCAGCGTCCACTGCCAGATGAGTTAAAGAATAGAGCGTTATAAAAGGAGTTATGCGAAATAATTTATCCGAATACATCAGAAAGTTTTTCGTAATTTGGATAAATCACCCTTGAAATCAAAGTATTTAACAAAGTCAGGACGACCGTCTTTGTATTTAATAGTCCTTGCTGATTCGTACATCACCATGGATTTTTTATCAAATCCTGCGATACTGAGATGTATTTCCACCGATTCAACATTCGGCCTGTCACTCCTGAGCGAATTTATATTAACAGATATGCCTGATTGCATCACATTTTTATTCTTTTTCCAGTCAATTCTATCAATATCTGTTTTTTCAAGATAAGTTTTTTTTACTGCATAGAATGCAATAGGATGTATTCTGGAAATATCTATGTATGAACTTGTGTCAATCATATCGACTCTGTCTGATGCGGAGAAAGTCGCATAATCGCCTAATCCAACGAACAACATGTCAGGATAATCTTCCATGTTGTCAATTTTTACCAGAATTTTTGATGGCAAATAGGTGACGATGATAACATCACCAAATACCTGAACAGCGATAGTCGCTAAAAGTACCAATAATACATATTTTACTCTTTTCATGACACTTTATTTTTAGATAAAAAACTGTTTGTGATTGAACTGCAAATGTAAAATTTCTTTTTTAAAACGCAATTTTTTTTGTAAAGAAATTCTTTGAAATCAATCGATAAAATCTAATTTCGTCTACTTTTTTATCTGTCGTTTTACCACAAAAAGAAATCCAACGCATATCAAAATAATAACGGACGCAAGTTGGAATACTTTGCTAAGATCTACCTGCGCATCCCTCAGCCATCCGGCAGCGTAAATCCCGACTCCGCCAACGATCGTCGACAGCAGGTTCAATATGCCATAACCGGTTGCACGGTAGCGGGAATCAACAATCAAACTTAATACGGGCATCGTATTGGCGTCAAAAAAATATTTTGTTAATCCGTAAACCCCGAAAAAAGAGATAACCAATATCAGCGCCTCCGACCGGGATGCAAGAAAGACGAAAGGAGCGGCAATAAAAAGTCCGATGATCGGAACGAACACCCTGCCACGGGGATTGATCACACTCCACCTGTCGGCGAGGAAACCTCCCAGAACAAGCCCGGCAATGGACGGGAGATATAAATAGAGGGTAGCGTAACGACCGGAAATACTTTGCGACAGATGAAATTTTTCCATGTAATAGGTAGGGAGCCATCCCACAACCATCCACGATACAATTCCCATCACTCCGAAAGTCAGCAACAGAAAAATGAAAGATTTGTGTCTGAACAGTACCTTGATGGCTTCGGTAAAATCCGGATGGTCCTTTTCGTCTTTTTTCCTGCCAATTACCCTATCGTCCGTATCTTTAAGCAAAAAGAAAAGGAATACCGAATAAACAATACCAATCGTTCCCAAAACATTGAACACATAGTTCCACGAATGACTTTCGGCAAGCCAGCCCCCGATGAATCCAAGACATTGCCCGGTCATCACTCCGGCAAGGTTGACGCCCGTAGCCATCGATTGGGTTTTTCCCTTGTGATAATCGACAATCAGCGCCAATGCCGCAGGCATGTAAAACGCTTCGCTGATACCCATTAACGCCCGCGTTACCAATAATTCGTTATAAGTGGTTGCGTGCGCGGTCATCCATGTAACGGCAGACCATGCAAACAAACTTCCGGTAATGACATAACTCCGTTTGAAACGGTCGGCCATGAATCCTGCAATCGGGCTCAGAATCCCGTATACCCACAGAAAAACAGAAGTCAGAAGTCCAAACTGCGCATCGGTCATGGGAATGGACGAGATCATCGAAATGCGCATGGTTACAATCATCGTCCGGTCGAGGTAATTCAACACACCGACGAAAAAAAGCATGGCTACGACGATCCATCCGTTTTTAAAAACACTGATAACAGACAAATTCCTTACCATAAATTAAGATGTTTATTTTGATACTGTTAATTCCCCGTAATAGACTTTTGGCGTTCTGATTCCGGGTTTTATTTCACCATTGATCAGCAACCAGCCGTTTTTCCACTCAACTGCAACAGCGCAGACAAAAGCCGGAAACGGAAGTTTGCCGGTTTCTTTCCAGCGCCCGATCAGCGTATTGTACGCCAGTATATCCGTATTCAACTGATACCATTCCATAGGTTGGGTTAAGTAGCGTTGCGTCCATTCCAAATGATCGCGGAATGTATCCTCATCGCCGGATTGTTTGGCTATTTGCGCCACACGTCCCCGTTTCAACGCATCAAACACGACGTCATAGTTGGCGCCTCCCATGCAGATGATATTATTCTTCCCTGATTTCACGCCGGAACCGGCATAAAGCAGATGCGTTTTTCCGTCAGGTTCTACTCGGGTGTCAGGCAATGTCTGCCAAGTTTGTTCCTTTGGATGATACTTCAGCCCGTTTGTGTGAATGACGGGATCGTCCGATGTTTCAGGGAAAACCAGACCGGAAAAAAGAAAAACCGAAGGTTCGCCGGCAATATCCTGAGCAACCATAACCGGTAACTGCCGTCCATCGCCGGGGAAATCGGGCAATATCTCCCATCCGAAATCCGGACTGTTTTGTTTCGACAAATCTAATTTCAGAAACTTGCCGGATGCGCCATCGCCGGTCAATCCTCCGGCAACATAAACCGTATTTTCCACAAAAGCGGCTCCCATATTGGTCATCGGGAACGGTAACGACGGATAAGTCTGCATGTCCACTTTCCGGCTTTTCTCATTCCATGCGAGCAGGACAACATCACCGTACATTCCATCGTAGCCGCTGCCGCCAATGCACAACAATCCCGCCTCCAAAGAAACCGAAGCGCCGCCGGCAACAGGTTTCTCAAGCCTGAACCCAGACAACCATTCGGGAACGCCGTTCTTTTCGGTCAGCACAAAGACGTCGGCATGGAAACATTTTGCTCCGCCTTCGGCAAGCGGTTTGTCAGGAAAATTGCTGCCACCCGCCACAATAACGGCGCCGTTGGATGTTCCTGCAAAAGGAGACGCCAAACCATGCTGAACGGTCGCGCCAAACGGAGGAGGCAGTGGCGGATATTCCTTCCAACTGACGGACTCCTCTGCGTTACCCGTACACGAATACGCTGAAATAACGGATAATATAAGCATTTTGATCTTCATTTATGAATGTATTTCCCCGATTTCTTTCATACAGTTGCGTATTTCTTCTTTGGCTGCTTCCGAAACGGGACTGCAATAGTCGGGATGATAATCGCCCGGACAACCCAGCAAGCCCATTGAGTACGAATAAGCCTGAAAAATATCCTCTTTCAGCAATATATTCCGTAATTTCAAGATATTGTTCAAACATCCCGAAACACGGTTGTGATCTTTTGCTGCGGTGCCATCGTACATCATTTTTGAATTGTACGGAGTACAGGTAAACATACCGTCTAAATTTTTCGTAACTCCCGACCTGATAGCAACGTCAAACAAATCCAATCCACTGTATAAAACCGAAAAATCTTCCCGAAGATTTAGATTTCGCATCAAAACAGAAATCAGTTGCAGGTTTGCCGTTTTGATACCTTTAATATTGGGTTGCTTCATGAGCGCATACAGCATATTCTCCGTGACGGCGAACTGCGTAACCGACGGCAAATCGTAAATATATACCGGATAGCGCGAAGATTTTGCCAGCAAACTGAAAAAGTTGATTGCATTTCTTTCGTTTAAACGACTATAAAAGGGTACGGTCGTCACAACGCCTTCGATATCCAAATTACCCAAGGCTTGAATCCTGTCCAAAACGCGCGATACGGAACAGTCCATCACGCCGGTCATTAAGGGTACTCTTTTAGACGTTATTTCGTAACATGCTTTCGCAATAAGCGGATATTCTTTATCCGGTATGCTTTCCATTCTTCCCATAGACCCCATGCACAACAATCCTTGTGCACCGGCGTCTATCATCAGATTGATCTCTTTTTCAAAACTGCTTCTGACCAATCGCCCGTTGGCGCCGGTCGGCGTTCCCAATGCGGGATAGAACCCGTCTTTCATTTGTGTGTTCGACATATTTATTTCTTTTTAATGATGATTTGACAACTTGCATGTTCTGCATCTATTTCTTCCTGATAGGAAAAACCGTATTTTTCAACCACCGGCTTGTATAAAGCAACGCAATGATCGCAATATGACTGATAAGGCGCCATATATTTCAGGTCAAGAAGCATCTTTTTGGAGGGACACTGATGCATCTCAATGGAAAACTCGCCTTTTTCTTCATCCAACGACATGGTAAAACCGGCAGCCTCTTCATTCAAGGAATGCGACCAGTAGGTATAACAGCCTTTCAGCCCCTCTTCCGCCACTAATTTATCCAAGGAATCATTCAAAAACAGACGGGACAGTTCAGCCCAGAAGTTTTCAACTTCCTCCCGTCCGCCGATGGTTTCAAGAAATTTGAATCCTTCGCTGTATGCCGGTATAAATTCTGTACATGAAATCATAAACTTTCCTCCCCTTTTTTGGTGAATAATTGTGTACACGCGCCTGTTTCATCGTCAAACTGTTGAAGATGATATTGAAAAGGGGTATCTTCGCAAATCGTCTCATAAACAGTACGGTACGTTTCCGCATAATGTGTGTAAGGACGGTTTCCGGAGGTTCTGATATGCGATATTCCCGGACAGGCGTCCTGTTGCAGTTCGATGGAATCTTCATCGGTACGAATCCGCACCGGCCATTCTTCTTTTTGGTAAATCTGCGTCAGATAATCCTGTAGCGCCGTCATGTTGCCTGCTTTCAACTGTTCGTGCAGGGGCTGATGGTATGCCCTTGCGTATTGTGTCAGATATTGAATGACAGCATCTTTACCAAACTGTTTATCAATATATTCCAGCAATATATTGAGCGTGATATGAAAATCCCTGTGCAGATATTTATTATCCGACGCTTTGCGGGTTATTGTGATCATTTGAGGTTTGAAATTTGAAACATGTTACGATTTATTTTGACTTTACAAAGATAACTAAAATCCTATGAATACACAAATATTTCTGCATGGTAACGTAACCTTTCTACTGAACTATCGTATAATGGTTTACTTCATAACTATAATATGTTTTAAACGTATTTTATAATTCATTGACAATGAAACATTTATTCAGATTTCTAATCATCTGTTGCCTGTTGTTTGGCGCAACTGCGACACTATATGCCGTAAACGGCACATTTGGCGGTGGAACCGGAAGTCCGGGTGATCCATTCATGATTGAAGATGCGGCAGATTTAGACGCAGTTCGTAACGACCTAAGCGCAAGTTACGAATTAGCAAACGATATTGACCTGACGGTATATCTATCTAACGGCAACCCCGGCTACAACGGCGGCGCAGGATGGTCGCCGATAGGTGACAATACTACTCCATTCACCGGAGATTTCAACGGCGCGGGCTATAAAATTACCGGTTTGTGGATAGATCGTAACTCAACAAATATCGGCGTTTTCGGATATATAGATGAAGCGACAATAGATAATGTCAGCGTTGAGATTACTGCTGCGGGCGTCAAAGGCTATAACCATGTCGGCGGATTAGCGGGACAATCAGTGAACAGCGCCATCACCAACTGTCATGTAACCGGTAATGTTAGCGGTAGCGACTATGTCGGCGGACTATTGGGGATAGGAAATGAATCTATCAACAACAGCAGTTTCGTTATCAACTGTTACGCCACAGGCAATGTTGCCGGCGGGGAAAATGCCGGCGGATTAATTGGAGGTATTTACGGCGGCAACATCATCAACAGTCATGCCGCGGGCGATGTTAGCGGTACTGATGTTGTCGGCGGACTTGTGGGTAGATTAGCCTTTGGCAGTTCGATCAACGACATCGGTATCAGCAACTGTTACGCCACAGGTAACGTTACAGGAAGTTATAGCGTCGGCGGATTGGCGGGGTACCAGGGTGGCGCTATCTCTACATACAACCAAAACATCGTTAACAGTTACGCCACCGGAGACGTCAGCGGTACTGAAAACGTAGGCGGATTAGCGGGCGGGCAAGAGAACAGCACAAGCTGCATCATCAGCCATTGCTATGCCGCGGGCAGCGTTACCGGCGACGACTACATCGGCGGACTGTTGGGACGGAAATATGGCAGCGGCTCTGTCAGCAACTGTTTCTTTGACGCCCAAACCACAGGACAAACCAACGGAACAGGCGGCGACCCTGCCGCTACCGGAGTAACCGGACTGCCTACAGCAGATATGCAAACACTGGTTACCTTTACTGGTGCAACATGGGATTTCACTACCGTATGGGGATTATATCTGAAAAATAATGACGGAAACATACCGGGTTACGGTTATCCATATCTCCGTTCTTTCAATAACGATATTCTGATCATACCAACAGGCGGAAGCCAGCCATACAACGGACTGTCGGCGTCAACGCCTGTCGCTTATACGGTTAATGGACATTACGACGATGTTAACCACCCGCTCACGGGCAATCTTGCCTGTTCGGGGAGCGACCCCGCATTTACCGACGCCGGAGATTATGCCATTGTGCGAAACACGCTGACGAATCCGCATTATCAGATTTCTTTTAAAAATGATGAGGTTTACCGTATTACGCCGGCGCCAATTACCGTAACCTCAAACGGTGGCAGTTCCGTCTACGGCGACACTCCTGCCAATCCGGGTATTTCTGTTGCAGGTTTGGTCAATGATGAACCTGAAAGCGTCATTACAGGACTGTACAACAGTTTCGGTATTGCCGCCACAACTCCGGCTGGCGTCTACACGCTGAGGGTAACCGGTACATTAACCAACAGTAACTATACCGTATCATCTACCATCGACGGAACGTGGGAAGTAGTGAAACGTCCTATCACCGTCAAAGCCGACGACATGACCATTGCCGAAGGCGCTGCCCCGACGCTGACTTGTACCGTCACTTCCGGCAATTTAGTCAATGGCGATGTGTTAAGCGGCGCATTAGCGGTGGAAGATGACGATTTCAGTTTCGGCGTTCATACCATCATACAAGGTACGTTAACCGCCGGCGATAATTACGACGTCACATTTATCGAAGGTGAACTTACCGTTGTCATCATTACCGATATAAAAGTGGATGGTCAATCTGCCCAACGCAGCGATAATACTACTTTTTATGCTGTTGCCGGATGCGGAAAAACGGAAGCGCTGGTCGCTGTAACCGCCGACCCTGCCTTAACGGTCGAAATTAACGGCGAACGGGGAAATTCCCGTACTGTTGCTTTGGACTATGGCGATAATATCATCTATGTCACAGTTACGGCAAACGGCAATACGCAAACCAATACGCTCTTTATATTACGTCCCTACGATCAGGTGGAGTACGAATACGACGATGTGCCTACCGTCAACTGTAACACGCAAACCAATGGCGGATATGACTTTACGGATTTTCAATGGTACAGAAACGACGAAGCGTTTGTCGATGCCGCAAAACCATACTGCCGTATCAATGACGATGCGACATACTATTGCAGAATTACCCTGAGTGATGGCAGAAAATGGCGCACATGCGACATTCAACTTACTGTGATCCCAACAAAAAGTTTAAAAGCATATCCAAATCCGACGCATGGATTGGTAACCATTGATCACGAACAATTATCAACCGGTAAGGTACAGGTGTTCGACATGTATGGTAAATTAGTATTGCTTCCGGTCACAAATCCATTCGATATGAGCGCTTTGCCAAATGGTATGTATGTGATAAAAGTAAATGGCGAAACAGTAAAGATAGTAAAGAAATAATTTTTGAATCACATAAAAATGAAAAGAATAATGGTCTTTATCACTGCAATCCTGTTATGTTCGGGAGCAGTGGCGCAGGATTTCAGCCGCAGCGAATTTTCTGTCCGTATCGGCGGCGGAGCGTCAGGTTTTCAAACCCGGCCAACTGAAGGCAAAGACTTCCGGAGCTGGACGGGCACAGCGGGACTGGGTTACCATTTTTTCTTCAATCCGCATTGGGGCGTTGGTACGGGAGCCGACTTTGCCGTATACAACGGCGGCATATCCATTGATAACTACAGCCGGCGACAAGACGCCATCAACAAGATAACAGGAAATCCGTTCGATTTTTTGGTAAAGTCGTCCAATTACAAAGAGCCGCAACAGGTCATGATGGTCAATATTCCGTTGATGCTGCAATATCAGGGCGCGGGAAAAACGGCCTTTTATGCTGCCATGGGCGGCAAGGCAGGTATTCCCGTTTCGGCGAAAAGCCGGTTGAAAGGTAATTTCAGTTCCGGCGGCTTCTTTCCAAACCTGAATGTGACCTACGAAGACATTCCGGAGTATGGCTTTGTCACAGATCATCCGTTTCCTGAAAACAAAGCAGACATCACGCTGAAAACTGCTTTTATGGCGTCTGTTGAGTTGGGCGTCAAATGGCGTTTGGGCAAATCGGCAAGTCTTTACACCGGCATTTATGTCGATTACGGACTGAACAACCTGTTGGACAAAGAACCCACAACCGACACAGATTTAGTGATTTATCAGTCCGACACGCCTTCGCAGTTTGCCTATAACACAGCCGCTAACTTGTATGTCAAACAGATAGCCCCCGTTGCAGGAGGTATTACTTTGCGTCTGGCCTTTGGATGCAAAAAGATTTCTCCTGTCCTCCCCGCACTTTCCGTAGAAGAGCCAACTCCGGAACTTACTCCTCCGGTGCAACAAAAAGTTGACGACTCAGCCGAACGTCTTGCCGCCGAAGAAGCACGCAGAAAAGCCGAAGAAGAAGCGCGCAGGCAAGCCGAAGCCGGACGCATGGCAAAAGAACAGGAAGCCGCGCGTCTTGCCGCCGAAGAAGAAACGCGCAGGCAAGTCAAAGAAAAGGCAATACATGATATTGAACAACCAGTGATCGACTATCTCTTGTTTCAAACGGATGTGGACGCCGCACAAAAAAAGGAATTAGACGAAAAAGTTGCACTATTGCAACAGTATCCGGACCTGAAGTTCTATATCTATAGCCACACCTGCAACGTTGGTACCCGCGAAGCAAACGAAAGAGTAGGATTGGCGCGCGCCGGAAATGCCAAAAAATATCTGATATCCAAAGGTGTTGATGAAAGCCGCATTTTAGGAATTGCATCTAAACAAGACGCCGAGCCGCTTGTTCCGAACACGAATGAAAAAAACCGAAGAATCAACAGAAGGGTGCAATTAATCATCAAACGGTAGAAATGTGATCAAAAAAATCACAGTCAGGTTTTTAGGGACGGGTACATCGCAAGGCGTACCTGTCATAGCATGTCCTTGTGCAGTATGCGCCTCCGACGACCCGCATGACAAACGGTTGCGCTGTTCGGTATTGATACAGGCCGGTGAGAAGAATATCGTGATTGACTCAGGTCCTGATTTCCGGCAACAGATGCTTCAGGCCGGCGTTTCGCGATTAGACGCCATCCTGTTCACTCACGGACACAAGGATCACACGGCGGGATTAGACGACGTGCGGGCATATAATTACGTGATGCAATGTTCAATGGATGTGTATGCCGAGAAGCGGGTACAGAAAGATCTCCGTCGGGAATTTGCTTATATTTTCGCTGAAAACAAGTATCCGGGCGTTCCGGAACTGAACATACATACCATTGACGAAATGCCCTTTACAATAGGCGCTGTGCAGGTGATTCCCGTCAGGGCGATGCACATGAAACTACCCGTGTTGGGATTTCGTATCGGACAAATAGCCTATCTTACCGACGCCAACAGTATCAACAAAAGAGAGAAAAACAAACTTCGCGGACTGGATTGCCTGATAGTGAACGGTCTGCGAAAGGAGCCGCATGTGTCGCATTTCGCGCTGAACGAGGCGCTCACATTGATTGAAGAGATGAAACCAGCAAGGGCTTATATCACCCATATCAGCCATCAGATGGGATTCCACAGTCAGGTACAGTCCGAACTTCCTCCGAATGTTTTTCTGGCATTTGATGGATTGGAAGTATGTTAATTTCGTAAAAATCCATACTTTTGCCTGTCAAAAATTATCAAACAATTATATTTGTGTTTAGAAATTTTCTTTTTTGGCTGGAGGAGCATCAAATAGGTATCCTGTCGACCATTGCGATACATCTTCTGATCATTTCGGTGATCCTGATATTGAAAATCAGGACGAATATTGAGCGGGACTGTTTTATCATGCTCGATCTGTCGCAGATTACCGCCGTCATGGAAGAGGAAAAACCCGAAGAGCAGCGGATAAGCGAACAGGAGTTTGTGCAAAATATGCGTCAGGAATATCATGTACCCAACATTCCCGTCAACACTGCTTCCGAGCGTGCTGTGGAAAATATCGAAAAAATGGTGCGCGACATCAAGACCGAAATGAATATTACCGATCCAAAGCCTCCACAGGATACGCCCGAAGAAATAGCCCCCAAAGAAGAAAAACTGCTTGAAAATGAAGCAAAAATTTACAACGACCAGTTTCCTGTGAATGTAGCGGGCGAGCGAACGATTTACACAGGGCATACAACAGTGTCGTATGAACTGAGCGGACGCCGGCATATATCAATGCCGCCTCCGGTATATAAATGCCGTTCGGGCGGTAAAATCGTGGTAAATATTGTGGTGAACAACAACGGTTACGTACTGACAGCCGAAATCAACAGGAGCAAATCGGATTCGGAAGACTCCTGTTTAACGGAGACCGCCAGACGGTACGCCGAACGTTCCCGTTTCAACGAATCGCCGCAGGCCAGACAACAGGGAAGTATTACGTACATTTTCCAGCCGCAATAAATGAAACTTTAATAAGCCCTCGCGAACAACACCCTGCGCTTAGACGAATTTCCGGTAAGGATACATTTCCCGTCTTCATCGGGAGCGTCGAACGGGATACAGCGGATGGTCGCTTTGGTTTCGTCCTTGATGCGTTCTTCGGTTTCGGAGGCGCCGTCCCAGTGCGCCATAATGAACCCGCCTTTGTCTAATATTTCTTTGAACTCCTGATACGAATCGGTGGTATAAGTATTGGACTTGCGAAATTCCAGCGCTTTATTATAAATGGTATCCTGAATTTCGTCCATTAATGCTGCAACTCTTCCCACAGCTTCACCGATGGGACAGGTTTTCTTTTCGAGCGTATCGCGGCGGGCAATTTCCACTGTTCCGTTCTCCATGTCGCGCGGGCCCATGGCGATACGCACCGGAATACCTTTTAACTCGTGTTCGGCAAACTTAAATCCGGGTTTTACGGTATCGCGGTCGTCGAATTTCACGGTCAAACCTTTGGCTTCCAATTCTTTTTTGAGCGGGATTATTTTTTCGGCCAACAGAGGTAATTGCTCCGGTTTCTGGTATATCGGAACGATTACTGCGTGCGTGGGCGCCAACTTCGGAGGCAGCACCAGCCCGTTATCGTCCGAGTGCGCCATGATCAAAGCGCCCATCAACCGCGTGGAAACGCCCCACGAGGTAGCCCACACATAATCGAGATTTCCCTCTTTGGTAGCAAACTTCACGTCAAAGGCTTTGGCAAAATTCTGCCCCAGAAAATGCGATGTTCCTGATTGCAGCGCCTTGCCGTCCTGCATCATCGCCTCGATGGCATAAGTGTCCAGCGCTCCGGCAAAACGTTCGCTGGCAGTTTTCCGGCCTTTGATGACGGGCATGGCCATGTACTTTTCGGCAAAGTCGGCGTATATGTTGATAATACGTTCGGTTTCTTCTACGGCTTCGGCTTCGGTGGCATGTGCGGTATGTCCTTCCTGCCAGAGAAACTCGGCCGTGCGCAGAAACAGGCGCGTGCGCATCTCCCAGCGAACCACGTTAGCCCACTGGTTCACCAATATCGGAAGATCGCGGTACGATTGAATCCAGCTCTTATAGGTATTCCAGATAATGGTTTCAGATGTGGGTCGCACAATCAGTTCCTCTTCGAGCCGTGCGTCGTCGTCAACCACAACTCCCTTTCCATCGGGCGAATTTTTCAGGCGATAATGGGTCACCACGGCACATTCCTTTGCAAATCCTTCAACATGACTTGCTTCCTTGCTGAAAAACGACTTCGGGATAAAGAGTGGAAAGTACGCATTCACATGACCCGTTTCTTTGAACATACGATCAAGCTGATCGCGCATTTTTTCCCAAATTGCATATCCGTAAGGTTTGATGACCATACATCCCCGAACGGCTGAATTGTCCGCCAAATCAGCCTTTACGACCAAATCGTTGTACCATTGCGAATAATTTTCTTGCCTGCTTGTAACATCTTTTGCCATTTTTGAAAAGTTTGGTATAATATTTGTGTTATATTTTTTAAAATAAAAACGCAAAAATAAACAATTTTCATAAACCCCAAAAATATAGGAGGACAGGTCATGAAAACGAAAATCATAATTCTCAGTTTAGTCGCTTCGATAGCAAGCGCTTGTGTTTCGAGTAAAGTAACGTCGTATCGTCCTTATGAAGATGACGTATACTACAACCCGAACAATGCAAAACCCACAGTAGCGGCAAGTTACGCCGTTCCTCCGGCAGGAGCGTCGCATGTTGCAGCAGACAGTTACACCGCCAATTCGCCGGCTTACGACGGTGGGATGAGCGATTACGAAAAGTATCGCTTAGCGTTAGAGTCAGGGCAAACGGTTGATGAAGCCACCGCATCGGTGAGAAGCGCGCCCGTAGAATATTATGACGCGCCGTCCACAGACGACAATGGCTATCAACAGTATGCGTATGTAGAAACGACCCAGGAGAAGGACAAGAAGGGTAATACCTACATTACCAATAATTATTACGACGATTCGTATGCCGCCCGTATCAACCGGTTCGACCGTCCGTACTTCGGGTACAGTTATTACGACCCGTGGTATTACGGCCCCGGATTCGGTTTCGGATACAGCTCGTATTACGGATGGAACATGAGTTTTGGATACGGCTGGGGATACCCCTACTATTCGCCGTATTATTCGTGGTACTCGCCCTACTATTACGGATATCACAATCCGTGGTATTACCGCCCGTACTACAGCAGTTGCTGGAGTTGCTACAATTCCGGTTATTACTATGGATCAGACTATCGCTATACGCCTTACAGGACAACGGTAAGCGGACCGGTTTACCGTCGCACTACAGGCTCGGCATTAGCCTCCACACGAACCAGCACTCCTTACAGAACAACTTCTTCATCCGCCGTTGCATCATCGTCCCGAACTTCAGCATCGAGCAGCGCGTACCGCACGCCCACATCAAGCAGCGCATACCGAAGCAGTACCACAACCGCAAGTTACACGCGCGCAGCAGCCACGACGTCGAGTAGCAGGACTACAGCCGCAACGCCCACATCGAGCGCTACCACAGCGCGCACGCGGGAAAACGCCGCTGTAAACAACAACACAAATGTACGTACCTCGACTTCGACCGTGAACAACAGCGCAAATGCACGTACTTCAACTTCGACGCCAACTACCTCGTCGAACAACAATTACAGTACGCCGCGTACCACCAACAGTACTTCGGCCGCATCAAACAACAACAGCAATTCGCAGACAAGTTCGAGCAGCCGTAACACTTCGTCAAGCAGTTACACCACACCCAGCACTTCCTCGCGGACTTCGTCGTCGTCGAGCAGCAACAGCAGTTACTCAACCCCGTCGCGTAGCAGCAGCGCTTCGAGCAGCAGCAGTACGCCCTCGTATTCTTCACCTTCGCGGAGTTCGGGCAGCAGTTACAGCGCTCCTTCTTCATCGTCTTCATCGTCGTCGTCATCCTCATCCTCATCATCTTCTTCTTCACGCAGTTCGTCTTCAAGTAGTAGCAGTTCGAGCAGCGGAAGACGATAATTGAGAGTTTAAAATCCTTGATCATGAAAAGGATCATTATTATAATCTTCATATCCTGCGTCGCGTGGATGGCTGATGCTTCGGCGCAAAGCGCCAACGACGCCTTGCTTTTTTCACAGCATTATGCAGGAGGCACCGCTCGTTCGGCAGGTATGAGCGGCGCCTTTGGCGCATTAGGCGGCGATCTTTCGGTATTAAGCGCCAATCCGGCCGGATTGGCTGTTTATCGCGGATCGGAAATTTCATTCACTCCCGCATTGATTTTTACCAATACCAGCGCCAAATATGGTGGCAATACGTTTAACGAAACAAATACGGGTTTCGTTTTCAACAATATAGGTTATTCATACACGAAGAATCGTTACAGTGACAAGGGGCTTCAAACTGTCAGTTTCGGAATAGCCTACAACCGGTTAAGCGATTTCAGCAGCGATGCGTATGTAAAGCGACAAAACGCGACGTCGTCGTTACTTGACGAGTTTTTATTTTATGCCAATGGACTTAACTCGACGGGATTTCCTGTGAAAGAAAATGATTTACACCCTTTTTATGAAGGGTTGGCGTATGATACTTATGCCATCGACTACAGTAATGATAGAAATGCTTACTTCAGCGATTACAGTGATTTCGGATATGGTCAGCCGTTATACCGTTCCATGAGTACCAGAGGCGGCGTAGGCGAATACGACATTTCCCTCGGGCTCAACTTCAATCATACATTATTTTGGGGCGCGACATTAGGCATACAGAGTATTTATTATCAGGAAAAATGGTATCATGATGAAACTCCTGAATTTGATTACATGAATTACTTCAATTTCAGAGATGAATATGCGGTCAATGGCGTGGGAATCAATTTCAAGACAGGCGTGATTTACCGTCCCGTTCAAACGCTTCGTCTGGGCGCAGCCATACATACGCCAACTCACTGTTGGATGCGACCTTACCATTTGACCAGGATGGATACCAGATGGAACATTTCGCCTTCCGATGACGGGGAAAAACGCTTTTATTTTGAAACAGAAAGCAAACCTTCCGAAAGATACAGGATGAAAACCCCGTGGCAGTACAATTTAAGCGTTGCAACCGTGATAGGAAGGTTTGCAACGGTGGATGCGGATGTTGAAATCGTTGATTATTCGAAATGCAATATCATGCCCAAGTCAATTTATGATATTGAAAATGATGATATTCAGGAAATTTTGAAAACCGCTGTGAATGTGAAAGGCGGCGCCGAGTTTCGTTTAGGCCCTGTTTATCTGCGCGGTGGCGTGGCATATTACGGAAATCCATACGACAAAAATGGTTTCGACGCCAACATCAGGAGTACGCTCAAAGGCGCCATGAGTTATTCGGGCGGTATCGGGTTTAGAAACCGTGATTTCTACATGGATGCAGCATATTCATTTTTGAAACGTCCGGAAAAAATCAATAATCTGTACCTGTCGTACAATGCAACCGATGAATGGTATGAGCAGGTCAAATTACAAACCATCACCAATAAAGTCATCATTACTTTCGGGTTCCGGTTTTGATATGGTATGAAACGCGAAGTTGATTTCTTAGTGATTGGTTCGGGATTGGCCGGGTTGAGTTTTGCCTTGAAAGTTGCGCTATATGGTAAAGTTTGCCTGGTAAGCAAAACCACGCTGGACGAAACCAACACCCGATATGCGCAGGGAGGCATTGCGGCTGTAATGGATGTTGGCGATTCGTATGAGAAACACGTCAACGACACGTTGATTGCAGGCGCCGGCCTTTGCGACGAAATGACGGTTCGCAGGGTGGTTCGCGAAGCGCCCGCACAAATCCGCCAACTGATTGAATGGGGCACGCAGTTCGACCGCAACGGCGACGGCGCTTTCGACCTTGCACGCGAAGGCGGTCACAGCGAACATCGTATCCTGCATCACAAGGACAATACCGGTTTCGAGATACAGCGGGCATTGTCGGATATGGCGCGGCGCCATCCGAACATCGAAATATTAGAAAATCATTTCGCAGTGGACGTCATCACGCAACACCATCTCGGACGGTTAGTGAAACGCTACCATTCCGACATTGAGTGTTACGGAGCGTACCTGCTCGACGTCAAAACCAACAAGACCTTTGCCGTTTTGTCGCGCGTGACGATGATGGCCACCGGCGGAACGGGTAACTTGTACACCACCACCACGAACCCGCGAATCGCTACCGGCGACGGCATCGCCATGGTGTACCGCGCCAAGGGACTCATCGACAACATGGAGTTTGTTCAGTTCCATCCCACTTCGCTCTACAACCCTTCCGAGAAACCGTCGTTCCTGATTACGGAAGCCATGCGGGGATTTGGCGCTGTATTACGTACTATTGACGGTAAAGAGTTCATGTACAAATACGATCCGCGCGGTTCGCTGGCTCCGCGCGATGTGGTAGCGCGCGCCATCGACAACGAGATGAAGGTACGCGGCGACGATCACGTATTTTTAGATGCAACGGCTACCCCGCACGAGGCGTTGAAAGATCATTTTCCGAATATCTATGAGAAATGTATGAGCATCGGAATAGATATTACAAAGGATTGTATTCCTGTGGTTCCCGCGGCGCATTACCAGTGTGGAGGCATCAAAGTCGATATGCACGGACGCAGCAGTATCAACCGGCTGTACGCCGCAGGAGAAACCACTTACACAGGATTGCACGGCGCCAACCGTCTTGCCTCCAACTCTCTTCTGGAAGCCGTGGTGTACGCCAACAACGCAGCCAAAGACGCCATTGAGCATTTTTCGGAGTATATCATCCCTACGGATATACCTGAATGGAATACCGAAGGTACGGCACATCCCGAAGAAATGGTGCTCATCACGCAAAATTACAAGGAGTTGCAGCAAATTATGAGTAATTACGTGGGGATTGTCCGCTCGAATCTGCGACTGAAACGCGCCCTGGATCGTTTACAGATCATCTATGACGAAACGGAAGACCTTTATGCCCAAACCACGCTCTCGTTGCAGTTGTGCGAACTTCGCAACATCATCAATGCAGCCTATCTGGTCATTAAAAGCGCACAGGCGCGTCACGAAAGCATCGGACTGCATTACACTATTGACTATGCAAGGCCGTAAAAATCAAAGAGTAACCGAATCAAAATCTGATTGTTTTTTTATATACTTCATGCTCTATGTAATTTTGTATTGAAAAAATATTCTGTCAAGTTACATGATAACGAAAAAATATTTATTTTTGTGCAAACATAAATTATAGCAGTATGGAATGGTATGTAATAATTTTGATTGCCTCGTCGGGTCTGTTTTTGCTGACTACGATAGGCTCTTTGATTTTCGGGAGTATGGATATGGATATGGACGCCGATATTGATTCCGGGGTTTTGCTGAGCGATGTGATTTCGTTTAAGGGATTGATACATTTTGCCATCGGATTTTCGCTGTCGTTAACCCTGATGAAGGAATTTACGGTGACCTCGACTATTGTCGGCGTTGTTACGGGAATTGTTTTTGTTCTGGTTTTGTATTATTTGTACAAACTGTTTTTTGAAAAACTTCAACAGAGCATGAAATATACTACCGAAATCAACAACATGGAGGCCGAAGTTTATTTCTGGAATGACCAGCAAAAAACCGGCGAAGTATTTATCACGTTAGAAGGTCGTCCGGTGACGGTTACGTTTGAGTGTCCCGAAGATGTTCATTTTGAAAAAGGGCAAAAAATCAAAGTTTCCGGAACACGGCATTCTGTTCGCCCGTCTGAATATATTGTTTAATCAATTAATTTTTAACCATTAAATAAAAATCAAATGTTGAATATGAATTTTGCCGTGCTTATCGGCGTATTGGTCATCCTCGTTATTTTGACCATCATAGGGATTTTGTCCCGTTTCAGAAGATGTAAATCGGACGAGATTTTAGTCATTTACGGTAAAACAGGCGGAAACCGTTCGGCCAGATGCATTCAGGGAGGAGCGGCGTTTGTTGTTCCGGTGTTGCAGGGTTATGCCTACATGTCGCTGAAACCGCTTCAGTTCGACTGCAACCTGCAAAAAGCGCTGTCGTCGCAGAATATTCGCGTGGACGTACCTACCACCGTCACTGTGGGCATCAGCACCGAACCGGACGTGATGCAGGCCGCTGCCGAAAGAATTTTGGGGCTGGGTCATAAGGAAATAGAAGATCTGGTGAAAGATATTGTTTACGGTCAGATGCGTACCATCATTGCCGACATGACCATTGAAAAACTGAATGCCGACCGCGATGAGTTTCTCGCGAAAGCAAAAGGACTTATCGATACCGAATTACGTAAAATCGGTTTGTTCCTGATCAACATCAACATTACCGATATTCGCGACGAAGCCGGATATATCGTGGCATTGGGTAAGAAAGATCAGGCAAAGGCCATCAATCAGGCCAATGTGGAAATCGCCACTGCCGAACGCGAAGGAGAAACGAAAGTTGCCGAACAGTTGAAAATCAAAAATGCTACCGTAGCCGAGACGAAAAAAGACGAGTTGATTGCCATTGCCAACGCCGAGCGCGACCAGAGCATTTCGGTAGCGCAGGCCGAATCGGAAAGGGATTCAAAAGTGTCGGAAGCCCGCAAAAACAGGGACATCAGCATTGCGCAATACGATTCGCAGGCACGTATCGGGGAAATAGAAGCAACCAAGAAAGTAACGGTTTCCAATGCCGAATTGGAGGTGATTAAAGCCGAATCGCAAAGTCTGGCGCAATCAGCCGAAGAAAGGGCTTTGGCGGAAATTGAAAGGAACAAGGAACTCGCCCGCAAAGAAGCCGAAGAAGCCCGCGCCAAACGTACCGAAGCCGCATTGAAAGCCGAACAGATTGTACCGTCGGAAATTGCCAAACAACAAAAACTGATTGATGCTCAGGCCTATCAGTTGAAGTTGGAAAAGGAAGCGGAAGCCAACGCCAATCAACAACGCATCGAAGCGCAGGGACGCGCAGACGCTACTGCTTCCGAAGGTCGCGGAAAAGGAGAGGCCATCACCGCCGAAGGATTGGCGCACGCCAAAGTAATTGAGCAACAAGGTTTGGCGAAAGCGGCTGCCGAAAAAGCCTCGTTGATGGCGCAAGCCGAAGGATTTGAGGCGATGGTTCGCGTTGCCGAAAACAATCCGCAAGTCGCCATTCAGTGGAAGATGGTGGAACAGTGGAGAGAAATCGCCGCCGAACAGGTGAAAGCGTTTGAAAACATCAAACTCGGCAATGTCAACGTGATGGATACTTCGCAGGGCAGTACGCTGACCAATCTGCTCACAGGTTTAGTTTCGTCCATCGCTCCGGTTACCGACATCATGAAAAACATACCCGGTATTCCCAAAGTTCTGAAGGTAAAAGACCCGACTGAAACGACAGAATAATAAAATCATCCACGAATTACACGAATTTGCACGTTGTAGGCAACCGAGTGAACGAGCGTGCAGACATTGACGGGAGTAACAATTAGACACTGAATTACTAA
>Ga0082212_10002462_pt1 | contig 26937 bp, 20 predicted proteins | sample TergutNt197P3_FD_71548 | JGI IMG/M metagenome (GOLD analysis project Ga0082212, IMG submission 71548) | Neocapritermes taracua P3 segment gut microbial communities from Petit-Saut dam, French Guiana - Nt197 P3 | ecosystem: Host-associated > Arthropoda: Insects > Digestive system > Gut ...
CGGTGCGGCGGCCGGTTCTTCCGGTAACATATCCGCCTGGGCGCCGGCTTTTTTGAGAAGCGCCCTGACTGTATCGGTCGGCTGCGCGCCGTTTTTGATCCAGTACTGCGCGCGTTCAACGTCCACCTTGATCGCTGAGGGCGACGCCAGAGGGTCGTACGTGCCGATCTCCTCGATGCATCTTCCGTCGCGCGGCGATCTGGAATCCGCCACCACTATCCTGTAGTAGGGGTTCTTTTTTGCGCCCATTCTGCGAAGTCTGATTTTTACCATGTTGTGTTTCCTCCAAATAAAATAAATAACAAATAATAATGCGGACCGCGCTATCCGAACAAGCCTTTTCCGCCCATTCCCTTGAACATCGCGGGGAGCCTGCCTTTCGTGAGCTGCCTGGTCATTGCCTGCATTGAGTCGAATTGCTTGAGTAATCTGTTGATATCGACGACCGCGGTTCCGCTGCCGGCGGCGATACGTTTTTTCCGGCTGCTGTTCAAAACGGACGGATTGTCCCGTTCATACGGCGTCATAGAGAGGATAATAGCCTCCGTTTTGCTCAGCATGTCATTGTCTATCGAAGCCCCGGCAAGCGCTTTTGCGTCCATTCCCGGGAGCATCCCGGCTATGTCGGCGATGCTGCCCATAGACTTGAGCTGCGTCAACTGGTCATAGTAGTCCGACAGCGTAAACTTGTTTTTCATCAGCTTCGCGGCCATTTCCTGCGCTTTCTTCTCGTCAAAAGCCTGTTCGGCTTTTTCGATCAGAGTCAGTACGTCGCCCATGCCGAGTATTCTGGAGGCCATGCGGTCGGGATGGAAAGGCTCGATCTGGTCGAGTTTCTCCCCGATACCGGCGAATTTTACCGGTTTTCCTGTGACTGCCCTGACTGACAGTGCGGCGCCTCCGCGCGCGTCGCCGTCGAGTTTGGTGAGTATCACGCCGTCGATGGCTATAGCGTCGTTGAAAGCGGACGCGGCGTTGACTGCGTCCTGGCCTGTCATGGCGTCGACGACGAGGAGCGTCTCCGTGGGGTGTACCGCGGTCTTGATCGCCTTCAGCTCGTCGATGAGCGCGTCGTCGATATGCAGCCGGCCGGCTGTGTCGAGGAATACCAGGTCGTATCCGTGCTTATTCGCGTGCGCGACGGAGGCTTTTGCTATGTCAACAGGGTTCGCGGCGCCCATTTCGAATACGGGGACGCCGAGCTGTTTGCCGACTGTCTGAAGCTGCAATATCGCGGCCGGGCGGTATATGTCGCAAGCCGCCAGCAGCGGGTTTTTGCCGTTGTGTTTGCGCATATACGCAGCCAGTTTCGCGGCGTTCGTCGTTTTACCGGAACCTTGAAGCCCGGCAAGCATTACTATTGTCGGCGGTTTCGGCGAAATAGTGATCTTTGTGTTCTCGCCGCCCATAAGAGCGCACAGTTCTTCGTTGACTATTTTGATGACCATCTGCGCGGGGGTAAGGCTTTCAAGTACGTCCGCGCCCGTACAGCGCTGGCTTACCGTGTTCACGAAGTCTTTCACGACTTTATAGCCTACGTCCGCCTCAAGCAGAGCCAGGCGCACTTCGCGCATGGCTTCCTTGATATCGGCTTCTTTCAGCCGGCCTTTGCCGCGCAGCTTCTTAAAGGCGGCGCTCAGTTTTTCTGATAAGCTTTCAAATGCCATGGTCGTTCCTCATATGAGAATTGAGAATTGAGAATTGAGAGTTACGGGCGGAAAAAGACGGCGTGTAGACAGCGTTGCGATTTAATCAGCGTTTACCTAGCCTTTTAGACCCTCTAGTGTCAGGACGAGATTCTGCGCTAATTCAGCGGGTTTTCCTTTGCCGTTTGACAACTGGAGAAGCTCCTTTGCCGCCGCTTCGGCCTGCCGTAACTCCGTTTGCATGTAAAGCCAGCGCTTGACGACGCCGGTTTTCTTTTCTATTTCCGCAAGTTTTCGTTCGGCGCGGGTTATGATATCATGCGCGCCCTGCCTGGTGATGCCGTCCTTTTCGGCGATTTCGGACAGCGACAAGTCTTCATTGTGGTATAAATCGAGGTACTCGCGCTGTTTTTCGGTCAGTAGGTCGCCGAAAAAGTCTATAAGCATAGTCATTTGGAGCGTTTCGTCTTCCATCCGTAACCTCCGGGCGCTGCGCTTGTGCGTGACACGCGTGTGAAGTAAAAGAACTTGACACCCGGTTATGATAACTCATAGCCTGCGGTTTGTCAAGGGATTTGTTCAAAGTCAGGGGGGGTTTGTTCCAAGTCAGGGGGGACAGACCACTAGCCAAAGAATAAAATCCGGTTAAAAAACTTTGCTTGTTATCATAATGATAACGAGCTCATATGTCGAAAAACAAAAAAACTATGAGTACTGTGGTTACCGGATAACCCCTGACTTGGAACAGGGATTTTGAAAATTTGACAAGTTAGCGCAATACAAGTAAAATGGAACAAACCCGGATCAATAGCGTCTAACTGTTTACTGACAGAGTGCAAGCAAGCTATGAAGGGATGATATATAATGAAAAAAGTCATTGCTATTTTGCTTATTACGATTATTGCGGCTGCTCTGCTCGCGTCCTGCAGCAGCTATAAGGACGCAACCTCTCCGGCTATGGGCGGCAACAACAGCGGCGGGGATACGATGATGTACGCTGCTTTTTCGCGCGACGGAATGTCACAGGAGAGTATAGAGGCTGTCATGGATATGTACGCGCCGGCGCCATCGGAGGCGCCAATGGCGCCGATGCAGGATATGGATTACGGAGAAGCTGGTATGTCGGTCGTGTCGGCAATATCAACGAGCGCCGGGAACGCGAATGCTCCGGCTTCTGCAGCCAGCGAGGGGTTGGCGGAAAAAATCATTTACTCGATTTACGCGGATATCGAAACGGTGAATTTCGACGATACTATCGAGAAGGTCGACGCGCTGCTTGCCCGGAACGGCGCGTTTATTGAAAACTCATATGTCGGAGGCAGGAATTACGCCCAAACGTACCACGGGGTGCAAACGCACCGCACGGCAAACTATGTGATCCGAATCCCGGTCCAACGTCTGGAAGTGGTCGAAGCGAGCCTGGAAGAGCTCGGGAACGTTATGTCCCGGAGCAGAAACGGGGAGAATATCACATCGCAGTTCTATGACGTCCAATCCCGGTTGAACTCATACAGGATCCAGGAAGAGCGCCTGCTCGATATGCTCAGCAAAGCCGACAACGTGCCGGATATGATCGCCATAGAACAGCGTTTGGCGGAGGTCCGCTATGATATCGAATCGCTCACTACTACCTTGAACAACTGGCAAAACAGAGTGGACTACAGTACATTGACGCTCAATATATACGAGGTCGCCGAGTTTACCGAGATAATACCGGTCCAGCAGCGCACGTACTGGCAGCAGGTCGGGGACGGGCTGAAATCGACTACGATCGGCGTAGGGCGGTTTTTCACAAACCTGTTCAAGTGGATCATTGTAAACCTTCCGGTGCTTATCATCCTTGCTGTCATTGTGATAGTTATTATAGTCGTTGCCAGGAGAGGGCGCCGCCACAGGGGAGAGCGTGCTGCCGGACAGGGCCGGCGGTACTATACTAAAAAGAGACGTTTTTGGAAAAATAAAGCAGATCAAAGCGCGGACAAAACGGTCGGCGAAGAGAATAAAGACGAGGAATAGTAAGGAGCCTTGAATCGGTCGCTCTAATTACATTCCGGAAGTTGAGGCATGGACGCCTCAACTCGCGAGTGGAACAGGATTGTGGCTCCGAGCGGCGAGGAATGGAATTAGAGTGACCGATTTAAGGCGACGCTTAAATATAGGGGGAACTAATGGAAAATATTAACCTTGACCTGCTGCCGAAGGACGGCGAACGGGTGCTTAAAGAACTGGAAACAGGCAACATGGTGGCCATGAGATCGAAAAACGAGTTCATGTACATCCTTGACTTCGACGGTCAGTTTCATATGTTTTCGCACACGCCCGGCGCTCCGGGGGGCGGGCAGCGGCAGTTCCCGAAAGATGAAAAATACACGGCGACCGTGCGAAATCTTGCGGAGATCTCGGACGCCGTGTATCTTGTGGAGTTTGACAAGAACCTCAATCTCTACGGCGTCATGTACACCGCGGAAGAGGCGATTTTGGAGATGTTCCCCGGCGACGACAGGGACGCCGACGGTATGATCGACTTTATGCAGGATAAGGACGAAGCTGAGAGTTGAGAATTGAGAGTTGAGAGTCTATTGGCTGGCGGTCATATCTGAGCATCGATTGCAATAAGGGCGTCAGCGAGCCGGGAGAAGCCATCCGGCTCGTCGCATATGCTGGTCATCGCGACGGCGTAACGCTCGCGGGCGAGTTCAAGCTCGATTTTATACTCCGAACGTAAAATATCTGCAAGTACCGTACCGCTGAGTACGGTATTTTTCGTGAAAATCACGAGTTTTCCGGGGTCAAAAGCGAAGAAGCCCGGGTGCGGCCCGTCTGAGCCGTAGTTTAGTACGGCCAGGTTTTGCAACGCGCCGATATCCGCGCCGAAACGCTTCAGGTTTTGCTCGTACTCACGAAACAGCCTGTCTTTGTCAGACGAAAGCAGCCGCAGGCAATTGTCTATCGACGCCATGAGTACATACGACGGGCTGCTGGTCTGCAAAACGGACAGTAGCCGGGCGGTTTTTCCGGCGTCGGCATATTTGCCGCATATGTGCAGGAGAGAACACTGCGTAAGCGCGGGAAGCGTTTTGTGCAAACTCATCACAACGGCGTCGGCGCCCAGGCGGGTCGCGTTTTCGGGAAACACACCGGAGAATCCGAGATGCGCCCCGTGCGCCGAGTCCACAAGCAGGGGTATTCCGCGGTCATGGGTAATTTCGGCTATCGTACGAACGTCGCTGACGACGCCTTCGTATGTAGGGGACGTGATAACGACAAGTTTGGTCCCCGGTTCGCTTTTCAATGCCGACTCGACCGCGCCGGGGGAAATGCTGCACGCGACGCCCGAGAGCGCGTCGGTTTCAGGCGTTATGTATGTCAAATCAAGGCCGAACAGTCCGGCGGCATTGGGTATTGATCTGTGGCAGTTGCCCGCCGCGAGGATCCTGTCGCCGCGTTCCGTATTCGCTCCGATCGCGGCGAGTATCCCTGCTGTCGAGCCGTTGACGAGCAGGAACGCTTTTTCACTGCCGTACAGCGCGGCTGCGAGTTCCGCGGTTTCCAGGAGGGGGCCGCTTGGGGAGTGCAGGTCGTCAAAGCCGTGTATTTCGGTTATGTCGATACCATACGGCAGCCCGGGGGGTAGATGTTCCGCGTTCCGTTTGTGTCCGGGCATATGCATGGGGTATACGCCGCTTTTGGCGTATTCGTAGAGTTTTTCGTAAAGCATAATACCCCCCTCTGGCGTGTAACCTTTCGCGTTACTATTTAACGCTCAGCCGGGAAAGTGGCTATTTCTGCATTCCTTGCCGCTCGGAGCCACAATCCTGTTCCACTCGCGAGCTGAGGCGTCCATGCCTCAGCTTGCGGAATGCATAAATAGCCACTTTCCCGACCTCGCTACTCTGCGCTATAACCTACCGTGCACCAGTAACCCTTTCGCTTGCTCATCATAAAATATCACAAGAAAAACTGATGCGCAACAGTTCGATACGTGCTATACTGTTTGAAAACCAAACCACACACCCCTCAGAAGGCTTGGTGTAACCAGTAATGTCAAAATAAGAAGGAAGCGTATGACAGATATCAGTGAGATAAAAAGCGTGATTTTTGACGCTGATGGGACGCTGCTTGATTCCATGTGGATGTGGGGCAGGGTAGAGATAGAGTATCTTATAAGCCTGGGGGTTACGCCGCGCCCCGATCTCCGCGATATGCTCCGGTCCCTCGGCGGGCATGAGATAGCTTTGTTTTTCCAAACGGAGTACGGGGTTCGCAAGACGGCGGAGGAGATAAACGCCGGCATATACCGGATTATGGGCGAGTTTTATTCGACCAGGGTCATGCCGAAGCCGGGCGTTATACCGGTTTTGGATTTTCTGTGCGCCCGGGGGATCAAGATGTGCGTTGCTACGGCAACGGACAGGTATCTTATCGAACCTGGGCTGGAGCGCTGCGGGTTGCTCGGATACTTCGGGAGGGTGTTCACCTGCCGCGAGGAGGAGACAAGGAAAAGCAGCCCGGATATTTTTATCCGAGCCGCGGGGTATCTTGGGACCGACATCAGCGGGACTCTTGTGGTCGAGGATGCGCTTTACGCGATGAGGTCGGCAAAGGGCGCAGGGTTCCCGGTCGCGGCGGTCTATGACCTGTCGGCGGCAAGCCAGGCGGACGAGATCAAAAGGCTTAGCGATTTTTATTTTGAAACTTTTGACGATATGCTTGATGAGTTGAGTATATCGGCTATGCGTTTTGAGGCGAAGCCTTCGCCGTAAGGGTTTGAGGCTTTACTCATGGCGTCGTACAGCGCGCTGTCGGTCAACAGGGCCTTGAAACTCTCGTATACATTTTCCTCGTTCGTTCCCGCAAGCTTGAGCGTCCCGGCTTCCACGCCTTCCGGGCGCTCTGTCGTGTCGCGCAGCACAAGCACCGGTTTCCCCAGCGAGGGGGCTTCTTCCTGAATCCCGCCGCTGTCTGTCAGGATTATATACGAGCGCGCGAGAAAGTTATGGAATGCAAGCACGTCGAGAGGCTCGATCAGGCGGATGCGCGGGTGGCCGCCGAATTCGTTTTCGGCCGCTTTCACGACTAACGGGTTCATATGGACAGGGTAGATGACCTTTATATCCGGGAACTCGTCGGCGACCCGGCGTATCGCCCGGAATATACGCGCCATAGGCCCGCCGAGATTTTCTCGCCTGTGCGCTGTCAGCATTACAAGCCGTGAACCGGATGCCCACTCCAACTCGGGGTGGGTAAAATCTTTGCGGACGGTCGTTTTAAGGGCGTCGATGCCGGTATTGCCCGTGACGAATATCGTCTCCGGGCGTTTGCCTTCGCGCAGAAGGTTTTCCCGCGACGTTTCGGTCGGGGCAAAGTTGAAATCGGTAATGATATCCACAGCCTGGCGGTTGAATTCCTCGGGGAACGGCGAGCGGATATTGTACGTCCGCAGCCCGGCTTCGACATGCCCGACGGGGACGCCCATATAAAAGGACGCCACAGCGGCCGCGAACGTAGTCGTCGTGTCGCCGTGGACCAGTACGACGTCGGGGCGCTCTGTTTCGAGTACGTCCCGTATACCGCTCATGACCTTGTGCGTTATGTCAAATAATGTCTGATTGCTGTCCATTATGGACAGATCGTGGTCGGGCGTGACGCCGAAAGCCTGCAGCACGGAGTCCAGCATTTCGCGGTGCTGCCCTGTGACGCAGACTATCGTGTCGCACCATTCCCGCTGTTTCAGTTCGAGGACAAGCGGGCACATTTTTATAGCCTCCGGCCTCGTGCCGAACACCAGCATTATCTTTTTCATTTACAGATTCCAACTCGAGACATATATTCTCTGCTCTTCCGACAGTTTGTCTATCGTCAACCCGCCGGAGGCGAGTTTCTTGCGCGCGACGTCAAGGTCGATCTCCTCCGGCACGGGGATGACGCCCGGGCAGAGCTCTTTATGATGCTGTACCAGATACCGCGCCGAGAGCGCCTGTATCGCAAAGCTCATGTCCATAATTTCTACGGGGTGGCCGTCGCCGGACGCGAGGTTGACGAGCCGCCCTTCTGCAAGGACAAATATCGTTTTGCCATTATCAAGCGTGTAGCCCATGATGTTCGGCTTTCGTTCGGTCTTTTTCGCATTTTTATCAAGCCAGGCGACGTCGACTTCTACGTTGAAATGGCCCGCGTTGCAGAGTATGGCGCCATCCTTCAGGGAACTGAAATGGCGCTCTGTGACGATGTCCTTGCAACCGGTAGCGGTGATGAACAGATCGCCGAGTTTCACTGCTTCGTCCATAGTCATGACATTGAAACCATCCATCATCGCTTCCAGCGCCTTGACAGGGTCGACTTCCGTGATGAACACTTTCGCGCCGAAGCCTTTCGCCCGCATGGCTATGCCCTTGCCGCACCAGCCGTAACCTGCGATCACAACGTTTTTGCCCGCGACGATGAGGTTGGTCGTGCGGTTGATGCCGTCCCAGACGGATTGCCCGGTGCCGTACCTGTTGTCGAACAGATACTTGCACTGCGCGTTGTTGACGGCGATCATGGGGAATTTCAGCGTTTTCTCGGCAGCCATCGAGTACAGCCGCTTAATACCGGTCGTCGTTTCCTCACAGCCTCCGTATACCGCAGGTATGAGGTGCTGCAGCTTTGTGTGCAAAATGTTTATGAGGTCCCCGCCGTCGTCGATGATGATGTTCGGTCCGTACTCAAGCGCGGACGTCAGATGGTGGGTGTACTCAGATGCAGTCGCGCCATGCCACGCATGTACGTCGATCCCGGCGGCGACAAAACTGTCTGAATTGCCTGTACCGCTTGCGGGATGCGCGTCAGAGCCGGTAAGTACGGAGGACTCTTCGGCAAGTGCTGCGGCGTCTGAGTCATGCGCTGTTGAGCCGGCGGCAAGCGCGGCGGCTACGTCGTCCTGCGTCGACAGCGGGTTGCAGCCCGTCGCGTGCATTTCCGCCCCGCCCGCAGCGAACGTTCGGCACAGGCAGGCGGTTTTTGCCTCCATGTGGACGGAAAGCGTTATCTTGACTCCGTCGAAAGGTTTCGTTTTCTCAAACTCATCCTTTATGGCCCTCAGCAGCGGCATGTTCCGCCAGGCCCAAACTATTTTCTTTTCTCCGGACGGCGCTAAGCTGATATCGCGTACTTCACTCATCGTGTACCAATCCTTTCGCATATCTTTGTGACCTCGTGGACGACGCGTCCCTCGTCTATAGTAAGGAATTCCCTGTTTTCCATAAGGATGCGGCCGCCGACGATGACGGTCTCCGGTTCGCTGCCGTTGGCGGAGTAAGCGAGCGACGCTATCGGGTCGTTTACAGGCTGCATGTTCGGGCGGTCAAGGTCGAGTATCACCAGATCGGCGGCGTTTCCGGGCATTATTTCGCCGATATCGCTTCTGCCCATTGCCATTGCCCCGCCTTTTGTCGCTATCGTGAAGCCTTCCGGAGCGCTGACCGCCAGCGCGTCGTGGTTGACGCCCTTGTGTATAAGCGTCAGCATAGAAAGCTCGCGGAACATATTGAGGGAGTTGTTGCTTGCGGCGCCGTCGGTACCGAGCGCGATTTTGACGCCGGCTTTCAACATTTTCGGCACAGGCGCGGCGCCGTTAGCCAGCTTAAGGTTGCTGACCGGGTTCGTCGCGACGTTCGCGCCGCGCTGAGCAAGAATGGATATATCGTTATCGGTCAGTTGCACGCAGTGGGCGGCGACTGTCGTGTCCGACAGAAGCCCGGTTTTGTCGGCGAGTTCAATAGGAGTGCAGCCGTAGCGCTCTTTTATAGTGTCGATCTCGGCAAGGCTCTCCGCGAGGTGCGTATGTATCGGCAAGCCGTTCCGTTTCGCCTCCGCTGCCGCTTCGCGCTGAAATCCGTCGTCGCATGTATAAGGCGCATGCGGGGCGATCATGAAACTGATGTTGTCATGGCCTTTCCAGGTGTTAACCACATCGATGACTTCCCGCAGTTTAGCTTCCGCGGCAGGGGCGTCTCCCGCTATTCCGCGCGAAAGCGCGGCGCGGATACCGGAGTCCTCTACAGCTCTGGGGTAATCGGCGCCGGAAACTCCATACATGTCGATAAACGCCGTCGTACCGGAGCGCAGCATCTCCATAATCGCAAGCTGCATACCCCAGTACTCGTCGCTTTCGGAGAGTTTTTCTTCGAGAGGGAAGATCCTGCCGAACAGCCAGTCGTTGAAGAGCAGGTCGTCGGCGCAGTTTCGGAAAATCGTCATCGCCGCGTGCGTGTGCGCGTTAATAAAGCCGGGTATCAGCATTTTGCCCGTCCCGTCGATGGTTTTATCGGCGGTAAAGCCGTCCGGCGCGGTCATGACAGATGCAATACGGCCGCTGCTGATATACACGGAGCAGACCTCCGTTCCGCCGGGCAGCACCGCAAGTATGTCGCGTATGAGTATGTTCACTGCGGTTCCTCCTAATGTCCACGTAAATTTCATTATTGCTAATAATAACAGCATCATCGGGATTATGCAATAAAAACGCAGACAATTATAGGGATACCGCTATTGTAATGGTCATGAGTATCTGATAAACTGTTGAGTACGAGTTGTAGCTCTTGAACGTGATTGAAGATTTTGCCAATTAAAATCGAAAGCGGGATTGAATATGGCTGGAACGGATAAGGAGAGGAAGTACACACAGGAGAAGCTACAGAAGAAAGTTAACAGGATGAGGGGCATGATGTCGGTAGTTATGACGGTTTCCGACAAAGTCCTTCGAAAACCGAAAGTAATCGTCGGTAAAGAGTTGTTTCTGGAAACAGATAAGGGAAGAGTAAAGGTATTGGCATATAACCTGGAAAACGAGGAAACACTCCCGTTATTTGTCAATATACACGGCAGCGGGTTTACTATCGGTGACGCGGGGATGGACGACCCGTTCATGATGAATATCGCGGAAAACGCTGAAGTGAAGATAATAAGCATAGATTACAGCCTCGCGCCTGAGGCGCCGTTCCCTATAGCGCTGAACGAGTGCTATGCGGCAGTGAAGTATGCAAAACAACACCCCGACGAGTTCGGGATAGACGCGGAAAGGATAGCGGTCGGCGGCCAAAGCGCGGGAGGGAACTTCACAGCGGGGATATGTTTGATGGACGCTGAGAAAAAGGAACTGGGGCTCAAGTGCGCAATTCTCGATTATCCGCCGCTTGACGTTTATACGGACGCGAGCGAAAAACCGCACCCGAGGGGTTCGATACCCAACTTTATGAGCAGAATGTTCGACGCGTGTTACTGCAACGATAAGGAGGCGCGCAAAGATCCGCTGGTGTCGCCTGTTTACGCGACTGCCGACCAGGTCAGGTCGTTCCCACCTACGCTTGTTATAACGGCGTCAAGGGATTCCCTTTGTGAAGAGGGGGAAGTTTTTAAGGACAAATTGCAGGATGCCGGCGTCGACGTCACGCACAAAAGGTTCAACGCCGTGCATGGGTTTAACCTCAAGCCGGGGGTGGACGCGGATGAATCGTGGAGCCTGATCATCACGCATCTGAAACGATATTTGTAGGAGTTAGGAGTTAGGAGTTAGGAGTTAGGAGTTAGGAGACGGGGGTTACGTTGCAGGGGCAGATCCCATGAGCGTCTGAAATACGCTTTCCGCCCGCATGAAATTTGGAGGCAATTATGGATAAACCGGTAGTATTGATAGTGATGGACGGTGTGGGCATCCGGGAAGAGACATTCGGGAACGCGGTGGCGGCGGCGAACAAGCCGACGCTGGACTATCTTTTGGAGAACTGTCCGAACACCTTGCTGGACGCGCATGGTGTGGCGGTAGGCTTGCCCACGGATGAAGATATGGGGAACAGCGAGGTAGGGCACAACGCGCTGGGGTGCGGGCAGATATACGCGCAGGGAGCGAAACTCGTCAACAACTCCATCGCAAACGGTTCGCTTTATACGTCGGAAACGTGGAAACTGCTTATCGATAATGTCAAAACCCATAACTCCTCGCTGCACTTCCTCGGGCTTTTATCCGACGGGAACGTCCATTCGAATATCGCGCACTTGAAGGCAATGATCGCGGAAGCAAAAAAGGAAGGCGCCGCAAAAGTGCGCGTTCATGTACTGCTGGACGGCCGCGACGTCCCGGCGCAAAGCGCGCTGGATTACATCGATGACCTTGAAACATGCATGACGGGGCTGAATGACGCCGGGTTTGACGCGAGGATCGCCAGCGGCGGCGGGCGCATGGTGATAACAATGGATCGTTACGAGGCCAACTGGAATATGGTACAACGAGGGTGGGAGACCCACGTACTCGGCCTGGGCGAGCAGTTTGACAACGCTTCGGCGGCGATCCAAAAGGCGCGCGGCGAGCACCACGCGATCATTGACCAGGACCTCCCGCCGTTTGTCATTGCAGAAAACGGCGTCCCGGTCGGGACAGTCGAGGACGGCGACAGCTTTGTGCTTTTCAATTTCCGCGGCGACCGTGCTCTGGAGATCAGTCTGGCATTCGACCACGCGGATTTCGACAAGTTCGACCGCGTGCGCCATCCGAAGGTGGTTTACGCGGGGATGCTGCAATATGACGGCGACCTGAAGATTCCGGTAAAATTCCTTGTGGACCCGCCGGATATACACAACACGTTGTCGGAACTGTTGGTCAAGCATAATATACCGCAGTACGCCGTGTCTGAGACGCAGAAATACGGGCATGTGACATATTTCTGGAACGGCAACAAGAATGAAAAGTTTTCCGAAACCCTGGAACACTTTTATGAAGTCCCGTCGGATAGGGTCAGTTTTGACGAGCGCCCGTGGATGAAATGCGCGGAAGTCACCGATAAAATAATCGAAGCCATAAACACCAAAGAGTATGGCTTTATCCGCGCGAATTTCCCCAACGGGGACATGGTCGGGCACACGGGTAATTATGACGCGGCAAAAATCGGCGTCGAGTGCGTGGACCTGTGTTTGGCGCGCATTCTGGAAGTCATAAAAGAAAGTAACTGCACGCTCATCGTAACCGCTGACCACGGCAACGCCGATGAAATGTATGAGAAAAACAAAAAGGGCGAGATCACCCCGAAAACCGCCCACACGCTCAACCCCGTGCCGTTCATTATTTTCGATTCTGATACAGAGTACAAGATTATCCCGGGAGATTACGGACTCGCGAACGTCGCCGCGACAGTGGCGAGGCTTCTGGGGCTTGAGGCGCCGCCCATGTGGGAACCTGCGATGATCTAAGGGTTCGCGGGAAATGGTGTTCTGACACAGGCGCCGATAGCGGGTAACTGGCGTGATGGCGGTACAGTGAGTCAAACTTACTTTTGGAGGTCATATAGTGATGGAGAATCGGGCCGGTTGGGAGTTTGAGCGGGACAGGAGCGTCCTGATGGTTATCGATATGCAAAATGATTTTGTCCTTGAGGGGGCGGTCATGGAGGTCAGGGACGCAAAGAAACAGATCCCGAAGATCCGCAGGCTGATCGATAAGTGCCATGAGCTGGGCGTGCCTGTGATATATACGATCCAGGAGACAGACGAAGTATTCTGCCCGCTTGAAGTGGGGGCGACCCCGCAGTTGAGGCATGAAGGTATGCGCAAGGGGACAGTAGGTCAGCAGGTCGTCGACGAACTGGCGCCGGTTCCGGGGGATATCAGTATGGTGAAGCGCCGTTTCAGCGCGTTCTATCAGACAGACCTCGAGATCATTTTACGTAATATCCGAGGTTCGGTGAAGCCGGTGGATACGATAATCATTTGCGGGACTGTGACGAATATTTGCTGCGAGTCTACCGCGAGGGACGCTTTCTTCAGGGATTACAAGGTCGTATTCGGGACCGATATATGCTCCGCGCACACTCCCGAAGCGCATGCCGCGACTTTGGAGAACATGAAGCTTTTCGGCAGGAACATGGATTGCGAGGGCATCATAGGAGGTTTGGAACGCGGCAGAGGATAGGTTTTTACCGTTTCTGATCTGTTCTGGTATCCGGAGCGTTGAGCATAGCGTTTCGGATACCGGTTTTGTAGTAGCATACAAAAAGACTGCAAACGGCGCAGGAAATTTGTCAAAAAAAACGGTGGTGTTTTGCAAAAAGACGCTTGACAGAAGCGTTTTTTTCTGTTAATATACGCTCATACTTTAGGAATGCAGAGCTTTAAAGCGTTAAAGAATGGACCCGCCGAAACGATCTGGGGACAGTCCGTTCGCGCGGAGACAGCACGGACGCGGGCAGTTAACAGTCCGTTCGCGCGGAGACAGCCCAAGCAGGATATCCCTGACACCCATAAGGAGGAGAACATATGCCGATAACCGAGATACTTGAAAAAAACTGCGAGCTTTATGGAAACGATGTCTGTCTTATTGAAATCAATCCGGACAGGCAGGACACGCCGAGGGTCACCTGGAAAGAGTACAGCCTCATCGAGCCCGCGCGCGCGCCGCACTACCGCCGGGAGATCACGTGGGATGTTTTCAATGAGAAGGCCAACAGGTTCGCGAACCTTCTGCTCGGCAGAGGGATCAAAAAGGGCAATAAGGTCGCCATCCTTATGATGAACTGCCTCGAGTGGCTGCCTATCTATTTCGGCATACTGAAGACCGGCGCGCTGGCCGTGCCGCTGAACTTCAGGTATACGCCGGATGAGATCGAATACTGCGTCAAGCTGGCGGAAGCGGACGTATTGATCTTTGGGCCGGAGTTCATCGGGCGTATCGAGGAGATTGCCGACGCGATTTGCGATAACCGGATGCTGATTTTCTACGGCAGCGGGCAGTGCCCGACATTTGCCGAAGACTATACGGAGTTGACTTCCGACTGTTCCAGCGTTTCACCCGATATCAAGCTGAGCGACGATGATTTCGGGGCTATATATTTCTCGTCGGGGACGACGGGGTTCCCAAAGGCGATCCTCCACAAGCACAGGAGCCTGATGCATGCCTGCGCGGTCGAACAGGCGCACCACGGGCAGACGCGCGATGATATTTTCTTATGCATCCCGCCGCTTTACCACACAGGGGCGAAGATGCACTGGTTCGGCAGTTTCCTCGTCGGGGGTAAGGCTGTGCTGCTGAAAGGTACTGAGCCGAAGCATATCCTGGAAGCGGTTTCGGCGGAAAAATGCACGATCGTCTGGCTGCTTGTGCCGTGGGCGCAGGACGTCCTGAACGCTCTGGACAACGGTGAAGAGAAGATCGCGGATTATGAGCTTTCGCAGTGGCGGCTGATGCATATCGGCGCGCAGCCCGTGCCTCAGAGCCTTGTGAAGCGCTGGAAGGATTATTTCCCCGGACACGACTATGATACCAATTATGGATTGAGTGAATCGATCGGGCCGGGGTGCGTGCATCTGGGAGTCGAGAACATACACAAGGTCGGGGCGATTGGGGTGCCGGGCTACGGCTGGGAGACTAAAATCGTCGATGAAAGCGGCGCTATCATTGGTCAGGGCGGCGTCGGCGAACTTTGCGTCAAAGGCCCGGGCGTCATGGAGTGTTATTACAACGACCCGAAAGCGACAAGCGAAGTTTTAAAAGACGGCTGGCTCTTCACAGGCGACATGGCGCAGCAGGATGAGGACGGTTTCATTTTCCTCGTCGACAGGAAAAAGGACGTAATAATCACAGGCGGCGAAAACATATATCCGGTACAGATCGAGAATTTCCTTTCCGCGCATCCGGACGTAAAAGACGTCGCTGTCATCGGGCTGCCGGATCCGCGTTTGGGCGAAATATCCGCGGCTATCATCGAAATCAAAAGAGGTCATACCTGCGATGAGGATAGTATCATTAGATTCTGCCACAGCCTGCCGCGATATAAGCGGCCGCACCGGATAATATTTACCGAAGTACCGCGTAACGCGACGGGAAAAATAGAAAAACCGAAGCTGCGGCATATCTACGGGGCGGACGCCATCGTAGCCGCGCAAAATAGGGGCTAGGAGCAGCGCGCCTTAACGGCGCGCAGGAGTTAGGAGTCAGGAGTTAGGAGTCAGGAGTTAGGCGGCGCGAGGCGCTGCGATATTTAATAAAACGTAGAATGGTGGATGGTTAAAATGTTTATTAAAATCTTGTTACTTGTTATCTTTTTCGCGATCACTATTGCGATCGGGCTTTACTGCCGGAAACACTCGACGGACGTCAGCAGCTTCGTGCTGGGCGGCCGCTCGGTCGGGCCGTGGCTGACGGCGTTCGCATACGGGACCTCGTATTTTTCCGCCGTGGTATTTGTAGGATACGCGGGGCAGTTCGGCTGGCGGTTCGGTATATCGGCGACATGGATCGGTATAGGCAATGCAATTATAGGCTCGCTGCTGGCATGGGTGATTTTCGGCCGACGTACAAGGATCATGACGCAGCATCTTGGCAGCGCGACGATGCCGGAATTTTTCAGTTCGCGTTTCAACTCGAAGAACATGAAAATCCTGGCGTCCGCCATCGTGTTCATTTTCCTGATCCCCTATACTGCATCCCTCTACAACGGGCTTTCGCGTCTGTTCGCTATGGCGTTCAACGTCGATTTTTGGGTGTGCATCGTTATCATGGCGGTCCTGACGGCGGTATATGTGATCGCCGGCGGGTATGTCGCGACAGCTATCAATGACTTTATTCAAGGTATAATAATGATAATCGGCATAGTCGCCGTAGTCGGCGCGGTCCTCAGTAAAAACGGCGGGCTTATGTCGTCTCTGGATGCCTTGGCGCGCGTATCCGATACCGCGGTCAAAGACACGCCGGGAATCTTCGCGTCTTTCCTCGGCCCCGACCCAATAAGCCTTCTGGGCGTGGTACTGCTGACCTCGCTCGGCACCTGGGGGCTGCCGCAGATGACGCAGAAATTCTACGCGATCAAATCGGAAAAAGCGATCAATAAGGGAACGGTCATATCCACGATTTTTGCTACTATCATAGCCGGGGGCTGCTACTTCCTAGGCGGGTTCGGACGCCTGTTCTCCGGCGTCGCCGAAACAAGGGCGGACGGGGGGATCATTTTCGATTCTATCATACCGTCGATGATTTCCGGGTTTTCCGACTTGCTTGTCGGCGTGATAATCGTCCTTGTACTGGCGGCGTCCATGTCTACGCTGGCGGCGCTGGTCATGACGTCTTCTTCTACGCTGACGCTGGACTTGATAAAGGGGAACATCGCAAAAAAGATGGACGATAAAAAGCAGGTGTTCACAATCAGGGTGCTGATCGCGATATTTATAGTGATATCGGCCGCGATAGCAATTTTGCAATACAACAAGAACGTCGTCTTTATCGCGCAGCTTATGGGCGTATCATGGGGCGCGCTGGCAGGCTCCTTCCTTGCTCCGTTCCTTTATGGGTTGTGCTGGAAGAGGACGACAAAACCGGCGGTTTGGGTCAACATGGCGTTCGGGTCATTATTCATGCTCACAAACTTCCTGACAAGCGTAGGCGTCCTGCCAAAGAGCATCTTCCCCGCGATATTGCAGTCGCCGATCAACGCCGGCGCGTTTACGATGCTGTTCGGGTTGATTTTGGTCCCGGTAGTAAGCCTGCTGACGCCAAAGCCGGATAAAGCGCATGTCGACGGTTGTTTTTCCTGCTATGAAGACGACAGCGCGGGCAAGGTGATTGCAAAGGACGGTGCAAAAAAGCTGCCGGAATAATCTGAGAGTTTAGAATTACCGTGTAATAGTTGCGCGGCAAACGCTCATATGTTATACTGGCGGAAAACTTCCGGGGAGGAAATAAGTTGAAACAACTGCTGTTAGGAAACGCGGCTGTCGCGCGCGGCCTCTATGAGGCCGGGTGCGCGGTCGCTTCAAGTTACCCGGGTACGCCCAGCACGGAGATCACTGAGTCGATTGCGGAATATGACGAAATATATTCCGAATGGGCGCCCAACGAAAAAGTAGCTATGGAGGTGGCTTTTGGCGCGTCGCTCGCCGGTGCGCGGAGTTTCACGGGGATGAAACACGTGGGGATGAACGTAGCCGCCGACCCGTTGTTTACCAGCTCTTATACAGGAGTCAACGCCGGCATGGTCATTGCGGTAGCCGACGACCCGGGAATGCATTCGTCGCAGAACGAACAAGATTCGCGCCATTACGCGATAGCGGCGAAGCTGCCTATGCTGGAACCGGCTGATTCGGCGGAATGCCTGGAATTCACGAAATACGCGTACGAGCTTTCCGAGGCGTTCGATACGCCGGTCATTATCCGTATGTGTACGCGTATCGCGCATTCGCAAAGCATAGTTGAGATATCCCCGCGGGTAGAGCCGCCGGACGCTGAGTATGTCAAAAACGCGCAGAAGTATGTCATGCTGCCGGGGCACGCAAAGGTGCGCCACCCGATGGTCGAGGAGAGGACACGCCGACTGACGGCGCTTGCGGAAGAGACTTTTCTGAACCGCGTTGAAATGAGAGCGTCCCTCAGCCGTGATGAGACGGGCCGGACAAGCATGGGCGTCATAACGTCCGGCACGGCGTATCAGTATGTAAAAGAAGTTTTTGGCGATACCGTAAGCGTCCTGAAACTTGGTATGATAAACCCGCTGCCTGTGAAGTTGATCCGCGATTTCGCGTCAAAGGTGGAAAAGCTGGTAGTTGTCGAAGAGCTTGACAGCATTATAGAAGACCATTGCAAAAAGCTTGGACTCACAGTTACGGGAAAAGATATATTCCCGCCGGTCGACGAGTTTTCGCAGAATCTGGTCGCGGAAAAACTCGGCGCCGTCATCGAGGCGGGAAAGGCGCTCGGCGAGAGTATACCGATGCGGCCGCCGGTCATGTGCGCCGGCTGCCCGCACCGCGGGCTGTTTTACACGCTGGCGAAGAAAAAGCTGACGGTACTTGGCGATATAGGCTGCTACTCGCTGGCCGCGTCCGCGCCGCTGGCGGCGATGGATACGTGCGTCTGCATGGGGGCGTCGATATCCTCGCTGCACGGGTTTAACCGCGCGGGCGGGAGCAATCGCAGCGGTGGGAGCAACAGCGCGGGCGGGATCAATCGCGGCGGCGGGAGCAACAGCGTGGCTGTTATCGGCGATTCGACTTTCGCCCACACAGGATTGAACGGGCTTGTAGACATAGCGTATAACGGCTCGGATTCGACGGTGATAATCCTGGACAACTCGATAACCGGCATGACCGGCCATCAGGAGAACCCGACGACCGGCTACAATATAAAGGGAGAGCCTGCCGGGAAGATAGACCTTGAGGCCCTGTGCAAATCGATTGGCATCAGGCGTGTCCGCGTCGTAGACCCGTATGACCTCAATGAGTGTATGACGGCCGTGAGCGAAGAGCTGGAAGCTCCCGAACCGTCGGTCATCATTTCGCGCAGGCCATGCGCGCTTTTAAAATCAGTAAAGCCGAAGCCCCCTCTCGCGGTCGACGCCGAAAAATGCGTAGGGTGCTCGTCCTGTATGAAAATAGGGTGCCCTGCTATAAGCATGAGGGAGAATACTGATTTGGCGCAGGGCGGGGAAGAGGCTGAAAACAGGAAAACCGGCGCGAAGAAAGCAGAGATCGACGCCACCCAATGCGTCGGCTGCGGCGTTTGCACGCAGCTTTGTAAGCGCGGCGCGCTGTAACCAGAAACTGGGTACCTCTACTTTTTGTCATCCTGAGCTTGCGAAGGATCTCAATACATTGCAGTACAGGCGCTTGGAGATTCTTCGCCGCCCTTTACATCAAAGGGCGTGATCAGTAATGACACTTCGTGTAGTAAATAGAGACACCCAATTGAGAATAGAGTGACGGGGGTTGTGTATGAAAACTCAGAATATTATGATAGTCGGGGTCGGCGGGCAGGGGAGCCTGCTTGCGAGCAAGCTGCTGGGCCGACTTTTGATGAACGAAGGTTATGACGCGAAAGTGTCGGAAGTCCACGGCATGAGCCAGCGAGGCGGGTCTGTCGTTACATATGTGCGCTACGGTGATAAGGTCTACTCGCCGGTGATCGACAAAGGGCAGGCCGATATAATCATATCTTTTGAACTGTTGGAAGCCGCGCGATGGATCGGTTATCTGGCGCCGGGGGGGCAGCTCGTGACGAATACGCAGCAGATCGAGCCGATGCCCGTAATTACCGGCGCGGCGCAGTACCCGGAAAACCTTGTGGAAAAGATGGAGGCGGCAGGCGCGAAAGTCGATGCTTTCGACGCGCTGGCACTCGCGGAAGAAGCCGGTTCGTCAAAGGCGGTCAATATAGTGCTGATGGGCAGGTTGTCAAAGTATTTCCCGTTTTCGACCGAAGCGTGGGTATCCGCGCTTGAAGAGACAGTACCCGAAAGATTTCTGGAGTTGAACCGCAAGGCTTTTGAACTTGGCTGCGCCCGGAGTGGATTGTGAAGAGTGGAGTGTGGAGTTGAGATGACGGCATTACGCATCGGCTGCCTTTTAGCTGGTGCCATGTCTTAACACAGTGTTATAGATTTCATTGAGAGGAAGCATCAAGTGCAAAGTTACTATCAACCGGAAGTTGAATGCATGCCCCGCGAGGGCATGACGAAATTGCAAAACGAACGCCTCATCGCTCAGGTGAGGCATGTTTATAGAAATGTGCCGTATTACAAGAATAAAATGGACGAAAAAGGCGTGAGGCCTGACGACGTAAAGTCCATCGAAGATATGTATAAACTGCCGTTTCTGACGAAAGAAGACCTGCGCGAAGCGTACCCATACGGGCTGCTCGCGGTTCCCATAGAGGACACGGTCAGGATACATTCGACAAGCGGTACGACTGGCAGAAGAGTCGTCGCGTTCTATACGCAGCACGATATCGACCTTTGGGAAGACTGCTGCGCGCGCGCCCTCGCGGCCGCCGGGGGCACAAAAGGGGACGTCGTCCAGGTTTCTTACGGCTATGGCCTGTTCACCGGCGGCCCAGGGCTGAACGGGGGCTCGCACAAGCTCGGGAGCCTGACGCTGCCGATGTCGTCAGGGTTTACCGACAGGCAGCTTCAGTTCATGTGCGACCTCGGCGCGACGATACTTTGCTGCACGCCGTCATACGCCGAGTTCCTCGCGGAGACGATAGAAGAAACCGGGCTTCGCGATAAGATAAAACTCAAAGCGGGGATTTTCGGGGCGGAGGCGTGGAGCAGCGAGATGCGCGCGCGCCTGGAGGAAAAACTGGGCATAAAAGCTTATGACATCTACGGTTTGACGGAGATTACCGGCCCCGGCGTATCCTTTGAATGCTCGGAGCAGTCCGGCATGCATGTAAACGAGGATCACTTTATCGCTGAACTGATAGACCCGACCACAGGGGAAGTGCTCCCATACGGAGAAAAAGGCGAACTTGTTTTCACGTGCATTTCCAAACAGGCGTTCCCGCTGATACGCTACAGGACGCGGGATATCTGCGTGCTCAGCCGCGATGAATGTTCGTGCGGCAGGACATTAATGAAGATGTCGAGGCTCATGGGGCGCAGCGACGATATGCTGATTATCAGGGGCGTGAACGTATTCCCGTCGCAGATCGAAACCGTCCTTATCGATTATGGGCTTTCATCAAATTATCAGCTCATAGTAGACAGGGTGAACCATTCAGATACCCTCGAAGTCCGCGTCGAGCTTACGCCGGAAATGTTCTCCGGTTCCGGTACGGTCAGAGCTGTCGAAAAGCACGAGAGGGAGCTTCGGGACAGGATCAAGAATATGCTCGGCATCGCGGCGAAAGTGACGCTTGTCAATCCGAAAACGATAACCCGCAGCGAAGGCAAGGCAGTCAGGGTCATCGATAACCGGAAGATCTAGGGGTTAGGAGTTAGGAGATATGGAGTAATGACAATAGAGCAGCTTTCTGTTTTTTTGGAGAATAAGCCGGGGAAGCTCGTCGAGGTGCTGGAGACTCTTGCGGGCGCCGGAATCGACCTGCGCGCGCTGTCGCTCGCGGACACTGAGAATTTCGGGATCCTCAGGATAATTGTGGACAAACCCGCCCGGGCTCTGAAACTGCTGCAGGACGAAGGGTACGGCGTCGAGCTCATCGACGTCATACCTGTGTCGGTCGACGACAAACCCGGAGCGTTCGCGGCCGCGCTCCGCCTTCTCGCGGACACAGGCGTAGCTGTCGAATACACATACGTTTTCGTCGCGCCGAAGACAGGCAGCATCGGCAAGGCTTACGCCGTGATCTGTGTCGATGACAACGCCGCTGCCGTGAAGGCGCTTGCAGACAGCGGCGCGGTGCAGCTCACAGCGGAAGAAATGTACGGGATGTAACGGAACGCGGCGGCATTCGGCTGCAATACGTACCCAAATGAAAGTAAAAAGTCTCATTTTGGGACTTTTCACTTTCCAAGACTGCTCCCGTTGTATTAATGCTGTCCGGTTTACTGTTGTACGGCCAATAAGAAAGGTTATAAAACATGTGGGTGAATATCCGCATAGCGGAAGCGAATGACGCAGAAAAAATCCTGCCGGTAATAGAAAGCGGGCGTGAGTTCTTGCGTTCCCAGGGACTTCCTCAATGGCAGAATGGATACGGCCCAAGCAGCCAATCGTTGAAGGAAGATATTATAAGCAATTGCGGGTATGTTCTGGTATCGCAGGAAGGTACTATTTGCGGGTATGCGGCGTTGGTTGAGGGTACAGACGATAGCTATACCAACATCAAAGGCGGCTGCTGGGACAATTCCCATGAAAAATATATATCCATACATGGAGTGGTGATCGACGCTGACTTCCGGGGTAAAAATCTTGCGAAACGATTTATGCGCGGGCTTATTGAAACAGCAGAGGGCATGGGGTACCAAGACATAAGGATCGACACCCATCCATTGAATGAAATAATGCAAAAAGTCATTCTGCGGGCAGGTTTTGCGTACAAAGGATCGGTTGAATTTGATATACCGGACGGAGAGCGCAAAGCATACCAACTGTGCCTTGTATCAGGGCGACGGTTGCTCAAAGACTAGAAAAACTCAGTATAAGTAACCTGCCATTGCTCCGCAGATTTATTAACAATGATTCCAACAAGGAGGTTGATGGACATTTTGTCCATCAACCAAAATCCTTGCGGCGCAATAGTCGAGGTTTGCGGACTTTTTGTCCGCAAACCTCTTTCCCTTATTATAAGCTCATTGTTTAGCCTTTGCAGAACAATGGTATGCTGAGATGCTGAGCTTCATCCGGCATTATTGCCGCCCGAAGTTTCTTCTTTTCCGGAGCCTGACGGCAAGACCGGCGCCGGTAATCAGCAGTCCCGACAGCAGCAGTGCGGCGGGGAGGCCGTTGCTGATCCCGGTTTGCGGTAAATTGTCGGAATCACTGAGGGGTTCGTACTCATCGAACACCCAGACATTGTTGTCGCTGTCCCAGTGCCACTCGCCAAGCGGGGAGAAGTGCTCGTCGATTTCAACAAAGAACGTTTTTCCGTTTTTGTCGACGTGAGGTGAAAGCATAAACTCATTCCGGTTTGGGTTTGGCGGGACCCCGGCGACTGTTCCGCCCGGAGTTTCGTCGTCAGGCTGGCGGCTGTAGAAATCCATATCAATGAATTCATCAGGGTCCGAATCATCCGGCAGCACCACATGCGGATGCAGGTCTGACTCTTCGCCGGTCGGTTCATCGATTGGTTCTATATCGACGTCCTGCGTATCAGCAGGGTCGTCTTCTGTTTGTCCGGGCGGGTCCTGTTCCTGCGGTGGCGGTTCCTGAGTCGTTGGCGGATCAGACCAGTCGCCGTATTCGGCGCCTCCGGTGGTACGTGCCGGGGCCTTCGGTTCATATATAAACGGGAGCGTCGGTTTACCGGTCGTGTTTCCTTCAGGGTCAGTCGCTTTTATGTAGATGATATATTCTTTGTCCGGATCAAGCCCGAGCGAAGAAAGGTCGATCTCCCCGTTTGTGTTCAGCATGTGGGGAACGGGCTCCTTATCCGCAAGGATATCTTCTATATCCCGCTCGTCCGCCGGATCATATTCGATTATATACCATTCGACGTTAGCTCCGGTCAACGGCGTAGTATTGTTGTCGCTGATCATGCCCGGTCCGCGGCTATCGCCTATGACTTTTATTTTATCGTTGATAACGCCGCTGTCGAAAGTCTCGCCGAAATCAATAGACGGAGGAGTAACGTCTTTGAATATCGGGTATAAAGCCACGTTTTCGCCCGTTATGGTAATGGAGCTCATCGGCGTGGTACCTCCGGGGGTGGCGGTAAACCCGATCAGTTCATATCCATTGATGAGCGGAAAGTCCGCAACGTCCGGTATGGCGACTTCTTCACCTATGGTAAACGGCCCGCTGAAATGCGTGCTGAAATCTTCCAAAGCCTCGTCCCATAAATCTCCGTCGTCACCCAGGATAGCAGGAGTTACGCCGATCGTTACCGTCAGGGTGTTTACCCGGGGGTTCACCGTCAGGGTGTATACGGTTTTGTGGCCTACCCAGTCCCAGACAGTGATGGTGATGTCCCTCTCGCCGGAGCCGAGGTCGCTTAGCTTTATCAGATAGTCGGACCATAAATCAGGTAAAACAGTTTCAACCGTATCATATTTGTCAGGGTACAATGGATCATAAATGATGTAGGCCTGGACGCCCCAGTCGTCGTGTTGAGGTTCCCTGTGGTTATCTGTCAGGTGCAGTATTGCGTCATTGCCTTCGTAAACGCCTTCGCTGATTCTGAGTATATCATCATCGTTATCCGAAGGTTCCTCTGTGATCCGGCCGCCGATCAGGAGGTCAGCCGATGTTTCGTCGCCTGAGATTTTGATCTTGTCGTCGAGAGCGACCTGCGGCCATTTGATATCTTCGATCAGTTCGAAGGTGTTGACGGATTTGTTGGGGGAGCGGGAGATTTCTTCACCGTCGGCGTCCTTATAGATCGCCGTCATCTCCACAGTGTACGTTCCGAGCGTTTCGTGGTCCTTATCCAGCGTGAAGAGCTCATAGACGCCTGTGTCGTTTACTTCCACAATCTTACTATATAGAACCTTATCATCCGGGTCATAAGCGACTATTTCTAGATGAGTGATTTTTGCATCTTCGTCCTTAATGGTCGATATGGTCGACCTGTCGTGCAGGGCAACCGTTACAGGGTTCGCTTCGGTCATAGCCCGCTCGATCCGGAATAGAGGTTTTTCGCCCTCCCCGGAATCGATGGTATGGTTGTCCCACCCTATCACGCTGGAGATAGCCACGGGTTCTTCGATTTCCAGCTCCGGCAGGTCTTCATCGTTCCAGTCCTTTGTGCCCGTGTTATGGATGTACTTCGCAAGTTCAGTTATCATTTTATCATATTCGGTTTCAATCAGGGTCGTGCCGTTATCGCCGTTAGCGCCCTTTGTGTCGCCGTTATCGATCACGCCGTCGTCGTTGTTCGATACATAGAAAATCTTGTCCGTCCTAAGGCGGGCGATCCCGTCCCAGAAGTCCGGCGCGGCTTCGGGGTCAATCGGTTCCGTCGACAGGTTGACAAAGTATCTGTCCACATTCTGCGCGGTGAAGTAATGGGATTCCCTCAGTTCCTTAAAGATATCGGTCTGCATGGTCATTTTGAGGTTGGAGAATTTATACACAGAAGTCGTCGAGCAGGAGTGACCGTTGCCGGTGTAATCCACGAGAGGGCCGAAACCATATGCTCCGGTCGCGAGGTCTGTGGCGAAAAAGTTGTTCTCCGGTCCCTGCCCGAAGTCGACGGCGACCGGCGTGCCGTTCGGCGCGGCGACCATTACGCTGAGCCCCGTATCATCAAACTCTATAGTAAAATCGAGAATCGTTCCGAACAGTGCGGCGCTGTTTTGCGCGTCCGCTATCTTCGTCATGTAACTCGTTGCGAGGGTGTTCGGGGTTGTATGGAAAGCGTTGACTTTGGTTCCGGCGTTTATTTTATACAAAGAAATATAGGCTCCGGTGGGTACATAATCTTTGCCTGGCGGATCAAACTTCAAAAACAGAACATACCCCTGGATAACATTGTTGGCAGGGTTTGTATCTGTCTTGACTATACTTGTGTTGAGCAGGAACCCAGCTCCATTCAGGGAATGAGTGCGTACCTCCGCCGAGTTTACCTGGAATTCAATTTTCTTGCGCCCCGGTTCAATTGCCGGATAAAACAGAAAATCCGTCTTATAGTTGGCATTGGATGTGGAGGAATGTGCCCCGTATCCCATGAAGTACATGAACGCGCCGTTTTCATCTGCGCCTGAATATATGTGTTCTTTAAGCCTGCGGACGTTGGGAACTCTCACCAATTGGTTGCTCCCCGACGCCAGAGGTACGCCGTTCGCGTCGAGATAAGTACCGCCGAGTGAGCCGGGCAGCACCATGCCTGCCGCGGTCCCGAACTCAAGCAACTGCTTTATTGTATAAACGCCGGTGTTAGGATACGGTGTGGTAGTATTAGTCCAGTTCCAGGGAGGGAGTATTCCGTTCGCCGTATAATAGTCCGCCGACTTTAGCGTCGCGCCTGATCCCTGCGTTGCCCACCCGACTTGTCCTTCGGTATAAGGATAGTAAGGGCGCATTTCGGTGAAATATTCATCCGTGGGATCATATCGGACAAATTCTCCATTCCCCACACCGTTGTCATAATGGTCGTACACGTACCACGTAGACAAATCCGTCGTGTTGATCTGCGTCTCGTTGTACTGGATTCGGATGTTGACCTCGTTATACTCATCGGGATCAAGCTCGATGAGCTTTTTTCTCAGGTCGGCGGCGATATCCTCGATACTCAGGTTTGGGTTTTCGGTCTTGTCCCGCAGCTCGTCCAGCATCGCAGCGTCGATATTCAGAAAGATGTCTTTTGAATGACCGGCGTCGAGAATGCCGCTCCCCGGCTCATAAGCGAACGCGGGCTGCAGGATCGGAATAATGATAGCCAGCAGCAAAGCCGCCATAAGAAAAATAGAAAATGTTCTCCTGCGCGATTCGGCGTTTTTCCGAAAAATACCCCTTTTTGAACCCATTGATTTCTCCCCCTAACGATGAATCAAAGTGGTAAATTGTCGAAATTATAACATAACAGCGCCGGAAAAGCAAACACCGGCAAACTCTGACAAGCGTGCGTGAAGACAATGATTGAGGCCCCAACAGATTGAGGCCCCAACACTTGAAGTATTCATAGCTTCCGGGTATAATATGAGTATCAAAAATGAGGGGAGGCGCGGATATGCGATACATCACGGGAATACACGCCCTAAATCTGCCATGTTCGCTGCTGACCTGCGGCGACTGGCACCGCTCGGCCCTGCAATGGGAAAAGCCGGGATTCCGTAACAGCGAAGATAGCTTTTCGGTGATTACGGTATTGAGCAATGTTCGGTGGTACCGGAAAACGAAGGGACATATGCCGTCGCCAACCATATCCGGGCACTGCTTGACC
>Ga0082212_10002463_pt1 | contig 26936 bp, 23 predicted proteins | sample TergutNt197P3_FD_71548 | JGI IMG/M metagenome (GOLD analysis project Ga0082212, IMG submission 71548) | Neocapritermes taracua P3 segment gut microbial communities from Petit-Saut dam, French Guiana - Nt197 P3 | ecosystem: Host-associated > Arthropoda: Insects > Digestive system > Gut ...
GCAAGCCTGACCAGGCGCGCCACCCGGTAGCGGTGCGGCGCATAGGGGGCCAGCAGCCGCAGCATCCCGGCGTCGTCGGTGCGCTCGCGTGCCAGCGCCCAGCCCACGGCACCGGGCAGGTTGAAGTCGCCGACCGACACCGCGTCGGCGTCGCCGAACGCGCGCTGGGCCACCTCGGCCGACGTCCACACGCCCACGCCCGGCACGGCCTCGAGCCGCGCCCGGGCGGCGGCCCCGTCCAGGAGCGCTGCCTCTTCGAGCCGTGACGCGACGCGCGCGCAGGCCGTCACGGTGCGCGCCCTGGCGGGGTCGACGCCGGCCCGGTGCCAGTCCCACACGGGCACGGCGGCCCACTCGCGCGCCGACGGCACCACCATGAGACCCGCCGGGGCCGGCCCCGGGGCCGGGGAACCGTGCTGCTCCACGAGCCGCCGCCACGCGAGGTGCGCCATCTCCGACTGCACCCGCTGCTCGAGCACCGCGGGCACCAGCGAGGCCATCACCAGCCCGGTGCGGGGGATGCGCAGCCCGGCGGCTCGCTTGGCGGCGTCGCGCAGCTGCGGGGGCGGGGTGAAGCCGGTGGCGTCGTCGTCCTCGCCCAGCAGCGCGGGCAGGGACGCCGCGGCCTCGCGAGCCCCGTCGCCCCACAGCCGCACGACGGCGGCGTGCGGGCCGGCCTGCACGATGCGGTAGGTGACAGGGCCGGTGACCTGCAGGGACGTGATCCACAGGGCGCCGTCCGGGGTGCGCCGGACGGTCGGGTCCCACGCGCCGTGGCGCAGCGTCGCGAGCGTCAGCGCGACGTCGAGCGGACGCGGCGACTCGTGCCTGACCTCGTGCGTGACGCCTCCCTCAGTCGAAGAGGGTGCCGTGCTCCCACAGCGGCGCGGCCACGGCCGGCTCGGGGGTGCGGCGCGCGGCGGCGACGGGCGTGCGGGCGGCGTCCGCGGGGGCGGCGAGCTCGTCGACGTCGGTCAGCAGCACGCTGCCGACGGCGCCGCGGCCGGCCGCCCAGTCCTGGGCGGCGAGGCCGGCGAGCTCGTCGGCGCGCTCGTTGAACGGGTTGCCCACGTGCCCGCGCACCCACCGGAACCGCACCGGGCCCTCGCGGCCCGAGATCGCGGCGTCGATGGCCTGGACCAGCGCGAGGTTCTTGACCGGGCCGCCGGACGCCGTCCGCCAGGCCTTGCGCTTCCAGCCCTCGAGCCACTCGGACGAGCAGCGGATGGCGTACTGGGAGTCGGACTCGATGAGGAGGGGCTCGGCCCCCGGGTGCGCCTCGACGGCGCGGAGGACGGCGGTCAGCTCCGCGATCTGGTTGGTGCCCGAGGCGGCGCCGCCGGAGTCGAACCGACCGCCCTCATGGTCGATCCAGGCCCAGCCGATCGCGCCCCCGGGGTTGCGGAGGCACGAGCCGTCGGTGCTGACGATGATCACGCCCGAGATTCTGCCCCGAGCCACCGACAGCGTCGAGCACGGGGCGCACCGAGCCTGGCGCGCGGGCGGGGGAACGGCGGATCAGGCCAGGCGAAACCTCGCCGGGCGCTCCGCCCCGCACAATCGACCCATGACCTCCCCCACGCCTGCCGAGCGCTCGGCCGGTCAGCACCCCTCCCGTCCGCGCACCGCGGCCGACGTGCGCCGCTGGCGCCGCTACCTGGCCGACGAGCGCGCCGAGGCCGCCGTCTACCGGGACCTCGCGAGCCGCCGCACGGGCGAGGAGCGCGACATCCTTCTGGCCCTCGCCGCGGCCGAGGGTCGCCACGAGAAGCACTGGCTCGACCTGCTGGGCGACGACGCCGGCCGCGCGCTGCGCGGCGACGTGCGGACGCGGATGCTCGGCTGGCTGGCGCGGCGGTTCGGCGGGGTGTTCGTGCTGGCGCTCGCGCAGCGCGCGGAGGCCCGCACGGCGTACCACGAGGAGGCCGACGCCACCCCGACCATGGCCGCCGACGAGCAGATCCACGAGGAGGTGGTGCGCGGCCTCGCGACGCGCGGCCGCAACCGCCTGTCGGGCACCTTCCGCGCCGCCGTGTTCGGCGCGAACGACGGCCTCGTCTCCAACCTCGCGCTGGTGCTCGGCATCGGCGCGTCGGGCGCGTCGCAGCACACCGTGCTGCTGACCGGCCTGGCCGGCCTGCTCGCGGGCGCCCTGTCGATGGGTGCCGGCGAGTTCATCTCCATCCGCTCGCAGCGCGAGCTGCTCGAGGCGTCCACCCCCGCGCCCTCCGCGGCCGGAGCGCTGCCGCACCTCGACGTCGACGCCAACGAGCTCGCGCTCGTCTACCGCGCCCGCGGCATGGCCGCCGCCGACGCCCAGGTCCACGCCGACCAGGTGCTCTCCCGCCTCGCGGCCGCCGGGACGACGTCGGGCACCGGCGCCGTCCCCGTGATCCCGACCGAGGCCGACCTGCACGCCGCGCAGGACGTCGAGGCCGCCGCCGGCGTCGCCACCGACGACGACGACCTCGAGACCCACGGCACCGCCTGGGGCGCGGCGATCTCGAGCTTCTGCTTCTTCGCCTCGGGCGCCGTGGTGCCCGTGCTGCCGTACATCTTCGGGGTGCAGGGGCTCGCGGCCGTGGTGATTTCTTCGACGCTCGTCGGCGTCGCGCTCCTGGCGACCGGCGCGGTCACCGGCCTGCTGTCCGGGACGTCTCCGCTGACCAGGGCCCTGCGCCAGCTCGCGATCGGCTTCGGGGCCGCCGCCGTGACCTACGTGCTGGGCCTGCTCTTCGGGGCCACCGCGTCCTAAAGGGGCGTCGGCAGGGGTTGCGCGACCGCGTCTCATCGCGGACTCTGGGTCCTCGAGCCTCGCGTGGGGAGCACTCCCCGGGGCTCCCAGGGGACGTTTCGAGCAGGGGGACAACGACGATGACGCCGAGCGGTGACGCGCGCTCTCCGGAGGCCTCACGCCTCCGGCGCGTCGCGCTGCGCGCCGCCGGGATCGCCGCGGGAGCCCTCGTGGCCGCCGGGTTCGGCGTGGCCCTCGCCTCGTCCGCCTCGGCGGACACCGGGCTCGGGGGGTTGCTCGCTCCCGTGACGCAGGCGGTGGCCGTGCCGGCCGCGCCGGTGACGGGTGCTGTGGCGAACGTGGCGGCTCCCGTGACGAAGGCGGCGGCTCAGGTGGCTGCGCCCGTCGTGAAGCCTGTGGCTGCGGCCGTCGCGCCTGCGGTGCAGTCGGTCGCGCCGGTCGTGAAGCCCGTAGCGGCGGCCGTCGCCTCTGTGGCGGCACCGGTGGTGCAGGCCGCTGCGCCGGTGACCCAGGTGGTCGCGCAGGTCGCGGCGCCCGTGACGACGCCCGTGGCGGCGGTCGTCGAGCCCGTGGCCGGCGCCGTCGCGCAGGTCGCCCAGCCCGTTCTCGACGTCGCTGCCCCCGTCGTGGCGGCCGCGGCGCCCGTGGTGCAGGCGGTGACGCCGGTCGTCCAGGCGGCCGCCCCTGTGCTCCAGGCGGCCGCCCCGGTGCTCGACGCCGGGGCGCCGGTGCTCGGTGCGGTGGGCGACGTCGTCGCTCCCGTGGGCGACTCGCTGGCGCCGGTGACCGACCCCGTCGTGGGCGTGGTCGCGCCGGTCACCGGGCCGGTGGTCGAGGCCGTCGCGCCGCAGGGGAGCGACGGGTCCGGTGTGCCGGGCGTCACGGGTGGTGGCGGTCTCGGTGTCGCTCCTGCGGGGGCTTCCGCCGTCAGTCTCCCCGGCGCGCTGCCGGCTGCTTTCGACGCGGCGGGTCTCGCCGCTCCGGCCGCCGCTGGCCCGACAGGGAGCTCCGTGTCCGTGCCCGCCGTCGGGCGGTCGGACGCCGTTGTCGCCGCCGCCCTCGGTTCCGCGTCGCCTGCCGCCGGGGAGAGCTCTGTGCCGCTCGGCCAGGCGCCCGCCGTGCCGGCGCCCGCGGCGCCCGCCTCGCCGTCGTCCGCCTCCGCCGGCTCGTCCGCGTCCGCGGGCCGTGGCTCCGGCGGCGGCAGCACGTCCCTGGCCGCCCTGGCCACGGTCGAGCGTGCCCATGCAGCGTCCTTCCTGGTCGCGTCGGCGACCTCGGTCGAGCGTCACTCCTCGACCTTCTTCGACGTCCCTGTCTCTCCTGCCTGACGTGGCCGCGTCGCGCCTCTGAGCGCGGCAACGCCACCGTCGGCGCCCGTCGGCGGTGTCTTCATCACCGTCAGGAGAGACCCATGAACACCTACGTCAGGCGCGCACTTCGGACAGTGCTCGTCGCCGGCGGCCTTCTCGTCGCCGGAGTCATCGGAGCAAGCGCAGCATCGGCCGCCACGAGCGACCCCCTCGTCGGCGTCACCGCGGACAGCAGCACCGCCGCCGTCGACGTCAACCTCGGCACGGTCGCCTCCGTGCTCCCCGACGTGACGGCGACCGTGTCGACGGCGACCCCGGCGTCGGCCCCGGCCGGCGACCCGGTGGCGACGGTCGCCGTCGCGCCCGTGACCGCGACCGTGTCGACGGACCCGGCCCCGGCGACGACGACGGCGGCGGACCCGGTCGCCACCGTCGCGGTGGCGCCGGTGACCGCGACCGTGTCGACCGACCCGGCCCCGGCGGCGTCGGCCGCGGACCCCGTGGCGACCGTCTCGACCCCGGCCGTGACCGCGACCGTGTCGACGGACCCGGCCCCGGCGACGACGACGGCGGACCCGGTCGCCGCCGTCGCGGTGGCGCCGGTGACCGCGACCGTTGCGACGGACCCCGTGACGGCGACGGTCGGGACCGGTGCAGCCGCTCCCGTCGCGACCGACACGACCCTCGCGACGGTCTCGACGCCCGTAGCGACGGCGACGGTCGGCACCGACCCGGCCCCGACGTCGGCCACCGACCAGGCCCTGGCCACGGTCGACGTGCCCCCGCTGACCGCCACGGTCTCGACCGACCCGCTCGCCGCGACCGTCACGACGGCCCCGGCGACGGCAGACGTGACCATTGACCCGCTCGCGGCGACGGTCGCCGTCCCGCCGGTGACCGTCGCGCTCGACACCACGCTCGGCGCCCCCAGCTCCGCCCCGGCGGCCAACGGAGTGCTCGGCACCGTGGCGGACACGGCCGGCGACCTGCTCGCCGTCGACGTCCCGGCGGTCGTGAACGACGTCCTCGGCGAGGACGGCCTGGTCGACACGCTGGTCGACGCACCCGCCGCCGGAACCGGCGGCGCGGGCGACCCCGGCACCACCACGGGCACCACCACGGGCTCCGGCCCGGGTTCAGGCACGAGCACTGGCACGGGCACCACCGGCACCGGCACCGGCACCGGCACCGGATCGACCGCCACCGGCACCACCGGCACCGGCGCCACCGACCCGACCACCCCCACCTCCGCCACCACCGGCGGCTCGGGCGGCGGCATCGCGACGTCGGCCGTCGGCGCCGTGACCCTCCCGGCTGACCTCCTCGACCCGCCGGCGGACCCCGCCCGGGCGACCGCCAAGGAGACCACCACCGCCGACCCGGCCACCGCCGTCGTGCACGCGGCCGCGGTGCTGGCCCACACGGGCGCGGACGACTCCGCGCTCCTTCTGCTGGCCGTGGCCCTCATGGGGCTCGGCCTGTTCCTCATCGGCGCTCGTCGCCGGTGGGGGCGAGTCGCGGTCGTGGCCGCGACGTCCGACCCCGCGCGACGGGCGGCCTGACGGCGTCCGGCGGGGTCGCGGTCGACTGACCGCGCAGCTCGTCCGACCGCCGGGCCAGGTGCCCGGTGTCGGCGGGGGCGGTGCCGGTGCGAGCGGGGGCTCGCGCCGGCACCGCCGAGACTCGGTCTCGGCAGGGCGCAGGGGGCTCGGCCGGGGCACCACGAAAGCGTTGTGGGTCCCTGGGACTCCGCTTATCAGCGCGATAAGGCGGAGTCCCAGGGACCCACAACGGGAGAGGCGGGGCGCCTAGATCACCAGACCCAGCAGCATCACGACGCCGCCGGCCACCACCGAGAGCACGGTCTCCATCAACGACCAGGTCTTGAACGTCTGGCCCACGGTCATGCCGAAGTACTCCTTGACCAGCCAGAACCCGGCGTCGTTGACGTGGGACAGGAACACGGAGCCCGCGCCGACGGCGAGCACCAGCAGGGCCGCCTGCGTCGGGTCGAGGCCGGCGGCGATGGGCGCCATGATGCCCGCGGCGGTGATGGTGGCGACGGTCGCCGACCCGGTCGCGACGCGGATGAACACGGCGACGAGCCAGCCCGCGAGCAGCGGGTCGAGGTGCGCCGAGGTGATGCCGTTGGCGATCACGCCGCCGACGCCGGAGTCGACGAGCGTCTGCTTGAAGCCGCCGCCGGCGCCGACGATCAGCAGGATTCCGGCGATGGGCAGGAAGGAGGACCCGACCAGGTCCTGCAGCTGCGCCCGCGTGCGCCCGACGGCGAGCCCGAACGCGAACAGGGCGACGAGCGAGGTGAGCAGCAGCGCCACGAGGGGCTCGCCGAGGAACTCGAACACGCTCCCGATGCCGCTGGTCTGCGTCTTGGTCACGTCGAACACGGCGCGGATCAGCATGAGCACCACGGGCATGAGCACCACGCCGATCGACACCCCGAACGAGGGCCGCTTGCGGTCGGTGTCGGTGGTCTCGGCGACGCCGAGCACATGCGTGGGCGGCGCGAGCGGCACCCAGCGCACCAGGATCCGGGCGAGCACGGGGCCGGCGATGATGACCGTCGGGATCGCGACGAGCAGGCCGAGGCCCAGCGTGATGCCCAGGTCGGCGTGCAGGCCGGCGATGGCCAGCAGCGGCCCGGGGTGCGGGGGGATCAGGCCGTGCAGGGCGGACAGGCCGGCGAGCGCCGGGATGCCGACCAGCAGCGGGTTCACCTTGGCGCGGCGGGCCACGATCATCACCACGGGGATCAGCAGCACGACGCCGACCTCGAAGAACAGCGGGATGCCGATGATGAACGCGGCGACGGCCATCGCCCACGGCACCCGCTGCGCGGGCGTCTTGGCGAGGATCGTGTCGACGATCTGGTCGGCCCCGCCGGCGTCGATGAGCAGCTTGCCGATGATGGCGCCGAGGGCGATGAGCACGCCCGTGCTGCCGACGGTGGACCCGAGCCCGGCCGTGAACGAGTCGAACAGCTTGACGACGCCGATGCCCGCGACCGCGGCGAGGACGCCCGAGCCGATGATCAGGGCCAGGAACGGGTGAATCTTGGCCCACGTGATGAGCAGCACGATGGTCGCGATGCCGACGACGGCCGCGACGATGAGCTGCCAGGTGGGCGCGGCGGGCGCGGTGGTGTCCGCGAGGTGGAGGCCGCCGGTGACGGCCGAGGCGAGGGTGAGCATCAGTGCGTCCCTTCGTCGATGAGGTGGATGAGGATCTGGTCGACGATCTGCTCCGGCCGGCCGGCGACGTCGACGTCGAACCCGGCCTCGTCGTCGGCCAGGGGTTCGAGGGTGGCGAGCTGGGACTCGAGCATGGCGGGCTTCATGAAGTGCCCGGCACGGCTCTGGATCCGCTCGGTGAGGAGCTCGCGCGAGCCCGTGAGGTGCACGAACCTCACGGGGCCGGCCTCGCGCAGCAGGTCGCGGTACGAGCGCTTGAGGGCGCTGCACGGGATGACGGCGGAGTTCCCCGCGGTGCGCTGGGCGGCGAGCCAGTCGCGGATGGAGGCGAGCCAGGGCCCGCGGTCCTCGTCGGTGAGGGGGTGGCCCGCCGCCATCTTGGCGACGTTGGCGGGGGAGTGGAAGTCGTCGCCCTCGGCGAACGACGCGCCCAGGCGGCCGGCGAGCAGCGCAGCGACGGTGGTCTTGCCGGACCCGGCGACGCCCATGACGACGATCAACGGTGATTCGTGGTGAGGCACCGCACCATCCTCCACGATTGGTAGCACCATTGCCAAACGCCCAGTGCCAGGCCGGTGCGGGCACTTACTCTGGGACCGTGCCAGCGACCGTCCTCCACGCGAACGTCCTCGACGCCCTCGGGCGCCGCATCACCGGTGGCGGGCTGCGCGAGGGGTCCGTGCTCACGCTGGAGGCGATCGGCACGGAGTTCGGCGTCTCGCGCACGGTCGCGCGCGAGGCGATGCGCATGCTCGAGGGGTTCGGGCTGGTGCGCTCGCGCCGCCGCGTGGGGCTCGTCGTGCTCGGCATCCACGAGTGGCAGGTGCTGAGCCCCACCGTGATCGGCTGGCGCCTGGAGGGCGACGGCCGCCGCGACCAGCTCCGCACGCTCACCGAGCTGCGCCGCGCCGTCGAGCCGTTCGCCGCCGCCGGGGCCGCCCGGAACGCCACGCCCGAGGTGCGGGCCGAGCTCATCCTCATCGCCGACCGGCTGCGCGCCCTCGGCGAGGCGGGCGAGGCCGACCACGAGGAGTTCCTCGCCCTCGACGTGCGCCTGCACGCGCTGCTGCTCGGCTCCAGCGGGAACGAGCTGTTCGGCTCGCTGTCCGACGTCGTCGCCGCCGTGCTCTCCGGGCGCACCGCCCTGGGCCTCATGCCCACGGTGCCCGCCCCGGAGTCCCTCGACGGGCACCAGGCCGTCGCGCGCGCGGTCGCCGCCGGCGACGCGGAGGGGGCCCAGGCCGCGATGGCGGCCATCCTCGGCGAGGTCCACCACGCGCTCGTCGACGACGACGCCCGGTAGCCCCGGGCTACCATCGTCGCGCCATGCCACGCCTGCTCGCCGACCTGACCCCCCTGCGCGTCTCCCCGGAGTTCCGCCGCCTGTTCTGGGGCCTCGGCATCTCGAACCTCGGGTCCCAGCTCACCGTCGTCGCCGTCGGGCTGCAGATCTACGGCCTGACCGGGTCCACGCTCGCCGTCGGGACGCTGGGGATCTTCGCCCTCGTCCCCCTCGTGGCGCTCGGCCTGTACGGCGGGGCGCTCGTCGACCGGCACGACCGCCGCAAGGTCGCACTGCTCTCGTCGGTGGTGCTGTGGGCGGTCACCATCGCCATCGCGCTGCAGGCGTGGCTGCACGTCGAGTCGGTGAACCTCCTGTACGGGCTGGTGGCCGTGCAGTCGGCGGCCACCGCCATCAACAGCCCCGCGCGGACGGCGATCGTGCCGCGGCTGCTGCCGCTGCGGCTCATGCCCGCCGCCAACGCGCTCGACTCCCTGACGTTCAACATCGCGCTCACGTGCGGGCCGCTCGCCGGGGCCGGGCTGGTCGCCGCGGGCGGCTATGCCTGGGCGTACACGATCGACGCGCTCGCCTTCGCGGCCGCGCTGTGGGCCACGTGGCGGCTGCCTCAGCTGCCCCCGCTCGACGACGCCCCGCGGCGCGAGTCGGGACTGCGGTCCGTGCTCGACGGCCTGCGCTACCTGGGCACGCGGCCCAACCTGCGCACGTCGTTCGTCGCCGACCTCTGCGCCATGGTGCTCGCCTTCCCGCGCGTGCTGTGGCCCGCCGCCGGCCTCGTGTTCCTGGGCGGCGGGGCGGCCACCACCGGCATCCTGTCCGCGGCATTCGCCGTGGGGGGCATCCTCGCGACGCTGTTCTCCGGGCCGTTCGGGCACGTGCACCGGCACGGCCGCGCCGTGGTGTGGGCCGTCACCGGGTGGGCGTTGTCGGTCGCGCTCTTCGGGGCGGTGCTCGTGGGCGTCGGGCGCGGGCGGCCGTCGGGCGTGCTGGTGGGCGGGCTCGTGCTCGCGTGCCTCGCGCTGGTGCTTGCGGGTGGCACCGACGCCGTGTCCCAGATCTTCCGCAGCTCGATCCTGCAGAGCGCCGCGCCGGACCACCTGCGCGGACGGCTCCAGGGCGTGTTCGTGGTGGTCGTGGCGGGCGGGCCGCGCCTCGGCGACCTGTGGGTGGGCGCCCAGGCGAGCTGGTTCGGCGAGGGGTGGGCAGCCGTCGCGGGCGGGCTCGCGTGCCTCGTGGCGCTGTGGATCGTCGCGTGGCGCACGCCCCGCTTCTGGCGGTACGACGCCCGCAGCCCGGAGGCCTGAGCGCCGTCACCCGACGACGAGCGTGACCCCGTCCCGCGTCGCCTCGAGGCCGACGACGCCGAGCACGCGCCCGTCGGCGGTGCGGACGGTCAGCCGGTCGGCGTCGAGCGCCTGCGCGGTCGCGAGCTGGAGGCGCTGCGACGTCTCGCGCAGGCCCCAGGCGGGGCCCGCCGCGGGGGCCGAAGCGGGGGCCGCCGCAGAGGACGCCTCCACCGCCGCGCCGCCGGCCCGTGCCTCCAGCGCCGCCACGACGCGGTCGAGGAAGTCGTCGACCTGCTCGACGTCGTACCCCTCCTTGAACTTCACCGCCGCGAACCGCGAGCTGAGCACCTCGAGGGGCGTGAGCCGGCGCCCGGTGCCGTCGAGGCTGCGCGCGACCCGGTCGAGGAACGCGTCGACGTCCGGCTGGGCGTAGCCCTCGCGGAACTTGGTGACGGCGAACCGCTGCGCGCGGACGTCCGGGGCGGTCAGGCTGGCGGCGCTGCCGACGGGGCGCCGCGCGGCGCCCACGCCCTGCGGGAACAGGTCCATGAGGTCTTCCTCTCGGCGCCGGGGCGGCGCGTCGGGCCGAGCGTAGCCCGCTACTTGCGCCGCAGCGTGGGCAGCGCGACGAGCGCGAGCAGCAGGCACAGCCCGCCGGCCGCCATCGCGACCACGAACCCGGCGTGCGAGCCGGCCGCGTCGATCCGCGCCCCCGCGACCCACGACCCGAGCGACGACCCGGCGCCGATCGAGGTGCCCACCCAGGCGAGGCCCTCGGTGAGCCGGTGGGCGGGCACCAGCGCCTGCACCATCGCGTTGCCGTTGATGACGGTGGGCGCGATGGCGAACCCGGTCACGCACATGACCAGGGCGAGCACGGGCATCGACCCGGCGGTGAAGAAGAGGGACACGCCCGCGGCCAGCACGCCCGTGCCCACCACGAACCGCGTCGACAGCCGCGACGTCCAGTGCTTGGCGCCATAGGCGAGGCCCGCTACGAGCGACCCGAGCGCGAACGCCGCCAGCACGACGCCCGCCGCCCCGCGGTGCCCGTGCTCCGTGGAGAACGCGACGGTGGAGACGTCGACGGCGCCGAAGATGGTGCCCATCGCCAGGAAGACGAGCGCGATCGCCGGCATGCCGGGCACCAGGATCGCGGAGCGCGGTCCCGCCCCGAGCACCTCGCCGGGGGTGCCGTCGTCGTGCACACGGACCGGCGGCTCGGTGGCCCGCTGGACCAGGAACACGAGCCCGCCGACGCCGCCGGCGACGGCGGCGACCAGCAGCGCCGCCGACGGGATCACGGCCGTGGCCAGCACGGTCGCCATGACCGGTCCCACGATGTACACGAGCTCGTCGACGGACGACTCGAAGGAGAAGGCGGTGTGCAGCCGCCGCGGCTCCGCCAGGGTGTGCGTCCAGCGGGCGCGCACGTACGAGCCGTACGACCCCTGCGTGCCGCCGGCCAGCACGGCCAGCACCCACAGCACGGCCTCGGGCGCGCCCGCCATCGCGGCGCCGACCAGGCCGAACAGCCCCGCCGTCGTGAGCACCAGAAGCGGCAGCAGCACGCGGCGCTGCCCCACGCGGTCCACCACGCGAGCCACCTGCGGCGACGCGAGCGACTGCGCGATCACCAGCACCGCCGACACGCGGCCGGCCATGGCGTACGAGCCGGAGTACGCCTGGATCATCAGCACGGTGCCGATGCCCACCATCGACATGGGCAGCCGGGCCAGGCCGCCCGCGGCGGAGAAGGCGGCGGCCCCCGGCACGCGCAGCACGTCGAGGTAGGGGTTGGTGGGCACGGGCTGATTCTCGCAGGCGAACGGTGCCGCGGCCGGGCGCCCGGAGTGGCCTCGGGCACGTGCCAGCCCGCGAGCTCCCTCGCACACGAGGGAGCAGGACAGGTACGGTTCCGCCATGACGGAACCGACCACCCCCGCTCCGCCGGCGCCGGTGTGCATCGTCGTCAAGGTCCCCGAGCAGGCGCGCTACGAGGCCCACCACCCGGAGACCGACCGCGTGATGGGCTGGCTCAACTACCGCGTCGAGGGCGACGTCGTGGTGATCCCCTCGACGGTCACCGTGCCCGAGTTCCGCGGGCGCGGCGTCGCCGGGGCGCTCACGCGGCAGGTGCTCGAGGACGTCATGGACGAGGGCAAGCAGGTCGACGCGCTGTGCTGGTACGTCGCCGAGTTCATCGAGCGCAACCCGCGGTACTACTCCCTGCAGGTCTGACACGCCTGGTCGGCCGGTGGACCGACACCCCCCGGGCACGACACGATGAGGCCATGGCAGAGGCCCGACCGCACGTCACCGTCACCGACGACCCGTCCCAGTCCGCTTTCCTGGCCACGCTCGACGACGGCACCGTCGCCGGGTTCGCCGAGTACACGCGGCACCCCGACGCCGTCGTGTTCACCCACACCGAGGTGGCCCCCGCCTACGACGGGCAGGGGATCGGCGGCCAGCTCGCCGCCGGTGCGCTCGCGCTGGTCCGGGAGTCCGGCGACCTCGTGGTGCCGCTGTGCCCGTTCATCCGCGGGTACATGGCTCGGCACCCCGAGTACGACGCCCTGCTGCGCACCCGCACCGACTTCGGCACCCGGGTCGCCGGCCCCGGCACGGACCAGCCCGGCGCCGGCCAGCCCGAGGCGGAGTAGCCGATGCGCGTGGAGCACGCGGACGTCGTCGTCGTCGGCGGCGGGGCCGCAGGGCTGAGCGCGGCGCTCGCGGCCGTCGAGTCGTTCGCGGCCGCCGCGCGGGACGACGCCGTCGTCGCGCTCGTCTCGAAGGTCTACCCGATGCGCTCGCACACCGTGGCCGCGGAGGGCGGCGCGGCCGGCGTCGTGCCCGGGGGCGTCGACACCGCCGACCAGCACGTCGCCGACACGATGCGCGGCGGCGCCGGGCTCTCCCACGAGGACGCGGTGCGGTTCGTGGTCGACCGGGCGCCCGCCGAGCTGGCGCGGCTGGAGCGGCTCGGCATGCCGTGGTCGCGCGCCGAGGACGGCCGCCCGCAGGTGCGCCGCTTCGGCGGGATGACCAACCCGCGCACGTGGTTCGCCGCCGACAAGACCGGCTTCCACCTGCTCCACACCCTCTTCCAGACCTCGCTGCGCGAGACGTCGATCCACCGGCTCGACGAGCACGTCGCCCTCGACCTGCTGCTCGCCGACGACGGCGCCGCCCGCGGCGTCGTGCTGCACGACCAGCAGCGCGGCGAGGTCGTCGTGGTGCTCGCCCCCGCCGTCGTGCTCGCCACGGGCGGCTACGCCCGGGCGTGGGCCACGTCCACCAACGCCGGCATCGTCACCGGCGACGGCCTGTCGATGGCGCTGCGCGCGCGGCTGCCGCTGCGCGACCTCGAGATGGTCCAGGTGCACCCCACGTGCCTGCCCGGCAGCGGCATCCTCATCACCGAGGCCGCCCGCGGCGAGGGCGGCGTGCTGCTCGACGCCGCCGGCGAGCGGTACCTCGCGGACTACGGCCTGGGCCCCGTCACCCCGGTCGGCGCCCCCGAGGCGCGCCGCATGGAGCTCGGCCCGCGCGACCAGCTCTCGCAGGCCTTCTGGCACGCCGACCGCGACGGCCGCACCATCCCCACGCGCGACGGCGGCGTGGTGCACCTCGACCTGCGCCACCTCGGCAAGGCGTTCCTCGACGAGCGGCTGCCCCTCGTGGCGGGGCTGGCCCGCCGGTTCGCCGGCGTCGACCCGGTCACCGAGCCCATCCCCGTGCGCCCCGCCGCGCACTACACGATGGGCGGCATCGTGGCGACGCCGTCGGGCCAGGTGGTCGACGCCGCCGGGGAGCCGGTGCCCGGCCTGTTCGCCGCCGGCGAGTGCGCGTCGACCGGGCTGCACGGTGCCAACCGGCTGGGCTCCAACTCGCTGGTGGAGACGCTGGTGGGTGGCCGGGCCGCGGGTTCCCTCGCGGCGGACGCGCTCCGCCGGTCGAGCGCGTCGAGACCCACGGCACCCGACCTGGTGGACCAGGCCCGCGGCCTCGCCGACCGCTGGCTCGCGATGCGTGGCCGCGGCACCGAGCCGCCCGCGGCCATCCGCCGCGAGCTGGGTGCCGTGCTCGACGCCGAGGTGGGCATCTTCCGCGACGGCGACGGCCTGGCCCGTGCCGCCGCCACCCTCGACGACCTGCACGAGCGCTATCAGGACGTCCGCGTCGCCGACACCGCCGACGTCTTCAACTCCGACTGGACGCAGGCGCTCGAGCTCGGGGCGATGCTCACCGTCGCGCGCGGCGTCGTCGCCGCGGCGGCCGCGCGCACCGAGTCCCGCGGCGCCCACCAGCGCCTCGACCACCCGCACACCGACGACGTCGCCCGGCACAGCCTCGTCACCACCGACGCCCGCGGCGCCGTGTCGGTGCGGCTGCGGCCCGTGCACGCCGCCGTCGCCAGAGCCCAGGGGGACGCATGACCGACCAGACCCTGCGCGTCACCGTGACCCGGCAGGAGCCGGGCCAGGCCCCGCGCGACGAGACCTTCGACGTCCCGTTCGACGACCGCACCTCCGTGCTCGACGCCCTCGACTGGATCAAGGACAACGCCGAGCCGTCCCTCACGTTCCGCTGGTCGTGCCGGTCGGGCGTGTGCGGGTCGTGCGGCGTGATGGTCAACGGGCGGCCCGTGCTGGGCTGCGAGACCGCGGTGGCCGGCTACCGCACGTCCGGCATCACGGTCGGCCCGATGGCCCACGCCGAGGTCCAGCGCGACCTCGTGGTCGACACCGACGCGTTCCTGGCCAAGCTCCGCGGGGTGAGCCCGTGGATGCTCCCCGTCCCAGGGGCCGATCCGCTCCCGGTGGTCGAGCCCGTCGAAACCACGGACCAGGACGCCCCCCGCACCCTCGACGTCCTCGCCGTCCACAGCCAGACCCCCGGTCAGGTCGAGGCCTACAAAGGCCTCTCCCAGTGCATCGACTGCATGCTCTGCTACGCCGCGTGCCCCGTGCTCGACGACGTCACCGGTTTCACCGGCCCCGCCGCCATCGCGACGGCCCGCCGCTGGGACCTCGACTCGCGCGACCAGGGCAACGAGACCCGCTTCTCGGCGCTCGCCGAGAACGAGGAGGGCATCTGGCCGTGCATCCAGGTCGGCGCGTGCACGCGCGCGTGCCCCAAGGACGTCGACCCCGCCCGCGCCATCCGCGACTACCAGCGCGAGGCGATGGGCTGAGCCGCGGCCGGGCCGGGGCCGGGGCCGGGCTCGATCGGAACGTGGGTCCAGGATCGAACCGTGCATCTGAGCGCACGCTCCGATCCAGAAACCACGTTCCGATCGGGGTGACGCCCGGCTACCGTGCTCGCATGACCCCTGCCGCGGCGCTGCTCGCCGCCTATGACGCCCAGCTCCGCGGCCTGGGCGAGACGCCCGGCGCGATCGCCGTCACCACGCTCGGCCCGCTCTTCGTCGCCACGTTCGCCGAGGGCCGCCGCTTCATCTCCTACCGCGCCCTGACGTCCGACGACGGCACCCCGCTCGACGCCGCGGGCGTGCACGCGCTGGTCGCCGCCGTCGCGCAGCACCTGCTCGACGACCCGGGCGCCACCGAGGCGGAGTGGAAGACGCGCGCGCACGACGTCGCCCCCGGCCTGGACGGGGCGCTGCGCGAGCACGGGTTCGAGCCGGAGCACACGGAGTCGATCATGATCGGCGAGGCCCAGGTGCTCGCCGACGCCGACACCCCCCTGCCCGACGGCGTCACGCTGCGCCGCATCACCTCGGAGGCGGACGTGCGGTCGATGGCGTCGGCGTCGTCCGACGCGTTCGGCGAGCCGCTCGACGACCGCTACGCCCAGGACCTGCTGCGCCGCCAGGAGCAGGACCCGGACATGGAGCTGTGGATCGCGGAGGCCGGCGGCGTCATCGTGACCACGGGCCGCCTCGAGCCGGTGGCGGGCACGGAGTTCGCGGGCATCTGGGGTGGCGCGACGCTGCCCGAGTGGCGCCACCGTGGCATCTACCGCGCCCTGACGGCGGTGCGGGCCCGCTCGGCGATCGCGGCGGGCAAGCGCTACCTGCAGAGCGACTCGACGGAGTACAGCCGCCCCATCCTGGAGCGGAACGGCTTCCAGAAGGTCTCGGAGACCACCCCGTACGTCTGGCACCGCTGACCGGCACCACCGGTGGTTGAGCCCGTCGAAACCCCTCCGACGGGCTCAACCGGCAGGCTCAGGCCAGCGCGTCCCCGACGACCTGCTTGGCCGCCTCCTGCACCTCGGCGAGGTGCTCGGGCGACACGAAGCTCTCCGCGTAGATCTTGTACACGTCCTCGGTCCCGGACGGCCGGGCGGCGAACCACGCGTCCGCCGTCGTCACCTTGAGGCCACCGATCTTGGCCCCGTTGCCGGGAGCCTCGGTGAGCTTGGCGGTGATGTCCTGCCCGGCGAGCGACGTCGACGTGACCTGCGACGGCGACAGCGCGGCGAGCCGGGCCTTCTCCTCGCGCGAGGCGACGGCGTCGACGCGGGCGTACCAGCTCTCCCCGTACCGCTCGACGAGCGACGCGTGGTGCTGCGACGGCGACCTGCCGGTGGTCGCGATGATCTCGGAGGCGAGCAGCGCGAGCAGGATGCCGTCCTTGTCGGTGGACCAGACGCGCCCGTCGCGGCGCAGGAACGACCCGCCGGCCGACTCCTCGCCGCCGAAGCCCACGGACCCGTTCAGCAGCCCGGGCACGAACCACTTGAACCCGACGGGCACCTCGACCACGCGGCGCCCCAGCCCGGTGCCCACCCGGTCGATGAGCGACGACGACACGAGCGTCTTGCCGATCGCGCAGTCGGCCGGCCAGCCGGGGCGCGCCCCGCCGTACAGGTACTCGATCGCGACGGCCAGGTAGTGGTTCGGGTTCATGAGCCCGGCGTCGGGCGTGACGATGCCGTGGCGGTCGGAGTCGGCGTCGTTCCCGGTGGCGACGTCGTACGGGGCGTGGCCGCCGGCCATGCGCTCACGCAGCGACGCCATCGCGTACGGGGAGGAGCAGTCCATGCGGATCTTGCCGTCCCAGTCGAGCGTCATGAACGCCCAGCGGGGGTCCACCTGCGGGTTCACCACGGTGAGGTCCAGGTGGTGGCGCTCGGCGATGGCGGCCCAGTACTCGACCGACGCGCCGCCCAGCGGGTCGGCGCCGATCCGCACCCCGGCGGAGCGGATCGCGTCGATGTCCAGCACGTTCGGCAGGTCGTCCACGTAGGTGGTCATGAAGTCGTGCGGGTGCGTGGTGTCGGCGCCGATGGCGTCCTCGATCGCGACGCGCTTCACCTGGCCGACCCCGGCACGGATGATCTCGTTGGCCCGGTTGGCGATCCACGACGTCGCGTCGCTGTCGGCGGGGCCGCCGTGCGGGGGGTTGTACTTGAAGCCGCCGTCGCGCGGCGGGTTGTGCGACGGCGTGACCACGATGCCGTCGGCGAGCCCCGACCCGGTGGTGCGCACCCCGCCCTCGGACACGGCGCCGTTGTGCACCAGGATCGAGTGCGAGACGGCGGGCGTGGGCGTGAACGAGTCGCGCGCGTCGATCATCACGGTGACGCCGGCGGCGGCGAGCACCTCGAGCGCGGACTGCCACGCGGGCAGGGACAGCGCGTGGGTGTCGCGGCCGATGAACAGCGGCCCGTCGGTGCCCTGGGAGGCGCGGTACTCGACGATCGCCTGCGTGATCGCCACGATGTGCGCCTCGTTGAAGGCGTGGTCGAGCGACGAACCGCGGTGTCCGGACGTCCCGAAGACGACCTGCTGCGCGGGGTCGTCGACGTCGGGCGTCAGGTCGTAGTAGGCGCCGACCAGCAGGTCGACGTCGATGAGGTCCTCGGGAAGGGCTACCTGGCCGGCGCGTGCGTGCATGAACCTGATCCTGCCAGCGCTCGGCGGCGTCGGCGCCCGCTGGTCGCGTTCACAGGTACTGCCCCGGCGAGGGCCGTCCGTCCTCTCCCGCGTGCTGCGCCTGCGGGCCGCCGGGGGCGCCCGGCATGCCCGCCGGAGGACCGCCGGGGAACGAGCCGGGCGGCAGCCCGCGGCGCATCTGGCTGAGCTGAGCCTGCGCCGCCATCTGCTGTGCCACGAGGGCGGTCTGGATGCCGTGGAACAGCCCCTCGAGCCAGCCGACCAGCTGCGCCTGCGCGATCCGCAGCTCGGCGTCCGACGGCGGCGTGCCGTCGTCCTTGAAGGGGAGCGTGATGCGGTGCAGCTCCTCGACCAGGTCGGGCGACAGGCCGTCCTCGAGCTCCTTGAGGGACCGCTCGTGGATCTCGGCGAGGCGGGTGCGGGCGGCGTCGTCGAGCGGGGCGTCGCGCACCTCGTCGAGCAGGCGCTTGATCATGCCGCCGATGCGCATGACCTTCGCGGGCTCCTCGATGCGCGAGACGTCCTCGTCGTCGGCCTGGTCCGCGGCCGCCGGGCCTTCCACCACCTCGTCCCCCTCCGGCGTCACGACGCGGTGCTGCTCCGGCTGCTCCTCGGGCTCCGTCATGCGTCCCATCCTTGCGCGGTCACGGGGGTCACGGCACCAGCAGCACCTTGCCGAACGCGGCGCCGTGCTCCATGAGCCGCAGCGCGTCGTCGGCGTCGGCCAGGGGCACGCGCGCGTGCACCACGGGGCGCAGCCGCCCGTCGGCCACCATCGGCCAGACGTGCTCGCGCACGGCGGCGAGGATCGCCGCCTTCTCCTCGGTGGTGCGGGAGCGCAGCATCGTGCCGGTCACGCTCGCGCGCTTGGCCATGAGCTCGCCGAGGTCCAGCTCGCCCCGGCGTCCCTGCTGCAGGCCGATCGAGACGAGCCGCCCGCCGTCGGCCAGCATCCGCACGTTGTCGCGCAGGGCGGGCCCGCCCAGCACGTCGAGGACGACGTCGACCCCGCGGCCGTCGGTCGCCTCGAGCACGGCGCGCACGACGTCCCCGTCGCGGTGGTCGATCACGTGGTCGGCCCCGAGCTCGCGCACCCGCGCGCACCGCTCGGGCCCGCCCGCGGTGGTGATGACGACGGCGCCCAGCGCCCGGGCGAGCTGCACGGCGACGACGCCGATGCCGCCGGACCCGCCCAGCACCAGCACCCGGTCCCCGGGCTGCAGGCGGGCGGTGTCCACGAGGTTGGTCCAGGCCGTGCACACGGCCTCGGGCAGGGCGCCCGCGTCCACGAGGTCGACGCCGTCGGGCGCGGGGAGGGTCTGTGCCGCGGGGACCGCGACGAGCTCGGCATACCCGCCCCCGCCGAGGAGCGCGACGACGGGGTCGCCCACCCGGAAGGCCGTGACCCCTCCACCTGCAGAGACGACCGTCCCCGCGACCTCGAGACCAGGCCAGGGCGGTGCGCCTGCCGGCGGTGGGTAGTGTCCGTCGCGTTGTAGCAGGTCAGCGCGGTTCACGCCAGCCGACGCCACCCGGATCAGTACCTCGTCGTTGTCCGGTTCGGGTGGGTTTGTGTCGATCAGGGCGAGTTTCCCTCCACTGGTTTGGGAGGCTATCGTGACGGCTCGCACACCTGGAGCCTACTCATGCGCGCCTGCGATCAGGGCGTTCGGCGCCAGAGGCGTGCAACGGACGACGCCGGCGGGCCAGCCGCTGGCGCAGAAGGAGAGGCCACATGCTCCGCAGGTTGGGCGTTCGCGGGAAGGTTCTTGCGACACTCGCCATGCCGATCTTGGTGCTCGCGCTCGCCGCGGGCTGGGTCTCGTGGACATCGCTGCAGTCGTCGACCGTCGCGCGTCAGACGTCGCAGCTCGTGGGCTCGCTCGCGGAGCAGGACTCCGCCGGGTCCGCGTTCGCCGCCGAGCGGTCCCTGAACATCGCCGCCTCGATGGGCGTGCCCGGGGCCGCCGACGGCCTCGCCGCCGCCGTCAAGCAGACGGACGCCGCGCTCGACGCGCGTGCCGCCGCGTTCGCGAAGGCGGACACCAGCGCCCTCGACCCGCGCGTGCGCGCCGCCGTCGCCAAGACGGTCGGCGACCGCGACCGCATCAACCAGCTCCAGCAGCAGGTCCTGGCCCGCACCATCTCCGAGCAGGAGGCCACGACGGCCTACTCGGGCTTCATCGAGGACGCGCTCGACGTCGTGCGCGAGCTCGCCGGCACCACCACCGACCGCGACCTGGCCGTGCGCCTGGAGGCGTACGTCCAGACGGACGAGGCGATGCTCTCGGTCGTGCTCGAGCGCCCGCTGGTCGGCGCGGTGCTCGTCGGTGCGGCCACGGGCCAGGTCAACCAGACGCTCGTGCTCCGCACGGCCTCGACGCTCGCGGACACCAACAAGCAGCTCGCGCAGGCGCAGCAGCAGCTGGACGCGCTGCCCGGTGCCCACCAGCTGCCGGCCCTCGACGGTCCCCTCGGCGACGTCCGCAACGCGCTGAGCCGCGGCGACTTCGGCGCCGTGGACCCCGCGGTCGCCGCCAAGTGGAACGACCTGACGCAGACCTGGGTCACCAGCGCGCAGCCCATCCGCGACTCCGTCCGCGACGAGATCCGCGACTACGCGGAGTCCGCCTCGACCACCGCCCGCAACACGGCGCTGCTGACCGCGGGCGTGGCCTTCGGCGTCCTGCTGATCTCGATCGTCATCGCGCTCCTCGTCTCGCGCCGCATCGTCGTGCCGCTGCGCCGCCTCACCGAGGCCACCGGTGAGATCCGCGACCGCCTGCCCCGCATGGTCGAGCAGATGGCCGTCCCCGGGCAGACGTCCACGGTCGACCTGTTCGAGATCCCCGTGGACTCGCGCGACGAGATCGGCCGCCTCGCCCAGTCCTTCAACGACGTCAACGCCACGACGGTCGCCGTCGCGCGCGAGCAGGCCGCGCTCCGCGGCTCGATCGCCGAGATGTTCGTCAACGTCGCCCGCCGTGACCAGGTGCTCCTCAACCGCCAGCTGGCGTTCCTCGACGACCTCGAGCGCTCCGAGGAGGACCCGTCGACCCTGTCGAACCTCTTCCGGCTCGACCACCTCGCCACGCGTATGCGCCGCAACGCCGAGTCCCTCCTGGTCCTCGCGGGCATCGACTCGGGCCGTCGCGTGCGCCAGCCCATGCCCGTCTCCGACGTCGTGCGCACGGCGTCGTCCGAGATCGAGCTGTACGACCGCGTCCGGCTGAACCTCGACGTCGACCCGCTGATGCTGGGCCACAACGCGCTGAACGCCGCCCACCTGGTCGCCGAGCTCCTCGAGAACGCCACGATGTTCTCCGAGCCGCACACGCCGGTCGAGGTCACGACGTCCCGCGACGCGCGCGGCGTGATCGTCACGGTGCGCGACCACGGCCTCGGCATGACGCCGGAGGAGCTCGCGGACGCGAACGAGAAGGTCGTCAGCCGCAGCGCGCAGGACGCCGTGGGCGCCCAGCGCCTGGGCCTCTACGTGGTCGGCCGCCTCGCCGACCGCCTCGGCGTCGCGGTGGTGTTCGCCCACGGGCCGGACGGCACGGGCACCGTGGTCACGGTCGTCTTCCCGGGCGCGCTGTTCCTGCCCGACGACGCCGTGCCGCTCCCGCAGCCGACGGACCCGCTGGAGGCGTCGACGCAGCGCGAGGCCGCGAGCCTCGGCCAGGCGGTCGCGCCGGCCACGGCGTTCGGCCAGGTCGCCAGCGCCGCCTTCGGCTCCCCGGCGGTCGAGCCGCACGCGGCCCTGGCACCGCACCCGGTGTCCGAGCCTGTCGCGACCTACCAGTCCACCCCGACGCCCCTGGTCGAGCCCGAGCCGCCCCTCGCGGTCCCGGTGGACCTCGGCGCACTGACGGACGGCACGACGCCCACGGGCATGCCGCGCCGCCGCACCGCGCGCCAGGAGCCGGAGCGTGCGGTCGAGGTCGTGCTGCCGCCGCTCGCGACCCCGGACATCGTCCCCGACCTGTCGGCCGACGAGTGGGCCCCGCCGCAGGGCATCGAGGCCGGCCACGCCACGCTCCCCAGCCGCTCGCGCGTCGAGGCGCCTGCCGCCCCGGCCGAGCCCGCGGAGGTCACGTCCCCGGTCCTCGCCGTCGAGCAGCGCACGGGCCTGTTCTCGAGCTTCCGCTCGCTGAGCGAGCTCGACCAGACGACGGCCACGGGCACGCTGCACCTCGGCGCGAGCGTCGAGGACCCGGCCGCGCTGCCGGCGCCGCTGCTCGACGCCCCGGCGCCGCAGACGGAGACGTACGTCCCGGTCTCGGAGAGCACCGCACAGCTGGTGCGGGTCGACCTGAACCCGCCGGTCGCGGCTCCCGTCGCCGACCCGGCGGCGTTCATGACGCCGCTCGCGCCGCCCGCCGTCCCGGAGCCCGCGTACACGCCCGCCCCGTTCGGCACCGCGCCGGTCACCCCGCCCGCGATCGCCGAGGTGCCCCTGGAGGCGCCGCCGGCCGCCGAGGCCGACGTCCCGGCGTTCGACGAGCTGATGGCCGACCTCCCGACGCGCCGCTCGACGCGCGAGCAGCACGCCCAGGCGGCTGCCGCCCGCAAGCGCGGCCTGTTCGGCCGCCGCCCGGAGGACGAGGCCTCGACCTCGGCCATCCCGGTGCAGCTCGCCGACGGCCCGGCCGCCGCGTCGTTCGTCGCCCCGGCCCCCGCCGCGCCGCTCCCGGCGTTCGACGGCCGCCCCGACTACGCGGTCCCGGCTCCCGCCGCGCCCGTGGCACCCGCTCCGGCTCCGGCCGCCCCGGCCCCTGCGCCGGCCGCCCCGGCGCCGATCGGCCTGCGCGTCAGCTCCGCGCTCCCGCTCCGCTCCACGGCACCGGACCCGCTGGGCGACCCGCTGGACCCGTACGCCATCCCCGACACCGTCGAGGCCCGCTCGGAGTGGATGGCCTCCGCCGTCCTCTACGAGGAGATGTCCTCGCTGCTGCGCCGCGGGGTCTTCGAGGAGAAGGGTGTGACCCCCACGCACGACGACGACACCTACCGCCCGACCTCGGCCGCGCCCGCGCAGCCCTCGGGTCTGGCCCGTCGGGGCACGGCGCCGACCGTGAACCCGGCGACCGACCGCTTCACCGCTCGCATCGAGCGGGACCCGGAGCAGCTGCGTTCCCGGCTGTCCGCGTTCCAGTCCGCGACCAGCCGTGGTCGGGTCGTGAGCAACGACGAAGGGCCCTCGACGTGGGCCCCCGCACCGTGAATGATGGCGACCGACCGGCGCCCTGACGAGGAGGAAGAGTGACCCTCAGCACCGAGGCCACCAACTTTGGATGGCTTCTCGACAACTTCGTGCGCACCGTGCCGGGCAGCCGTCACACGCTCGTGGTGTCGGCCGACGGCCTGCTCATGGCGATGTCCGACCAGCTCGACCGCGTGAGCGGCGACCAGCTGGCAGCCATCGTCTCGGGCATGTCGAGCCTGACCCGTGGCGCCTCGCGCCAGCTCCACGGCGGCAACGTGCGACAGGCCGTCGTCGAGATGGACAACGGCTTCCTGTTCCTGATGAACGTCTCGAACGGCTCGGTGCTCGCCGTCGTCGCCGAGGCGTCGTGCGACATCGGCCTGATCGGCTACGAGATGGCGCTGCTCGTCGCGCGGACGGAGCAGACGCTCACCCCGCAGCTGATCTCCGAGATGCGCGGGAACCTTCCCGTCGAGGGCGCGCAGCGCGTGTCCTCGGTGGGCTGAGGCGGCGACCATGCCCTACGGTCCCGGCGCACACTCGGCAGACACCTACGAGGCCGCCACGGTGCGGCCGTATGCCGTCACTGGCGGTCGCGTGCAGTCGGCGTTGTCGGACCTGCCCCTCGAGGCACTGGTCGAGGTGCTGCCGGGCGCCGTCACGAGCCACGGGCTGACGCCCGAGAAGCGCGCGATCATGCAGCACGCGGCGCACACCTACGTCTCGATCGCGGAGCTCTCGGCCCTGCTGCGCCTGCCTCTGGGCGTGGTGCGCATCCTCGTGGCCGACATGCAGGAGGAGGGGCACCTGACCGTGCACACCTCCACTCCGGTGAACGTCCACACCGGGCACGGCAGCGCCCAGACGGGTCTGTCCCTGAGCGTCTTGGAGAGTGTTCTCAATGGCATTTCCGCCCTCTGACCGCGCGAACGGCCAGGCGAGCGGCAGTCTCGCACCTTCGTGGGCGCCCGTCAGCGGCGGCGCCGTGAAGCCGGCGGCGGCCCCGTTCACGCCGCCCCCGGTGCCGGCCCCCGCGGTGCCCGCTGCCGCCCCCGCGGCCCCGGCTGCAGGCTCGGCCCCGGCCCGCGCGAGCGTGCTCGGCGGCGGCGGCTCGTTCGCCCCTGCCGCGCCGGCTCCGGCGGCCCCGCCCGCCGTGCCCGCGCCTCCGGCTCCGCCGGCCGGCACGGGGACGGCCCCGCTCCCGCAGCAGGCCGCGGCGGCTCCCGCCACGCCTGCGCGCGTCGCCCCGACGGTCGTCAAGATCGTGGTCGCGGGCGGCTTCGCCGTCGGCAAGACGACCTTCATCGGGTCGATCTCCGACGTCGAGCCCCTCAACACCGAGGCCGCGATGACGGAGCACTCCGTCGGCGTCGACGACGCGGGCGGCGTGACGGACCGCAAGACCACCACCACGGTGGCCATGGACTTCGGTCGCGTCTCTCTGCCGGGCAACCTGTGGCTGTACCTGTTCGGCACCCCTGGCCAGGACCGCTTCCTGTTCATGTGGGACGACCTGGTGCGCGGCGCGATCGGCGCCGTCGTGCTGGTCGACACCGACCGCCTCGAGCAGTGCTTCCCCGCGATCGACTACTTCGAGTCGCGGAACATCCCGTTCGTCGTCGGCGTCAACTGCTTCGACGGCGTGGCCAAGCACCGGCTGGAGGACGTGCGCGAGGCGCTGCAGATCCCTTCGCACGTGCCGATGCTGTACACGGACGCGCGGTCGCGGGCGGCCACCAAGCAGACGCTCATCTCCCTGGTCCAGCTCGCGATGCGCCAGCTGCGGGGCGCGGGCGCCTGACGGCCCACGCATAGACTGGGCGCCCGCACCCGGCGCGCCCGGGTCCAGGAGGGCTGACCGAGCGGCCGAAGGTGACGGTCTTGAAAACCGTTGTGCAGCAATGCACCGCGGGTTCGAATCCCGCGCCCTCCGCACCACGGGCCCGTCCACCGATCTCCGGTGGGCGGGCCCGCGCTCGTGCAACGCCTCCGGTTCGCAGCGGCGCAGTCTTCCGCGCGATCATGGGGGCTGTGACGACCCAGGACCCGCAGCACCCCGCCTCGGACGAGGTCGAGCTCGAGCCCGTGGAGCTGATCCGCAGGTCGGGCACGGTGCAGCGCGCCGGCCGTCTCGCCCTCGCGGCGGGGCATGGCAGCTACCGGGTCAAGTCGCACATGGAGCGCGTCGGCAAGGCCCTGGGCCTCGACGACGTCAAGGCCCACGTGGCGCTCACCGAGATCACCACGACGTCGGTGCGCGACCAGATCTTCCGCACCGAGGTGTCGGAGGTCCGCACCGTCGGCATCAACGCCGACCGCCTCGCCGAGCTCGAGAACTACATCGGCGACCTGCCGGAGCGCGAGGACGTCGAGCACATCGACGCCGAGCTCGACCGCATCGCGGCCAAGCCGCCGCTCTACCCGCCGTGGGCCAACGCCCTCTCGGCGGGCGTCGCCTGTGCGGCGTTCGCCTTCCTCAACAACGGCGGCCCCCTGGAGTGCTCGACGGTGCTGCTCGCCGCGACGGCGGGCCAGTACGTCCGACGCCGGCTCATCCACCGGGGTATCAACCAGTTCGGCGTCACGATGCTGGCCGCCGCGCTCGCCTGCCTGGTGTACCTGGGTGTCATCGCCCTCGTCGGCGCGGCCATCGGCCAGCCGGAGCGGCACGTCGCCGGCTACGTCTCGGCCGTCCTCTTCCTGGTCCCGGGCTTCCCGCTGGTCACGGGCGCGCTCGACCTCGCACGGCTCGACTTCTCGGCCGGGATCTCGCGGCTGACGTATGCCCTGATGGTCCTGTGCTCGGCTGCTCTGGCCCTGTGGGCGGTGTCGGCGGTGGTGGGCCTGGAGCCCGTCCCGACGACGGCCGCCGCGATCGAGCCGCTGCTGCGCTGGACCCTGTTGACGCTCGCGAGCTTCTTCGGCGTCCTCGGGTTCGCGCTGATGTTCAACAGCCCATGGCACATGGCGCTGGGCGCCGCGCTCGTCGGCATGGTCGCGAACGTGCTGCGGCTCGCCCTGGTGAACACCTGGGGGGTGGCGCCTCAGGCGGCGGCCGCCGGCGCAGCTCTCCTCGTCGGCCTCCTGGCACGGTGGATCGCGAGTCCCTTGCGGGTCCCGCGCCTGACGATCTCCGTCCCCGCCGTGGTGATCATGGTCCCTGGGGTGCTCGCGTACCGGGCCGTCTTCGAGTTCAACGCGGGCAACTCCGTCCAGGCGCTCGGCTTCACCGTCGACGCCGGCCTGGTGGTCATCGCGCTCGCGATCGGGCTCGCCGTCTCGCGCATGCTGACCGACCGCGAGTGGACGTTCGAGCAGGTCCGGGGCCTCTGAGCGCACCGTGCGTCGCAGAACGACGCCTCGTTGACGCAGTGTTTCTGCAGGTCAGAGGCCATCCAGGCCCGGTTGTGACCTAGGTCGCTGCACCTCGCTTTGACGCATCGCGCCGGGCATGGCTAATGTTCTCAACGTTCGCCCGGCAGGGAGGAACGGACACCGCGGATTCGCTGGTGGCCGGTCCCGGGGCGAGATTCCTGATTCTTCTTCTCGGGGGCGTTCTGCGCCTCCGGTCAGGACTGGTGCGCCCGCATCGAACTTCACGCCTCACGGCGAGCGAGTTTGACAGGGAGAAACGCACCGGGTAAGGTTGAAGGGTTGCCCCGGACGGGGCCGGCCGCGAAGAGCGGGGCGGTCTTGGATGGTGTGCGTCGGTTGTTTGAGAACTCAACAGTGCGTTTGATAGTCAATGCCAAATATATCCCTCGTCGGGACCGGCCGTTGGTTGGTTTCGTGAGGATTCCTTTGGACAGATGAGCAGTTCAGCTCGTCTGGCCAGTTTTCAAGCAAGCCGTATGGTTGTTAGCCCTTTGTGGGTTGGCGAGATACTTTTACGGAGAGTTTGATCCTGGCTCAGGACGAACGCTGGCGGCGTGCTTAACACATGCAAGTCGAACGGTGAAGCCCTTCGGGGTGGATCAGTGGCGAACGGGTG
>Ga0082212_10002464_pt1 | contig 26928 bp, 14 predicted proteins | sample TergutNt197P3_FD_71548 | JGI IMG/M metagenome (GOLD analysis project Ga0082212, IMG submission 71548) | Neocapritermes taracua P3 segment gut microbial communities from Petit-Saut dam, French Guiana - Nt197 P3 | ecosystem: Host-associated > Arthropoda: Insects > Digestive system > Gut ...
ATTGTGACCGCAAACAGGAACATACAGCACGCCGACGCGGCGGGGATGCCAACGGATAGCAAGATAGGCAAAGCGATAGTACCGACCATGATGAGTACGCCGAGCCCGGTTACTGTCGTATAAAGAAGCGTTACTGCAGCCATGACCGCTAAAGCAACGATCAACGGCCTGTCACCGCCAAATTCCGCCGCCTTTAAGATGATTGCTTTGGATACGCCGGTGTTTGTGACCATTTTTCCCAGCCAGGCGCCTATCAGAATCGAAGAGATCGCCGCGCCCATCCTGGAGACGCCGGTTTCTAAAACGACGTGAAGGACGCCTATTTGCGTGCCTTCCTCATTTTTGCCTACGAGAGGCACACCGGCAATAAGGGCTATTCCGATACCCAGGATGATCATTGCGATAAAGGTCGGTATTTTCCTCGTGATCATCAATGCCGCGATGAGCAGGAAGAATCCTATAATAAATACTGCTTGAACCATTGGAATTTCTCCTCTCTTATGGATGTGATTTTGTACGCCGCGGTAATCATGTTTTGTTTAAATATCTCATCAGAATATTCAACAAAGATCTAAAATATGCCATTTTAACGCCCGCTCCGATAACGGGCCTCAGTCACATAAACAAACCCTCCTTTTACTGTATCTTTTTGCAATAGCCGCTCACAGCGTTTATTATAGCATAGGCTGCTTGCAATATACAATACTTTGTACAATACTTTTTTAAATGTATAAAATAATTTGTAAAAAGTGCTGAATATTAGTGTACCTGGCGCTTGACAAACAGGGAAACAAAGATATAATTTTATTTGATATCGGACTTTACGTTTTGTTCTGTTTTCATAAGGATCGGTATATAGGCTCGACAGATATTAGTATTAAGAAGAGAGGTCAGAATATGGATACTTACAGGCTCGAACGCGATATCAAGGTCGAAAGCGGATACGATCTCGTAGTTGCCGGGGCAGGGCCGGCAGGATGCGCCGCGGCGATAGCGGCAGGAAGGCTGGGAGCGAAGGTTTTACTGATAGAAGCCATGGGATGCCTCGGAGGCCTGGCGACAGCCGGAATAGTTTCAGAGTTCGATCCGATGGCCAACGGGGAAATCATGGTAGTCGGCGGCATAATGCGGGAGATCGTCGAGGCTATGTATGAACGCGGCTTTATGCCTGATTGCTGCGAGCCGCAGAGATGGAGGAAAGACCACCACCGGTACACCTCGTTTAACGCAGAGGGGCTCAAGTTGCTGCTCGACGAACTTGTCCTGGGAGCAAATGTTGAAATAAGGTTCTTCACACGCGTTATCGACGCCGATCTCGCGGGCGAAGGAAAAGTAAAAGGTATCATTATACAGAATGTAGAAGGGTACAGGGATATTGAAACAAAAACCTTCGTAGACGCGACCCGGGGCGCGGCGCCCCCGGGGCCGCGCCTGCCGCGACTCCACGCCGCCTGCCGCACGCCGCCCGCCTGCCGCCCGACGCCCGCTGTGCGGGTGCGGGGCGCCACTGCGGGGCGTCACCCGAACCAGGCCTTCGCCAGGCAGGCGATGCCGGGCGCTATCTTTTCCTCGTCGATGGCGGAAAAGCCGACAAGCACGTAGTTCTCAAGCGGGTGGGGCTTCTCCATCCAGTACCGCTCGGTCTCGTAGACGCGGACCCCCGCCTTCTCGGCCTCGGCGATCAGGGCGTGCTGGCCCCGCTCGTCCCGCACGCCGAGAAGGAGGTGCAGCCCAGCGCCGCTCTCCATGATGTTGACCCTGCCCCCCATGGTGTCCTTGATGGCCCCGATCAGCACGTCGCGCTTCCGCCTGCTGTGCGTCTGTGCCCGCCGCAGGAGCTTGTCCCAATAGCCGCGCTCCATGAAGCGCCGCAGCACCGCCTGCGAGAGCCAGGGGACCGCGCTGTGGTAGCCCCTGAAGGTGTTCGCCCACTGCTCAAGGAGGGCGGGCGGGAGGATGAGGTAGCTCATGCGCAGCGCGGGGGAGAGCACCTTCGAGAAGGTGCCCAGGTAGATCACCCGATGGTAGGTATCAAGCGACTGGAGCGAGGGCACCGGCCGCGTGTTGTGGCGGAACTCCCGGCAGTAGTCGTCCTCGATGACGTAGGCGTTGTTGGTGCGTGCCCAGTCCAGGAGGTGCTGCCTGCTTTGAACAGGCATGATCTGCCCGGTGGGGAACTGGTTGGAGGGGGTGGTGAAGGCCAGGCGTGCCCCGCTGTGGGCCAGGGCGTCGAAGAAGGACCTGTTGCTCTTGCAGACCGGGCAGGGCACCATCTCGAACCGGTTGTTCGCAAACACCCGGCGTACCTCGTCGTAGCCCGGGTCCTCCACGGCCACCTTGTCCCTCTCGGGGTCGAAGAGCATAAGGAGGTTCTGCAGGGCCGCCTGCGTGCCTGCCTGGATGACGACCTGCTGGGGGAAACAGTGGACGCCCCGCGTCTTGCGCAGGTGGTTCGTGATGTTGAGGCGCAGCAGGAAGTCGCCCATGCTGTCGTTGTACCTGCTCGCATCGGCTATCTCGGTGCTGTACAGCGTGTCGGTGGTGAGCTTTCTCCACGTTTCGACGGGGAAGGCGTTGTCGGCCAGGTTGCCGTAGGAGAAGTCATAAGGGGCCGACTCGGCCTGTGCCGACTCGGAAAAGGCGAAGAGGGAGGCCCTCTCGTGGTCGCCGTACCTGCCGAAGCTGTCGTTGACGCTGGCGGCGAAGACGATGTCGTCGAGGTTGAGGCGTTCGACCATAAAGCCGCTCCCCGACCTGCTTGCGACAAATCCCTCCTGTCCCAGCTGCCGGTAGGCGGACTCGACGGTGTTGCGGGCGACCCCCAGCTCGTCGGCGAGCTTGCGGATGGGGGGCAGCTTCTCGCCCGCGGGGTACACCCCCTCCACAATCTCTTTTTTGCATTGTTCGTATATTTGTAGGTAAAGCGGCGTATCAAGCTCCGGGTCAATATGCATAATTTCTTGCCCTTTCAAAATCGTCCCCATCAAATTATACAGAATTGTCTCTATATATTTAGGACGGTTATGTGTAGCCTTTATGAAGGAAGATTTTAAGGAGGAGATGCTATGGAAAAAGCACTTCAAAAGAAGAAAGTGTACTTGTTCTTCTCAGTGGTTTTGGTGATGGTCCTGGTTGCGGCACTTGCTGCCTGCACGCCGGCTGCCCCCGAGGCCGAAGAGGAGAAGGGTGCAGAAACGGAACAGGCTGTGCAACCGGTTGTAACGCCTGATCCGGACGAGTACGGTGTCGTGACTGCCGAGTCTTGGAAGGATGCCTATCCTAACGAGTTCGCGAGCTATCAGGACAACAGGCAGAACTCACCCAGCACCAAGTCGAGCTTCCTCGACCTGTATCCTGTCATCAACACCCTGTACAAGGGGATGGCGTTCTCAAAGGGATACAACCAGGCAGCGTCCCATCTGTTCTCGCTTGAGAGCATAAGCGGCACGCCGCGCGTTGGTGATGCAACCCTCACCAACTGCCTGACCTGCAAGACCCCGCAGTTCACCTCCTTGGTGAACACCAATGGCGACGGGGAGTATGCGAATCCGTTCGCAGACCTCCTGCCTCTCATGACCGAGCCTATCAGCTGCTTTAACTGCCATGAGAACGACCCGATGTCCCTGACCCCGCAGTCCCAGTTCTTCCTGGGCGCTATCGGGTCGGACAGAAGCGGTCTCCCTGAGAGCGCTGTCGTGTGTGGCCAGTGCCACAACGAGTATTACTTCAATCCTGAGACCAAGAGGACGACCAATCCCTACACCAACGTTCTCGGCATGGATCCTGAAGCACAGCTCAACTACTACAACGACATAGCTTTCAAGGACTGGGTCTATCCTGTGACCGAGAGCCCGATGCTCAAGGTTCAGCATCCTGAGGTCGAGACCGTCTATGGCGGCGGGACCAAGGGCAACATGGCCAGCCTCGGCTATGGCTGCGCCGACTGCCACATGGCAAAGGCGACTGCGGCTGACGGCACCGAGTACACCTCGCATTACTGGAAGAGCCCTCTGAAGAACGACGAGCTCGTCAAAGAGTGCAACACCTGCCACGGTGACCTCAAGGCCGATGTCGAAGAGTCACAGAAGGTTTGGAAAGAGCGCATCACCACCATCGGCGACAAGATCGCTGAGCTTGCCGACACCATGACCGCACAGGTCGAGGCCGGCACACTCGAAGGCGACAAGCTCGCTGAGCTCCAGCAGCTTCACCGCGCATCTCAGTGGTATTGGGACTTCGTGTTCGTTGAGAACAGCGACGGCGCCCATAACCCGAAGATGACCGCCACCACGCTTGACAAGGCAGAGGCTGCTGTGGACGAAGCCCTCGCTATGCTGTAATAAGAAGTGCAGCTTCTTGTTACGACGTGATTGACGGGAAGGGGCGCCGAGCGCGCCCCTTCTTTATGCCCCGAAAGCCGCCCCCTGTGCTGCCCCCGCACCCCGCATCTCGCTTTTGCCCTGCTTCCCCTGGGGCTACGGTGCTTCCTTCGGGGTATTTTGTGAATCTTGAAAACCAAAATAACGTAAATACATTTCCTCTTTTATCATAATCACCTTATGAGGGGATAGGTTTTTTGCGCTTTATCGCCCCCATATGCCTGGTGTCCTCGCGGTATTTCGGACTTGCGGGGTACAATAGGGAAATAGCAAGACAGTAAAAGGATGCGAGTAAAACGAAAGGAGGTAGTATGAGCACAAAGAAAACCAAAGTAGAAGCCGCTGCTGAAGATGCTGTTGCCGAAGGAGCCGCTGCTGTGGAAGCCGCCGTGAAGGACGTGGAAGCTGCCGCACAGGATGTGGAGGTCGCTGCGAAGGAGGTCGCTGCCGAAGCGGCTGAGACCGCAGACGCGGCCATCAAGGAAACAACCGAAGGAGCCGTTGCTGCGAAGGTCGCCGTCGAAGGGGCCGCAGCTCCCAAGAAGAAGAAAAAGGGGAAGAAGCTGCTGGTCGTCCTCGGCGTGCTTGCCCTTGCTTTCATTGCAGCCGGCGCCGGCTTCTGGATTTGGCATGAGCAGCCGAGCTTCTGCAGCGCCATCTGCCACACGCCGATGGACCCCTACGGCAGGACCTACGAGTTTTCGTCGGGAGCCCCCGGCGAGGACAAGTGGGGCAACGAAGTCCCGGACGCAGGCGCCATGATGGTCGTAACCCACAAGGAAGCGGGCGAGGACTGCATGGCCTGCCATGTTCCGTCGCTGGGCGAGCAGATCACCGAGGGACTGACTTGGATAACGGGCAACTACGAGTACCCGCTCAATGAGCGCAACTTGAAGAACCTGGTCGAGGCGCGGGGGATTCCGGCTGACGAGTTCTGCCTGAACGACCGTTGCCACCATGTCACCGCCGACGGAGCGGCCCTCCAGACCCGCGACGACCTGTTTGCGATGACTGACGAGTACACCCGTAACCCGCACAAGCCGCAACACGGCGAGAACGAGTGCGGCCTGTGCCACAAGGCCCACCGGGCATCGGTGAACTACTGCTCACAGTGTCATGGTGATGCGCCGATTCCTGACGGATGGCTGACCCACATGCAGGCCCAAAAGCTGGACAGGCCTTAGGGGGAAGCCGGACGGCAAGGAATGAGCACGCGCACACTTGTGTGAAAACTTAAGAGGGAGCCTACCAGGCCGTATATCGGTCGGGTAGGCTCTTCTCTCAAAGACTCAAAGAAGGCAGTGTAGAGCAAGGCCTTCCCGCCCTACCTTCTTTGAGCCTTTGGGCTTTTGAGCTGTACTAAGCGTTACTAGGTACTAAGCGGCACCAAAGCACGAAAGGGCACCACAATGAATGAATCTGCAAGGAGGCATGTGTGAACACGAGAACCAAGAGGCGCCTGATCGTGGTATCCGGCATCATCATTATCGTCCTTATTGTCGTATTGGCCTTGGTAGGGGGTAATACCGCTGCGACGAACGTGAGCGTTGCGCAGGCTTTGAGCGGCGAGTACGAAAACAAGAAGATACAGGTTTCCGGCAATGTCGTCGAGGACTCCTTCTCCACGCAGGGAAACACACTCACCTTTGCTATCTATGACCCCGAGGGGGATAAGAAGGCGCAGCTCCAGGTGAGCTTCGACGGGGGCGTCTCGGCGACCTTCGGCAACGACGTGACGGCGATCTGCACGGGCAGGATAGACAGTTCGGGCGTTTTGCAAGCGAGCGAGCTGGTGACGAAGTGCCCCTCGAAATACACGAGCGCCTCCGATGCGCTCTCGGTTTCCCGCCTCTTCGAGTACGGGGACGAGATAATCGGCAAGCCGGTCAAGGTCACGGGCACTGTGAAGGCGGGAAGTCTCACGGCGGCAGGCCAGGGCGACCGCTTCGTTTTGGTCGACCCCGAGGGCACGCCTGAGATATCCGTCACCTACCTCGCGGCGCTTCCGGACGAGGTCCAGGAGGGAAGCACGCTTGTTGTGACAGGGTCCCTGGATACCCAGGGCAAGTTTGCGGCGACCGATGTCGCCCTGGAAGGATAGAAGATGTCTGTATACGGTTTGATTGGGCTTCTCGTAGCCTTTGCGGGCGTGGCAATCTCTCTTTGTTGCTTCGCCCTCTCCCACCTGGTTGCGAAACAGCGGGCACACAGGGACTTTGCCGACACCCTCGCGTGGAGCGGGCATATTGCGACTATTCTTACCACGGTCGCACTGACCTTCTGCTGCGGCCTGCTCGTCTTCTGCTTCATGGCGGGGGACATGTCCATCCAATACGTCGTGCAAAACCAGTCAAAGTCCTCAAGCGAGCTGGCCTGGCTCTTCAAGCTCTCGGGCCTGTGGGGCGGCAGGGAAGGGTCGCTGCTCTTCTGGGCATGGCTGATCTCGCTCTTCAACACCTTCGTTGCCATCCGCAACATGAAGGCCCTCGAAAAGCTCGACAATGCGGCACTCTTCATGGCGCAGCTCGTCCTCGCGGCCTTTATCGGCGTGCTGCTCTTCTCCGAGAGCAACATGCCCTTCACCGCCATGGCAGCCGAGCACTTCAATTCTGCGGGTGAGCTGACCGGGGTTGCCGCGCTCTGGGGCATGAACGTGCTCCTTGAGCATTGGGCGATGTCGGTGCATCCGCCGACGCTCTTCATCGGCTATGCCGGCATGACGATCCCCTTCGCCTATGCGGTCGCTGCGCTGATTGTGCGGGACCCGTCGAAGGCCTGGGTGGCGAAATGCTCCCGCATCACGGTCTTCTCCTGGCTCTTCCTCGGCATCGGCATCGGCCTGGGCGCGGTGTGGGCCTACGTGGTCTTGGGCTGGGGCGGCTACTGGGGCTGGGACCCGGTGGAAAACGCAAGCCTTTTGCCCTGGCTTGTCGGCGTCGGCCTGATCCACAGCTTCACGGTCTACCGGAACCGGGGGGCCTTCAAGCGCTGGTCGGTCATGTGCGCCTGCCTCGCTTTCGCCTTTGTCATCCTCGGCACCTTCATCACCCGCTCGGGGCTCGTCCAGTCGGTCCATGCCTTCGACGGCGACCCGGTCTCCCTCGCCCTGTTCCTCGGGCTCATCCTCGCCTCGATCCTGATAGGCATCGTCGGCCTTGTCGTCCGCTGGAAGGACTTCGGCGCCGACACCGCCGGGGGAGACGACTTCGACAGCATGGTATCCAAGGATGCCGCCTACTACTTCAACAACCTGGTCATGGTGGTCGCCGCCATCCTCCTTGCCTACCTGACGGTTTCCTCTGCCCTTCCAGCATGGCTCCCCTTCGGGGGCCAGACCATGTCCGCCGGCACCTATAACGCGATTGCGCGGCCCTTGGGCATCCTTTACCTGGGCATCCTCGCGGTCTGTCCCCTGCTCTCCTGGGGGAAGACCGAGGGCAAGCGCTTCTGGAAGCGGGTCCGTATTCCCGGCATCTGTGCGCTCGTCCTCTTTGCGGTGCTGATGGCCTACCTCGTGACCTGCCTGGTGCCCAGCTACAACGCAGTCATCGCCACGGGAGGCCCCAATGCGGAAGGCTTGCTCGAAGAAGGGCCTTTCTGGTACTACCACGGGCTTGCGGCGGTCGGGTTCTTTGTGGCGAGCCTCCTGTTCTTCAACGCGCTCTTCATGCTCGGGCGCAAGACCCAGCGCTATGCGAAAAAACAGGGCACCAATGTGTTTGCTGCTGCCCTCGGGATGCTGAAAAACCGGGCATCGACCTATGGCGGCTTCATCTCCCACTTGGCGATGTCGCTTATCCTGGTGGGCCTCATCGGGTCGTCGATGTACGTGAGCGAGCGTGCCGACGTTATGACCTATATGGAAGAGACCGACACCGCCGCCAACGACTTCCATTTCAAGGACTATACCCTGAAGTACAAGGACAACGATATCGACGTACGAAACGACGGCGACGAGATCTTCTACAAAGTCCGTTTCGACGTGTACCGCAACGGGGAATACACGGCAACGGTTGCCCCGACGATCCAAGTTGTCACAGCGACGATGCAGCAGCGCCTGATTGCCGATGTCGTTTCTTTCCCGACCGAGGACCTGTTCGTGGTCTACCGGGGGGTAAACGACATGGGGGCATTCTCCCTTGACGTGAAGATCAACCGCCTCATCAGCTTTGTGTGGATCGGTTTCGGGCTGCTGATGCTCGGGGTGGCCGTCGCCACCTTCGGCGGGAGGAAGGGCCCCAGGGCCACCAGGGAAGCTGCCGAGAGGGACACGGTTGCAGCCGGGGGAGATGCGGCTGCAGGCAGGAAGCGCCATGTCGGCGCTTGAGGTCTCAAGGCTCACTAAGGCCTTCGGAAGCCGCAAGGCGGTCGACCAGGTGAGCTTTGCCGTCCCTGAGGGTGCCTTCCTTTCTATATTCGGCCCGAACGGCGCGGGGAAGACCACCCTGCTCCGTGTGCTCGCCACGCTCTCGCGACCGACCTCCGGCTCGGCACAGCTGCTCGGCATCGACATCAAGGAGGCCGCCGACAAGGCGCGCACACACATCGGCCTCATCTCGCACAGCCCCATGCTTTATCCCGACCTCACTGCGGAAGAGAACCTCCTGTTCGTGGCGCGGCTCTACGGCCTTGCCGACGCGCAGGGCCGTGTGGGCGAGATGCTCGACGCGGTCGAGCTGAAGCACCGCAGGCACGACACGGTACGCACCTTTTCCCGGGGCATGACGCAACGCCTGAGCATTGCCCGCGCCCTCATCCACGACCCGGCCGTCGTATTCCTCGACGAGCCCTATTCCGGGCTCGACCCCCATGCCGTCGAGATATTCGACGGGCTGATCGACGTGGTGCGGCAGGACAGGACTTTTATCATGGTCAGCCACGACCTGCGCAAGGGCTTCGACATGTGCAGCCATGCCCTCATGCTCGCAAAGGGGAGGGTCGTCGCCTTCGACGAGAAGGCGTCCATCGACTTCGCCGGGTTCTCGCAGCTCTACGCGCAGACGGTCGGCATGGGGGTGGCCTGAGATGCACCATTATCTGACCCTGCTGAAAAAAGACCTCACGCAGGAATTCCGCACCAAGGAGATGCTTACCTCCATGGGCATCTACGCCCTTCTCGTGCTTGTCGTGTTCGGTGCCGCCCTCGCGCAGACGGCAAGCGGCTTCGACATCCTCCAGATGAGCGGCGGCCTTCTGTGGGTGCTTATCGTGTTCACCTCCCTGCTCGGCCTCAACCGCTCCTTCGCGCATGAGAAGGAGAACGGCTGCCTTGAGGGCGTGCTGCTCATACCGCTGGACCGGTCGGTCATCTTCCTTGCGAAGGCGACCTCGAACCTGCTGTTCCTCTTTGCGGTCGAGGTCGTCACGGTGCCGCTGTTCTATTTCTTCTTCCTGACGACCACGACGCCGGCGGCAAGCTTCTGGATGATTGTTGCGCCGCTGATTGTCGGCACCGTCGGCATCGCGGGCATCGGCACGCTGCTTTCGACCATCACCATCAACACGCGGGGCAGGGACGTCATGCTCGCGGTGCTCTTCATCCCGCTCGTCTACCCCCTGCTCTATGCCTGCGTGTCTGCGACCACCGCAGCTATCATCGGCAGCGAGGGTTTCATGGACGTCTTCGCCCCCGCGCTCCTGCTTGCGGGGGGTTATGACATCATCATGGTGTTGCTGAGCTGGGTCCTCTACGACTTTGTGATAAGCGCCTAAGCGCCCGGGAACATGTCGGGCCAAAAAACATGCCGACTCTAAGAAAGGATGGGCAAGGAGAGATATGAACGATACGAAAAAGGCAGTGAGGCTGCCCGAGGCCGGAGGGATGTGGGACAAGGCCGCCCCCTTCGCGCTGTTGGCGGGTGCCCTGCTGGCAACCCTCGGCTTCATCCTCACTTTCACGACGGCACCCCTGGTGCTCGGTGCGACAGTGAACGGCGTTGAGCTTATCGGGGACCAGATGGTCTCCAACAAGCTGCTGCTGTCGCAAAAGATATTCTACTTCCATGTGCCGGTCGCCATCGCCTCGATGCTGGCCTTGGCCTTCACCGCCTATTACGGCGTACGCTTCCTCATGACGAAGGAGGCACGCTTCGACACCTGTGCGAAGACCGCGACCGAGACGGCGCTCGTCTTCATCATCTGCACCATGGTATCGGGCGAGTTGTGGACGCGCTTCGAGTGGGGCGTGTGGTGGACCTGGGAGCCGCGCTTGACCACCTACCTTATCCTCATGCTGCTCGTGATAGCCTACTTCATCCTGCGAAACGCCATCGACGACCCCGAGCGCCGCGCGAGCTATGCTGCGGTCTTCGGCATCATCACCTTCGTTGACGTGCCTATCTGCTTCATGATCACGCGTATGATCCCCTCAAGCGTGCACCCGGTCGTATTCCGCACCGACTCGGGGATGTCGCCCGACATGCTCGTGCCTTTTTTGATTTGTTTCTTCGGCATGATCCTCATTGCATTTGGCCTCTACCGCCTGCGTTTTCGCCAGGCCAGGCTCGCAGAACGCGTCGCTCTTATTAAAGAACACCTCGAAGATTAGAAGGAGAAGGAAATGAACCCAGTCCTCACAGAGATATACAGCACGGTCTTGCAGGCGGCCCCCTACGTCATCGGCGCCTATGCGCTCATCTTCCTCGTCCTGTTCGTCTACGTCTTCATTATCATGCGGGGCCTTAAGAAGACCGAGCAGCAGATGGCAGTGCTCGAAGAGTTGCTTGCGGAGGCGGGCGGGGCGCACAAGTGAAGGCGCTCATCCCCGCGGCGGGGATGGGGACGCGCTTCCTGCCGGCGACGAAGGCCCTGCCCAAGGAGATGCTTCCCGTCGTGGATCGCCCCGCCATCCAGTACGTGGTCGAGGAGGGGCTTGCCTCGGGCGCAGACGAGGTCGTTGTCATCAACAGCCGCGACAAGAAGGCCATAGAGGAACACTTCGCCCCCGCCCCCGCCCTCGTTGCGGCCCTGCGGGACAAGGGCAAGCACGACTATGCCGACGCCGTCGAGCATGCGGGCAGCCTCAACGTGAGCTACGTGTACCAAGACGAGCCCCTGGGCCTGGGCCATGCGGTGCGCTGCGCCCACGAGAAGACGGGCGGCGAGGCCTTCTTCGTGCTGCTCGGCGACGTGCTCGTGCCGAAGAACAACCTGCTGCCGCGCATGATGGAGATATCTGCCGCGCACGCGGGAGCAAGCGTCATCGCCGTCTTGCCGGTGCCTCCCGAAGAGGTGAGCCGCTTCGGCGTCATTGCCGGTACGGCAATCACCGAGGACGTATGGAAGGTCGAGGCGCTGGTCGAGAAGCCCCCGCGCGAAGAGGCGCCGTCAAACCTGACGGTGTTCGGCCGCTACCTCCTGAGCCCACGGGTCATGGAGCTCCTAGCCCAGGGCAGGCCGGGTGTCGGAGGCGAGATACAGCTCACCGACGCGCTCGACGCCGTGCTTCGCGAGGAAGAGATGTTCGCGCTGGTGATCAAGCCGACCGACGGCTTTGACACCGGCACCGTTGAAAGCTGGCTTGAGACCAACAAGGCCCTCTTCCAAGGGCGTATCGACAGGCGCCCCTGAGGCCGCTCTTCACAAGAGATACATCTGTACTTCATTCTATCTGCAACGCCAGCTTCTATAATGAGGTGCAACAAACCAAGAATCCCCTCCTTGAGTTTGCACTGCTTCTTGGTTTTTCGAAGCAGTAGCGGTGCGGAAGCGCCGTAATCCCCTCCTTGTAGGCCCGGGCGAGTTCCCTTCTCCCCGGGCCGCTTTTATGGAACTCATGGGGACGGGTCCCGCGGGACCTGCCCCCATGAGCTCCCTGTCCCAGAGGGTCAACCCACCGGACCTGTCCCCATGAGTTCCTTTATTCTTTATTAAAACTCCACAGTATCTCCCTTGCCTTCCCTTTCGTCCAAGGCTACTATATATTCTTGCCCGCAGTGTGAGAAGGCACAATATATTGTGGAAAACCGGCTGAAACCTGTGGAAATCCTTTTAGTGTGGTGGACAAGAGACAAGACGGCGACAACAAAAAACGAAAAAGAAAAGGGATAGCTCATGGTACACGCAATAATCAAACGAGACGGCCGCACTGCCGAGTTCAACGCCGACAAGATCGCCGAGGCGATCGAGAAGGCCTTCAAGGCAAGCGGCGCCATGCAGGACAGGGAAATCGCCGACGAGATATGCGAGAAGGTCCTCACCAAGATAGAGAGCGGCGCCATCGAGGGCGTCCCCACGGTCGAGAGCATCCAGGACCTCGTCGAGGAATCCCTCATCGAGGCGGGCTTCGTCCAGACGGCGAAGGCCTATATCCTCTACCGTGCCGAGCGCAGCCGCGTCCGGGACGTGAACAGCCGCCTCGTCCAGACCCTCAAGGACATCACCTTCTCCAAGGCCTCGGACTCTGACATGAAGCGCGAGAACGCCAACATCGACGCCGACACCGCCATGGGCACCATGCTCAAGTACGGCTCGGAATCGGCGAAGCAGTTCTACGAGATGTGCGTCATCGACCCGAAGTTTGCCCGCGCACACCGCGAGGGCGACATCCACATCCACGACATGGACTTCTATACGCTCACCACCACCTGCTGCCAGATAGACATCCGGAAGCTCTTCGAGGGGGGCTTCTCGACCGGGCATGGGGTGCTGCGCGAGCCCAACGACATCGCCAGCTATGCGGCGCTTGCCTGCATTGCCATCCAGTCGAACCAAAACGACCAGCATGGCGGGCAGTCCATCTGCGACTTCGACTACGGCCTGGCCATCGGCGTGAGGAAGACCTACCGCCGCCTCTACAAGAAGCACCTTGCCGAGGCCCTAGAGCTGCTGACCGACATCAAGGACGTGAAGGGCTTCGCCGAAGCGACGCTCGAAGCCGTCGAAGCCGCGACGGGGCTCACTGCGACGCTCGTGATGGAAGCCCGCTTCACCGATGCCCTGCGCGATGCCCTGCGGGAGGCCGGGGTTGAAGCGGCCCAGCTCGACCGCATCATGGACTACACGGAAAGGCAAGCCGGCGACGATGCCGACCGCACCACCTTCCAGGCTATGGAAGCCCTCGTGCACAACCTGAACACCATGCATTCCCGCGCCGGCGCACAGACGCCCTTCTCGTCGGTCAACTACGGCATGGACACCTCTGCCGAGGGCCGCATGGTTATCAAGAACATGCTCCTTGCGACCGAGCAAGGCCTCGGGTCGGGGGAGACTCCCATCTTCCCCGTGCAGATATTCCGCGTGAAGGAGGGCGTGAACTACAACCCGGAGGACCCGAGCTACGACCTCTTCAAGCTCGCCATGCGCTGTTCCGCAAAGCGCCTGTTCCCGAACTTCAGCTTTCTGGACGCGCCCTTCAACCGGCAGTATTACAAAGGCACGCCGGAGACTGAGATATCCTATATGGGGTGCCGGACGCGCGTCATGGGCAACGTGTACGACCCCGAGCGCGAGATCGCGCCGGGCCGGGGCAACCTGAGTTTCACCTCCATCAACCTCCCGCGCCTCGCCATCCGCTCGAAAGGCGATATCGAGCTCTTCTTCGACCTGCTCGACTCCCGGCTGGCAATCGCCGTCGGCCAGCTTGAGGAGCGCTTCGAGATCCAGGCGCGCAAGAAGGTCTACAACGCGCCCTTCCTCATGGGACAGGGGGTCTGGATCGATTCCGAGAAGCTGGACGCAGACGACGAGCAGCGTGACATACTCAAGCACGGCACCCTGACCGTGGGCTTCATCGGCCTTGCCGAGACGCTTGTCTCGCTGACCGGGAAGCACCACGGCGAGTCCCCCGAGGCACAGCGCCTCGGGCTGGAGATAGTCGGGCACATGCGTTCCTACCTTGACCGCCTCTCGCAGGAAAAGAAGATGAACTACACGCTTATCTCGACCCCCGCAGAAGGGCTGTCGGGCCGTTTCGTCCGCATCGACCGCGAGCGCTATGGCGCCATTGGCGGCGTGACCGACCGCGAGTACTACACGAACGGCTTCCACGTGCCGGTCTACTACCCCATGAACGCCTTCGAGAAGATCACGATAGAGGCGCCCTACCACGCGCTAACGAACGCGGGGCACATCTCCTACGTCGAGCTCGACGGCGACCCGACCGACAACATCGAGGCCTTCGAGACCATTATCCGCCACATGAAGGAGAGCGGCATCGGCTACGGCTCCCTCAACCACCCGGTCGACCGGGACCCGGTCTGCGGCTACAACGGCGTGATCGGGGACAGCTGCCCCAAGTGCGGGCGGGCCGAAGAGCAGGGCCAGCCCTTCGAGCGCATCCGCCGCATCACCGGCTACCTCGTAGGGACGCTCGACCGCTTCAACGACGCGAAGCGCTCCGAGGAGTCGGAGCGCGTGAAGCACGACACCGCAGCGGCCGCCGAGTAGGAGGGCGGGGGGTCCCCTCGTGCAGCCTACCCATATCCGACTGTATGGCACGGCGGCTGACTCGATAGTCGACGGTGCGGGGCTGCGCTACGCGGTGTTCGTCCAGGGCTGCCCCCATGCCTGCCCCGGGTGCCACAACCCCGAAAGCCAGCCTTTCGGCACCGGGTACCTAAAGCGGATAGAGACCCTTGCCGAAGAGATAGCCGCGAACAAGATAATCAACGGCGTCACTTTGTCCGGTGGCGAGCCCCTGGCGCAAAGTGCCGCCTGCCTTGCCCTCGCCGAGCGGCTGAAGGCGGCGGGGCTGGGCCTGTGGCTCTATACCGGCTACCGCTTCGAGGACATCATGGCAGGCAGGGTCGGCTCGCCCGAGCCGCAGGACGTCAGGCTGCAGGACATCGGCTCGCCCGAGCCGCAAGGCGGCGCCGAGGGAGCCTCGGGTGGCGAACTGTGGGGCGGTGGCGCTTCGAGCACCCCGAGTAACTCCCCGGGCGGACCGCCGGAAGCGGCTTCCGCCGGCTCGTGTGCACGGGATCTGGTGGCGCTGTGCGACGTGGTGGTCGACGGCCCCTTCGTCGAGGCGCTCCAGTCCTACCGCCTCACCTGGAGGGGTTCCTCGAACCAGCGGGTGGTCGACGTCCCCCGCAGCCTTGAGGCCGGAAGGGTCGTGCCCTGGGAAAGCAAGGAGGACTACCCCACACCCCCCTCGCCTTGGTGAGAAGCAAAAAACCTTCGGACGCGCCCTGCCGAGGGGCGGCTGGGAAAAAGCCCGCTGTGCTATAATAGCGGCGAACCAAAAGACAGGGAGGAACCCATGAGACGACCACGCACCGCTTCGGCTGCCCATCCGACAAACATGAGGGTGCTTGTTGGCATCGTTTTCGCCACCGGCATCGCGGTCATGCTGCTTGCCGGATGCGGCTCTGGCTCCCCGGCATCCGGGCAGAAGCCTCCTTCACGCGGCTCCGTCGACCCTGCCGGCGCGACGGTAACCCCCGGCTCATATGACGAGGTCTTCGACACCATCAGTACTATTTTCGAGAACCGCGATGCCGTCTATGGCCTCGGCCGCGGTTTGGAGGCCTTTGCCGAGGCCGACGACGCCGCGCCCGCGGCGCCCAGCCCCAACATCGCCTCCGACGTGGCACAGGAGGCAGGGGGCGGCTATTCGGGAACCAACGTGCAGGTCCAGGGCATCGACGAGGGCGACATCGTCAAGACTGACGGCAAGAGCATCTACATGGTCTCGGGGGCCGAAGTCGTTATCGTGCGGGCAGACGGCGCCCAAACCGAGGAAGTCGCGCGCATATCCGTCGACGAGGCCATGAACACCCAGGAAGGCCCCGTCGACTCCCCGCCCTTTATCTACCCGCGCGATTTGTATGTCAGCGGCAACATCCTGGTCGTCCTCTATGAGTACAACATCCAGGAGCCCTCGAACGGACAGCCCGGCGCGCCTGCCGATTCCCCCGACCGCGCCTTTGCGGACAAGGCCTCCGACGGCTCCTACGACATTGAGCCCGTCTTTTACCGGTCGGTCACCGAGGTCGCCCGCTACGACATCAGCGACCCGCACAGCCCCCGGTTCCTCGGCACGCTCGGGCAAGACGGCTACTACACTTCGTCCCGCCTGCAAAACGGGATACTCTACCTCGTGAGCAACCACTTCGTGTTCGACCCCGCCCAGCTGGCCCGCGAGGTCCCCTCCACCTATGTGCCCCGCTTCTACACGGGGTCGGACTACGACATCATGGCGGTCGAGGACATCAGCATCCTCCCCGACTACGACACCACGGCCTACTCCGTCATCACCTCCTTCGACGTTGCGAGGGGAGGGCGCATCGGCCAGCAATCGGTGCTGGGGGCGAGCCATATGCTGTATATGAGCCAGGACAACCTCTACCTGGCGAACGGCCTTTTCGACAAGGCCGAGCTGAACTCCTACCAAGACGGCTCCTTCACCGTGACCGAGTATCAGGAAGGCTATATGACGCGCATTGCGAAGTTCTCCCTTGATGAAGGCGCCATCGCTTTCCTCGCCGATACCCTGGTACCGGGAGCGGCCCTCAACCAGTTCGCCCTCGACGAGCACGCCGGCCACCTCCGCATCGTCACGACGCTCGACACCTACCGCTACCGGGTCCTCAACGACGGCACTTCCGAGCTGACCGACTACCAGTCCTACGAGTCCGAGCCGAGCACGAATGCCCTCTTCGTCCTCGACGGGAACCTCCAGGTAAGCGGCAGCATCGAAGGGCTTGCCGAAGACGAGCGCGTCTATTCGGTGCGCTTCGACGGGCCGGTCGGGTACTTCGTCACCTTCCGGCAGGTCGACCCGCTCTTCGCCGTCGACTTGTCCGACCCCGCAAACCCGGCTGTCAAAGGCACGCTGAAAATCCCCGGCTTCTCGTCCTACCTGCATATATATGCGGAAAACAGGCTGTTCGGCCTCGGGATGGCGGCGGATGACGAAGGCAGGGCGCAGGGCCTCAAGATGAGCATGTTCGACACATCCGACCCCTACAACATAAGCGAGAAGCACCTGCTTGGGCTTGAGTGGGCCTACTCGGACGCGCTGTACAACCACAGGGCCCTCGTCATCGCCCCGGAGAAGAACCTGATCGGCTTCCCGGTTGAGAACGGATATGCGGTCTATGGGTACTCGGAGGAAGGGGGCTTCTCCCTCCGCCAAAGCCTTGAGCCTGCGGACGGCTCCTTCTTCTACAACATGCGCGGGCTGTATGCCGGGGACTACTTCTATCTCTGCTCTCCCGAAAGCATCAGCGTCTATACGCTTGATGACCTGGTCTTTGTCGTCCGGGTGCCCATCGAGGTGGCAGAGATGGCCATCCCCATCATGCCCCTCCTTGAGTAGGCCGCGCCGCACGCCAGGCATCAAAGCACCGAGGAGTTTCCCCTCTGCGCTAAAAAAGACAAAGGCAGAAGGCCGTTTACACAATAGATAATATTTTGTGTAATTTATGTATTTTATAGTCCAAATAAGGGGAGGGGACTTGCTATTGCATTGTGAAGTGACTATGTTTTGCGGGTAGGATGGATTCAAGGGAAGTTCAACTCATATAGGTAGGGTCGTTCGAGCTATTGGGCGCCGAAGCTTTGTTTTCGGTGGCCGGTACGTGGTTGTTGACCGGATGCTGGTTCGATGGGCGAACCAGAGGTAGGCGGGAAACAGCGAGGTCACTGGGTAAAAAGGGGCTTCGCAGGGCCACGGAGGACGACTATGGAGTGATGGGTGGAACAGTGCTGCTTGGATGGGTAACAAGCAGCAGAAACGGGAAAACGGGAAAACGGGAAGGCGGGGCGCATTATGGGCACAAAAAGGGAATCAAGGCATGCAAAACAGGCGGGTAAGGGACACCTCGGCAGCAAACCGGGTGTTGCGCGAAAGGGGCTTGCGGCAGCTCTCGCCGTGAGCCTGGCGCTCACGATGGGCGCCCCGATGTCGGTCTTTGCCGACGACACCCCTGTCGCCCCGGGCCTTGACCTGGTTGAATACAAGGACCTTACCGGCCAAGACGCAACAGCCGACCCGGGAGGCGCCGAAGGCGCCTATGGATCCGACGACGGCGCCTTCGCAGGAGGCAGCGGTGAAGAAGGCTTCATCTCCATCATGCCTTTGGCGGTAACGGACCTCGGCCCCGGCGAGTGCGAGGTCGACACCTGGGCAGACCTCATTTCCGCGATGAACAACACCGCCTACACGACCATCTACCTCAACGACGACATCACACGTACTGCCGCCTTGCCGGCCGTAACGCGCGACCTGACTATTGATGGCCGGGGCCACACGATGAACTTCAACAACGACTCTGCGATAGCGTTCTCGCTGACAGGCACTGCCGTCGTCACCTTTACGCTCGCCAACGTCGATATAAGCAACACCGGAAGCTCCGCAAACTACTTCATCAACACCACCATTGCCAACAAGACCATCAACATAGACAACCTTACCGGTGTGGGAACGGTCAACAGGCCCTTCGTCAATGCCCGCACCGCAGGGTCTACGGTCACCGTCACCGGCAAGACCACCTGGGATGCCGGGAACAACCAAAGACAGCTTGTCAATGCGCGGTTCCTTGTTTTTACCGGCCCCGACACGGAGGCAAAGTTTACCAGCGGCAACAACCCGGTAATGAACATAGGACTTGCGGGAAACGCAAGCGGCGTTTCGGTGCTTGACGGCGCTGTCGCCGAAATCTCGAACTACAGGGGTGCCGGCGTCACGGTCATCGACATGCAAAACGGCGTCACTGCCGGTACGAGCAACTGGTTGAAAGTATACGATGCGAGCAAGTTTGACGTTATCGGATCGGGAAACGACGGCGGTGCGAGTGCCGGCGTCATTATCATGGAAGCAGCCCCCAACCAAGGCGGCGTGGAAGTGCGAGGCGGATCCGAGTTCAACATCATAAGCCTGAATGCGATGAACTGCTTCCTTGCCGAGATGACAGGCGGCCGCTTCCTTGCAGACGGCGAAGGCACCAAGCTTAACTTCCAGTGCTGGGGCGGAGCCAGCGTCCTTTCTGCCTGTATCCGCTTCCGGGCTTTACAAAACCAGTATTTCATTGCAAGCAACAAGGCAGACATAACCATCAAGGTGAACCGCCACACCCAAACCTATGGCGTATCTGCCGTACGCTTCCCTACGGGCGGGAATTCCGGGTTTATCGCAAACACCGGGGCTACCATCCATATCTACAATGAGGGAAACGGGAGCGTTGCTACCTCCGACAGCGGCGACGGCAACAACTACGGTGTCGAGTTCAATGGCAATACCTGGGACTTCTCGGTCACGGGGCCGGGCACTGCGGTTGAGATCTACTCCGAGAGGGGTTGCGCTATCTCTGCCTGGAGCCAGACCAACGGGAAATTCACCCTCAAGGACGGCGCGGTCCTCATAGCGCGCGGCAACGTCAACAGCACCACCAATGCCGGAGCCCTTTCAGCGGGTGGCAACCTTACCTTCGACCTGGACGCCCCCCTCTACTTCGACTTTGCCAACACAAACAGTGGAAACGGCATCCGCCGCTGGCTGCGGGTCGGCGCCAACGCCAACAACTCGATTGATGCCATACGGTCAGACATCGCAGTGTGGGGTAACGGCCAGAGGCGCGACGGCACAGCAGCCGGGAACGACACCAACAGCTCGAACAACCCTGTTGACAGCGGGCCCTATATGTCCCTGACCATGATCGACTACCGCCTGTCGGGGAACAACCTCAACACGGTTACCGTCTCTGCCGCCCTTTCCAGCGAGTTCAACAACACGGTAGACAACTTCGGCAACCGGGGCTTCGACCCCTATCGGCGCTATTCGGGCAACAATGCCGCGCCGAAGATAAACAACCTGCTCCCAGCCACCAATGCGGACAAGTACCTCCGTGCCCAGGGCGTGGTGCCCGAGGGCATCCCGAGGCTCGAAGACCCCTACGAGCGCAGCATCTGGACTGACGAGGTCCTGGCGCGCTTCTTGCGCACCTCATCTGGCGGCTCAGAAGAGACCGTCGGGGAAGGGGCGGTGCGCTCTTTTGAAATGGAAGAGGTCTATGAGGTGGAGACCGGCACGACGCTGAAAGGCGTGGTGCGCTATGCGGTTCCCGACGGCGGCTATTTGACGGTCGGCGACACCTACGAGATAACGGCCGCCTGGCGCGGGCGCATCGACACCCTGGACACCGACAGGGCGCACAGGGCGACAGCAGACGACCTCATGGCCCTGCCCGTCACAGTCACCGACGTCCTGCCGCCTGTCCCGGCGGTCATCGCATATCCGAACAACAACAAGATTTGGGTTGACATAGCAACTGAGGTCACGGGCACGTATCGGGCCGGAGCGGCCCAGGCCCAGCCTGACCCAGGGTTCCTGCCCGAGGCCGGGCCCCATAACCCCGAGCCTGCCGTGATGATGTATGCCCTGGTCAACGGCGCAAAGTTGAGGGATGCCGACGGCGAGGTGCTTTACGGCGAGCTCGACGCCGGCGCCGGCACCTGGTCCTTTCCCATCCCGGAGGATGTGATAGGCACCCTTTCTGCGGGCGACAAGATATACTTCGTCCTTGAGGACGCCAACGCCAACGCCAACCCGACGGTCGCGACGCCCTGCCACGATGCCCTGTTGACGGCGGCACCCTACCTTGAGGTGAGCCTGCCTGACCTTATCCTGACCCACACCGACGCCTACATCGGCCTCACCCGGGCAGCCGAGATCGCAGGCCTCGACGCCGACGCCGCGGCGCAGACCGACGGGCAGCGCACAGCCCTGCTCGGCGAGATTGACGCGAAGGCGACGCCGCGTCCCGGCGCTGGTTGGAACCAAAGCCTTGATATCTTTGCCATGGGTGTCACACCGCCCTGGGGCGAGCCGGGCTACTACCTCGACCAGGAGGCTTTCAGCGCCGCCAAACCGAAGGGCGAGATGTATTCCGTGCTCTATGCCTCGGTGGTTGACGACACCATCCGGAACACCGGGCATGTCACCGTGCTGCCCTTCATGGAGGCCGTGCCCTATATCGGCGCCAACGACTTCTCCATCCCGGTCAACAACGCCATTGCGCTCATGAAGATGGGCTCGCCTGGCTATGACGACACGCTCATCAGGCTTGCCGGCGCTATGGCGCGCGAGAGCCTTGACGACGACTTCAGCGCCGACCTCGTCGCGGTCGATGTGGTCGGGATTCCGATGAACCCGGTCGTGGGGGAGAGCTATCCGGTGACCTTCAAGGTCAAGGGCTCCAACGGGGACAAGAACCACTCCGTCACCATTTTGGCCCTTATCACCGACGGCGACTCTCCGGTGCTCGACGTCACCACCCCCGTGCTCGTGTGGATAGGCGACCCCGCCGACATGCCCGCGGGCTATATCCTGCCGGGCGACTACGACCCCTGGGACTACGTGCAAGCCTGGTCCAAGGAGGAGGATGGCGACGACATCACCGACCGCGTGGAGCTTGACGACAGCGTCGTCGATTTGACGACGGTCGGCACCTACCCGGTCGTCTACACCGTCACCAACGACGACGGCAACACGGCCACCGCCACCGGTATTGTCGCCGTGGGCAACTTCGTCACGGACGGCAACTACCTCATCACCGCCACGAGCTTCGTGAAGAAGATGCCTGTCACGACCGACGACATCGACAACATCCTCGACGCGGACAACGCCCGGGCCCAGGCCTGGATGGTAGACCCGCTCGCCGACGGCGGCCTGGTCGAGGTCGAGGCCCAGGTGAGCAACTACGGCGGCTATATGGCCGACTGTGATGCAGGCACCTACTACGTCGAGTTCCGCCCCGTGCCCCCGGCAGACGGCCCGGCCACCATGCTTTCCATGACCATCGACGCGGTTGTGACCGAGCGCCACGAGCTCACCGACGCCGACGACGCCACAACCGGCATCCGCTATGCGATAGCCGCCGACAACGTGACCATTGCGATTGCCGAGATGGGCACATACTCCGGCATGGGAGACGAAGTCAAGCTCAGGCTCATCAACGCGTCCTTTGCCCAGGCCTGGGAGCTCATGCGCACGGCCAATACCCTCGGCATGCCCGGTGGCATGACCGCCACCGACCCGCCCAGCGGCATCCTTGCCAGCCTGGATGCTGCCGGCGTCGTGGTGCTCAAGAACGACATCCCGGCATCGGGCGGACAGCCCGGTGACGCCTTCGACGTCGTCTTCGGCATCAAGGGGCTGGAAGACATCCGGGTCACCGTGGCCTACACGCTCTTCGGCCAGCCCCCGACGATTACCTTCACCGCCGACCCGCTTGTCGTGCCCTTCCAGCGTGGCACCGACGCCCACGCCTTAACCGACTCTGAGATAATCGACGAGATTCAGGCGACGGACCTGGTCGACGGCGACATCACCGACATGATCACTTACACCGTGGCCAACGCCCCGGCCGGCATCCACACCGGCACTCCCGGCGTGTACTCGGTCACCTACCGCGTCGAGAACTCGTCGAACATGTGGACGGAGGCCACCCGCGCCCTCATCATCGACGACGGCCGCTACATGGTCGACACCGACGAGGGCATCATCATCGGCGCCAAGAACTTCGTCGTGGCCCGCCCCGACTTCCAGGGCACCACGACCGAGGTGCTTGCCCAATCCCGCGCCGAGGCATTCTTCCTCTTCGACGACGACGACCATGCCGCCGGCACGCCGGTGCCCGCGGGCTCGCTCTACGTCGCGAACTTCGACGACTCGGGCTGGGCGACGGCCGACTCCGACACGCTTTATCCCTTCGAGCTCATGGTCACGGGCTTCGATGCCGTGAAGGACATCACGGGCCTCGTCACCGACGCCGACGTGTTAGGCGGCGGCGGCAACAACGATGCCTACGTCATCGCGGCGAGCAACTTCCAGGTGAACCTCATGGGCGCCCGAGCCCTCATGGACGCAGGCCTTGCCACCTCGCTTATGACGGAAGCCGCGGCCGACGTCAAGGTCTACAAGCTCATCGGCGCCGCCCCGGACGCTGAGGCCTTCCTAGCCGCCACCGGCGGCTTCCGCGACGAGCTCAACGCCGACCCGGGCTACCCGATAACCTTCGGCCTGAACGTCGAGGGCGAGCCGGTCTCCGGCGTCACGGCCCAGATACACGGGCGCGTGTCCCAGGGTGAGAACCCCGTCATCATGGCGCCGAGCCCGGTAGAGATATGGATAGGCAACCCGGCCAACAAGCCGACCGGGGCCATCCTGCCGACCGAGTACGTCTCCGACCCGGCGGGCTTCTCCGACGACCTCTACATGGTGAGTGCCACCGACTACGAGGACGGCGACTTCGAGCTTGACGACATCAAGATCACCTACCTCGACCCCGCGACCGGCCCCGTCAACACGGCGATGCCGGACATCTACACGCTTGAGTTCTCCGTCACCGACTCCGACCACAACACGACCACCGCCCCGCGTACCGTGATTGTGAACGACGGTTCCTTTACGGTTGGTGACGGGCGCATCCTTTATGCCCAGTCCTTCGTGACCCTGCTGAAGGACGTCGCGGACAACCCGGCCTTGGTGGATACAGAGATACTGGCCAAGTCGCACGCGAAGCTCTACAACGCCGACGGCTCCCAGATAACGCTCGACCCCTCGACGCTCAAGGACATCGACAACCCGGACGGCTACGGGATGCCTCCTGCTGCCGGCGACTTCCCCCTTACCATCACTGCCCATGACATGCCGTCAGGCGACGTCGCGAAGGACATCACCGCCACGGTGGTCGATGCCGACGTGATGACTCCGACCTCTCCGCCTGCCTTCGGGCCGGCAACCTATGTCTGGGGCAGCCACGCGGAGCTCGCGTTCCTTGACGCTGTGGCCGTGGCCGAGGACGCCGACCCCGAGTCTGAGATATTGAGCATCCTGAAAGTCGATGCCAAGACGATATGGCCGGACAACACGGTCGAATACCCCGTTGACACCATGATAGTCAACGACCTCGACGACTTCGTCAGCACGCTTGCCGGCGCCACCGTGTATTCCCTGGCAAACCTCGGGATATACCGCTTCGCCATAAGCGATGCTGACGGCAAGTCCGAGCCTATCGAGCTTACAATCAACGTGTGGGTTGACTCCCCGCCCTCGATAGAGATAACCGAGCGCCCCGTGGTGCTGGCCGATACCGAGGCACAGCTGGTGGACGACGGGTTCGGCTACGTCACCCGAGCACGCCTGCTCCAAGGTGTGTCCATCAGGGATTTCGAGGACGGCATCCCGCCCTTCGAGCCACACCCCTGGGGCGAGATCGACTATGACAACGACCCCGGTCTCACGATCGAGGTATTTGACGTCACCGACGGAGCCCCCGGCACGCTGGTGGGCGGTGTCCCGGCGACCAGGGCGGCAGGGGCCTACAAGGTGGTCTACACCTATACCGACTCCGACGGCAACATGGTTTCCGACTCGCGCCTGTTCGTCCGAGAGCACTATGCGGGCGAGGTCGCCTACAACGACGCTTACGTCATCCGGGCGCTGTCCTTCGTCATCCACAAGGCAGAGGTCACTCCGGCACATGCCGAGGAACAGATATTGGAGATGGCAGAAGCGGGTGTGTGCTGGGATGTCTACGGCGACTCCTATAGCACCTATGTCAGGAGCCTGGGTGCCTATGCGGCTACCCCGGGCGACTACAACGTAGTCATCGGCACCGACAAGGACGTCACGCTGACCAAGAACATCACCGCCAAGGTGGTCGACGACGGCGACAGGAACAACCCCACCTGGGGCGACACCTATGGGGCCAACGGTGCCACCTGCATGATAATCGGCACGAACTTCCGCATGAACGAGGCGGATGCCCGCGCGCTCGCCGCGAAGAACTCTTCGGGCACTCCGGATGCCTTCGGCTTCACTGACGGCTTCCGATCTGCCATCGTGGGGACCAGCGTTGCCGATGGCGGGCTGGGAAGCGTGGAGCTCTACCACCGTGGAAACTACGCGCCCGCAGACACGGTCAACCGCTGGGTGACCGATGACGGCGGCCTTGTCGACGACTATGCTACAGACGCGATAAGGCACGGCACCGTCTACGAGCTCACGTTGCGCTGCGGGCAGGATGACGGCGCGACGGTGACGATACTGCTCTTCATCGACAACTCCCTGCCGCCGGTCATCGAGGCCCCGGCTGTCCGCATCGTCTGGGTCGGCGACAAGGCCGGGATGCCCGAGGGTGCCATCTACGTGGACGACTGGGACGGCATGAACTTCGTGACGGCCTATGACGACTACTACCCCTTCGACTTGACCGACGAAATCTTGATGGGGACACTCTCCGACCCCGACGACCCGGACAGCTTCATGGTTGCTGCCGTCGAGGATATCGTCGACCTGGGCTTGCGTGACACCTTCCAAGAGATCAGCTACTCGGTCACCGACGCGGACCACAACACCACCGTCGAGACCTTCAAGGTCTTCGTGACCAAGAACGCTGTGATCGACGGCGACTACCTGATTGTCGCTTACGACTTCGTCGAGACGCTTGACAACGTCAAGGCCAACGGCAACAGTGCCGCCGAGATACTCAGGCTGGCTTCCGCCGAGGCCTGGAGGATCAAGAACAACTCCCTGACCGCCAGCGAGCTGCCCTCTGCGGCTGACGCAAGCCTGAGAGTGAGAAGCACCGGGGACGACGGCTCCGGCAACGGCTACATGGCCGCCGAGGGCACCTACGCCCATATTTTGATAGGCGTCGAGCCCGAGGCGGGATTCGGCGACGGTATGAAGAACGCCGACGTGACCGGCATGGTCGTCGATCGTAGCGAGATAGACGACGGCTTCGTCGACGGTGTCCGCTACATCGTCGCTGCCGACAACGCCATGCTTGAGTTGGGCGAGGCCCCCGGCTTCGTCGGCCTGAGTGATGCGGCCAGGGCAAAGCTCATCGAGCGCGCCCGTGCGCTGTCGTGGATGGTGGACGGCGCTATCGCTGATTGGGAGCCGGACGTGTTCGCCAACCAGATAGGGGATGCCACCCATCCCATCAAACCCGGAGGCACCTACGAGGTCACCTTCATCCCGAAGGACCTGCTCGATGATAGCGGCGAGCCCCCCGTATTTGTTACCGTCACCTTCACGATAGACAACGGCATGCCTCCGGTCATCGAGTTCCAACAGGCCCCGCTCGTCTTGAAGAAGACGGCGGGGGCGAGCCCCTTGAGTCTTACCGACCTCAAAGCCTTCATGACCGTTATGGATCCCGAGGACGGGAATTTACGGGATTATACCTTGGTCACCGACGCGGGCGGCAACCCGCTTGACTATCTTGACCAGGCGAAAGTCGGCGTGTGGCAGGCCGTCTACACCGTCACCGACTCCGACGGCAATACGACGACGGCCACCCGCGCCATCGTTGTCGACGATGGGCGCTACGACATAGACGAGGGCGACGACCTCATCATCGGCGCGCGCGACTACGTCATTAAGGTCAGTGAGGTCGATGGCACCGAGTCCCAGGCCAAGATGTACTCCTATGCCGAAGCCTTTGATATCGAGGGCCGCCCGCTTGCCGTGGCCTGGACGGGAGCCCCCGCGGGCTACTGGCCCGACCCCATGGTCGGCTCCTACCCGATAACCTGGACGGTCGACGGGCGTATGACCGAGAAGGAGGTAACCGCGCACGTGGTCGACGCCGACGTC
>Ga0082212_10002465_pt1 | contig 26922 bp, 18 predicted proteins | sample TergutNt197P3_FD_71548 | JGI IMG/M metagenome (GOLD analysis project Ga0082212, IMG submission 71548) | Neocapritermes taracua P3 segment gut microbial communities from Petit-Saut dam, French Guiana - Nt197 P3 | ecosystem: Host-associated > Arthropoda: Insects > Digestive system > Gut ...
AAGCAGAGCAAAAGATGATCGATGATTTCAATGAGAGGTCCTCTGGGCTTACGATGTGGGTCGGGGAAACACCTGCGGCGGAATTCCCCTTCCCGGCGCACAGGGTCGCGACGAAAGAGCTGATCGATCATATGGCGACAGCCGCGGACTACAAGAATCTGCTGTACCGCGATGAGGATTATGCAAGAAATACCCGTTGGGGCGGTATCATTGCGCCTCCTTTTTTCTATCACTGCATATTGCACGGCGGGGGGCTGTGCTTTCTGAAACTGCCTCCCGAAGACGGCATTGTGCGCAGCGAAAGGGTGCTTATGATACAGAAGGGCGATTTTTACCAGCCTATAAGACCGGATGATTCATTTAAAATCTGGTACGGGCCCACGAAAATCGAAGATGTTACCAAACCGGGGAAAGACTCGCTTCGTCAGCTCAAACTCACCCGTGTGATCAGCTATATCAACCAAAGGGACGAAGTCGTGTGCTCAAATACGGATAGCCACTTCTATACAATCTTCCCGCCCAGAAAAGGCGATGAAGAAAACTTCATGCATTTCATCATGGAAAGCGAAGCCTCCGGGAAGGAGGAAATCGGCTTCACAAAAGAATATGTATACACTAAAGAAGAGATAGAAACTATTGGCAGGCTTTACAAGGCTGAGGAGAGACGAGGCGCGAGTATACGTTATTGGGAGGACGTGGAAATCGGCGAAGCGCTGCCTCAGGTCGTAATGGGGCCGACTACAACATGGGATGTTGCTGTTACCATGCAAGGCTTTGGCGCCGCGCGACTTCCGGTAAACGACTTGCGCGTGCTTAATGCCGATACGGTAATGACTGATCCCACTACAAACATCCCGCACAACGACATTGAGCTGCATCTGTCAGATAAGATAGCCCAGGCAGTGAGCTCTTACTCCACCACTTTACTGGGGCCGCCGATACTCCACTTCTTCAGCCGGCTCGTAACAAACTGGGCAGGCGACGACGGTTTTATAAGGAGGCTTACCTGGACAAAGCTGGCTAACACCCCGATCGGCGATACGGTTTTCGGCCGGGGGATTGTAAAAAGAAAGTACATCGAAGACGGAGAGTACCTGGTAGACATAGACGTTTGGATGGAATCCAACAGAGGGTTTGTCAGCAATGTGGGCCCGGCTACGGTAAGCCTTCTCTCCAGGGAAAAAGTATTCTCGCAAAACCAGGCCCCGGAATTCAGGGCCACTCCTTTGACGGGGCCGTATGAATATGATTCAGGCTGCGGGCGCACAGGTTCCGGGCTCAAAGAAGGCCTAAAAGAAGGCCTAAAAGAAGGGCTCAAAGAAGGATTCAAAGAAGAGCTCAAAGAAGGTGATCGTATCAGGGTGAATGAGCGCACGGACTGGCCGATGCCGGGAGGGTATAGGCTGGCGGGCAAAGAGGGCGTCGTCTCCCAAGTCGTCGGCGATCCCGATGGCTATATATTGGTACAGCTCGATGAGGACGTGACAGGGATAGATGTCAAGGTCCCGCTCGGGTTCAGGGCGGAAGCGGTCAGGAAGATATAGACCGCAAGTTTGAAAAGGCAAATGGAAGAAAGAAAAGCAGAAGAAAGAAAAGCAGAAGAAAGAACGGTATTTTTGTATGCAGGGACATGGCCTGCGCTTTTGCGCGGGCCGATCCCGGGATTCAAAGGCCCGCAGGTTGCATGCGAGGAAGTCAGAACTGGGATTTTCGGATTCCGTATGTGCCCGGAGACAGGCGAACTGACTCCGGCAGGAAACTATTATACAGATTCGATTACAAGCGAAATGTGCATTTCCGCAGATGGCAAGTATCTGTATGCCTGTGATGAGCGTATAGACAGAAAGGGCATCCCGTACTCCGGCGGCGGCATTCTTGCGTTTCGCATCGACTGGGATAATGGAACGCTGGCTTATTTAAATGATCAGGCAAGTATGGGTACATCGCCTCCGAGTGTAGATATCGATGTGTTGGGGCGATACGCTTTTCTCGCAAACCTCGGGAACCCTCATGAGAAAACCGGGGAGGAAGGCTCCATCGCAATGTTTCGCATTCTCGAAGACGGGAGCCTGGCTCCGGCTGCTGACGTCACCGGGTTTCGCGGCGCATATCCCGGGCAAGGAAGTGATTTTTCCCCGCATTATCACTGCTTGAAGGTTGATCCGTCAGGTAAATATTTGTTGGCCTGTGATACGAACGACAAAATACACATATTCATAATAGATTTTGAAAAAGGGAAGCTTTCACCGGCGGGGAGGCCATTTTTCGAAACAAAAAGGGGAGTCACGCCGAGAACTATATTATTCCATCCAAACAAGCCCTGGTTCTTTGTAAACAACCAGAACAATTCGACTGTTTATTCATTCGCGTTTGACAGTGAGAATGGCGAAATTGAGGAGCTCGGCTATGTCTCGGCGGTCTTCAATCCAGAGGACAGCACAAGGAGCTGGACGGCCAACATGGCGGTTTCCCAAGATGGGGGCTATCTATATGTCACAAACAGGTCCTTGCAAAAGCTCATGCCGGACGCTCCGTGCCCGCCGGATACGATTGCCGTATTCAAAATCGACCGGGGAAATGGGCGGTTGAGCCTGACGGCAGTCATCCCGACCGAGGCCGGCCATCCGAGAGGGCTTGAGTTTTCCCCCGACGGAAGATTCCTTTATGTGGCCGGGATGGATTCAAATAAGATAATCCGCTATAAGGTTTCACAGGACGGTGGCATGCTTGGCAATCCTTGCGTCGCGGCGGATTTGCCTGTCCCGTCAAGCATAAAGATACTGGTTGTTTAGGGCTAGCCACAGTTATACCGAAAACGCTTCCGGGTTCTCGCAGCTTACGCAGCTAAACCAGGATCCCGAAGGGGCTCTTCACCGCGTGGAGGACGACGATTGTCTCGTGTGCCAGGACGCCTTTTATAGCGCCCATCTTCCCCCTTACCAGTGCGGATAAGTCGCTTGTATTGTGGAACACTGCGAACGCAATGATATCGTATTGCCCTGTGCCGACGAAAACCCCCTGAATCTCCGAAAAGCCCGCCAGCTTTTCCGCAGCGCTGTCTATCGCGCCGGGGCGTACTTTCAGCAGGATGACAGAAAGTGTTTGGTATCCCAGCGCCATTGGGTTCACATATGTCGCAATAGATATTGCCTGGCTGGACAACAAGCTATGGATTTTGCGGCTGATCGTTTGCCTGCTGACCCCAAGCTGCTTTGCTATGACAGTATGGTTTTGTCTCGGGTCATTATCCAGTTCATCTATTATCTTCAGCGCCAATTCATCCGTGCATAATGGCGATTCGCTTTCGCCCGGGATTGCCAGGTGCTCGTCAAACAGTGGATTGTCTGTCTTTGTCGCAGCAAGAATAATCATCGTCTGGCAACCGGCTACATCCTGGATGCCCCCGACCCCTGTCCTGAGAAACTCCAGCAAACCCTGGTTGTCATGGAATTTCCCAAACGCCATGATGTCATATTGGCCTGTGGTGATATTCACCTGGTCGATCTGAGACTGCGCGCTCAATGCCTCGGCCACCTTGTTGACCCGGCCTCCGCTGGCATTGATGAAAAAATATGCCATCGTGCCTGTGCCGGATTCCGAGATATGACGAATGACAGAAATTGATATGATTTTTTGTGAGAGAAGGGTTTGAACTCTTCGGGCAATCGTGTTGCGGCTTGCATAAAGGCGCAGGCCAAGTTCCGAATTGCTCGCCAGAGGATTGCGTTCCAGCTCCTTTATAAGAGCCAAATCCATAGCGTCAAGAGGCCTTTTCAAACTGTCCATTATAAACGGGATTGTATCATACCGGGAAGACTTTGTACCAGGCCTTTTGTCTCTTTTGTCAGCGGAAGGGCAGGAAAAAATGGTATGTACGGAGCAGTACTATGCAGAGAGCAAGCATTTCAACGGGTTCGCAACAGTTATCTAAAAAGTATACAAATATGATGATATATGGTCAAAAAGTATAGGTTTTAAGGGGTGTGTAAAACGACAGACAAGACGCCAGACATATTTGGACACGCGGCAACAGACACATGATCAGCGGCCATGCGGGTTTTATATAGGCAAAGCGCTCCCCTGAAGGTGATTACGATCGGTACCCACACTGTCGCGTAAGCGAAAGTTTTTACCGCCTGAAGCCTTTGGGAGCTATACCGTAAGGCAGGGCGCCCGTGCCGTGCAGCAGGAAAACATTGTACGAAATGACCTGCAGAGGAGCGCTGCCAGCCAAGCGGCGCAGGCGGCCTCCAGCTTTAGCAAAACTGCAGCCCGCAAACCCAGAAATAAAACTATAGTTCGCAAACTTGAGTTTGACAAGTGCCCTGGCATATGATATTATCTTTAAATAAAGCCACCTGTTGGCATGGCAATAGAAGGCAATAGAAGGCAAAGGAAGCTAAAGGCAAAGGAAACAGCAGAAGAGCATGCTAAGGGCACATAAGATAGCGCTTGACCTGAACAACAAACAGAGGACGCACCTTTCGAGATGCGCAGGGGCCTCACGCTTTGCCTACAACTGGGCGCTGGCGGAATGGAATGCCATGCACAAAGCGCGCAAGGCAGACCCGTCGCTTCCAAGACCGAGCCAGGAGCTGCTGAGAAGGAACCTGAATGCCATCAAATATGAGCAATTCCCTTGGATGCTTGAAGTGACGAAATGTGCGCCCCAGGAAGCGGTGATCGACCTTGGGAGGGCGTTTTCGAATTTCTTTGAAGGTCTTGCGGATCACCCTGTGTTCAAGAAGAAAGGCATCAATGACAGCTTCCGCATATCAAGCGGGCATTTCACTATAGAAGGGAAAACGCTCACCATACCGCACATCGGCGCCCTTAGGATGCGTGAAGAACTGCGCTACGAAGGCGCAAAGCAGATAAACGTGACCATCTCGCGCAGTGCGGACAGATGGTATGCATCGATCCTGTGCAAATTGCCGGATACGGCAGCGGAGGCTTCTTTAGGGCCTTCGCCCGGGGAAAGGAAGATCGTCGGCATTGACGCCGGCGTCAGCGCCTATGTAGCGTCTGACGGGGCGGTGTACAAAACGCCGCGCGCATATAGGAAAGCGGAGAAGGGGCTTGCGCGCGCCCAGAAGTCCGAATCCCGCAAGAAGAAGGGCAGCAAGAACCGGAAAAAGCAGGGCAGGAAAGTCGCAAGGCGGCACGCCCGCGTCTATGATACCAGGAACGACTTCACGCAGAAGATGACGACTGATGTTGTGGCCGGCGCTGACGTGATCGTCATCGAAGACTTGAATGTGAAAGGCATGCTGAAAAACCACTGCCTTTCCAAGAGCATCGCCGACGCTTCGTTCGGCAGGTTCAGGATACAGCTTGCCTACAAGACGGAGGCGGCTGGGAAAACACTCGTTATTGCAGACAGGTTCTACCCATCCTCGAAGCTGTGTTCGGCATGCGGCGCGAAAACCAAGCTACTCACGCTGGGCATGCGGGAATGGGAATGCGAAGGATGTGGCGCAAGGCACGACCGTGACTTCAACGCCGCGATTAATCTGAAGAGATACGCCGAGAGTTCACCGGTGTCAGCCTGTGGAGAGTTCAATGCCTCTGCCGGGCCTGCTAAGGCGGGCACGGGTCAAGCAGCCTCTGTGAAGCAGGAACCAAACAGCAAACCACCTGATGTATAGGTTTGTATAAGTTTTGGAGAACGGTTTATATAATAAATAGTCAAGCTGAGGTCGCCAGCGGTTCCGGATTCAATTGTTTTCGATATGGCATTCAAAGCAATTTGGGAACGTATATTATTCTACACATCTTACATCTCCTTAAAAGCTGTCTGTCGGGCACCAGCGCGGAGCCTCGAATTGATAAAAGTTTTTCCAAAGCCCCGTACAAACGGGATGGTTTCACAGGCGTTTTTGTGGGACAACAGAAAAAGAGATAATTCTTTTTTTCTTCGCAATAAAAACACCATTTTTTTTCGCATGACATGGGCAGGCGGATGCGGTATTATTATCAGGCTTTAAATATTCATGGCGGGAAAGGGAAGGGAAATTGCTGCTGACTATTACAAACCGGGGGAAGAACGCGGGGGACATGGGGTATCTGCTCCATAAGAACCCGGCGCGCCCACAGACATTTGAACTCAGCTACGGGAAGGCGCATGTCTTTTACCCGGTGGCCGAGGATGAGGTCTGTACGGCGGCTTTGCTGCTGGACCTCAACCCTGTCGAGCTTGTGCGTGACCGGAAGGGGAAGGGTGAGCCTGCCGGGCTGTTTGACTATGTAAACGACCGCCCTTATGTGGCGTCATCTTTTTTGAGCACAGCGATCGCCCGGGTCTTCGGGACGGCGCTCAGCGGCAGGTGTGACAAACGGCCGGAACTTGTTGATATGAAACTCGACCTGACAGCTACCGTCTCGATGCTGCCAAGTTACAGAGGCGCGGAGATGATCGAAGATCTTTTTTCGCCGCTCGGGTATGCGGTAAAATGCGAGGCGTTCCCCCTCGATGGGAAGTTTCCGGAATGGGGGGCCAGCCGTTATTTCAATGTGGAGATTTCCGGGAAGCTGCGGCTTACAGACCTGCTGGGGCATCTGTTTGTCCTGATTCCGGTGCTCGACAACCAGAAGCATTATTGGGTGAACGCGGAGGAGATCGCAAAGCTTCTCAGGCATGGCGAAGGATGGCTTGAAGACCATCCTTTGAAGGAGTACATCACTTTCCGGTACCTGAACAAGAAGCGGGGGTTGTTCAATGAGGCGCTTTCGAGGCTTGACGAGGAAGAGCTGGGCGAAGGACAAGACGAGGTGGAGGCAGACGGGGAAGTCAGTGAGGGTGAGGATATAACCGGAGAAATAGTGGATGCGGGGGATGCTGGCCAGGAAAGAGAAACACTGGGTGGTGCGGAAGCAGGTTCGGACGGCGAAGCGCTGGATGCAGGGGATGCGGATACCGTCGGCGAAAACTTTGATACGGAAGGTGCAAGTATCGACGGCGAAGCGCTGGATGCAGGGGATGCGGATACCGTCGGCGAAAACTTTGATACGGAAGGTGATCAGCAGACAGAAGGCGGCCAAGCGGAAGGCGGGGATAATCACCTCAGCCTGGGGCAGCGGAGGCTGGGCAGCGTGGCGGCGGCTTTGAAAAACAGCGGCGCGCGGCGTGTCCTTGATATCGGCTGCGGCGAAGGGCGTCTGCTGTCTTTGCTGCTGAAAGAAAAGCAGTTTGAGGCCATCGCCGGAATGGATGTGTCTTTCTATACGCTCGAACGCGCAAGAGGCAAACTACGCCTTGACCGAATGGCTGAGCGGCAACGGGGCCGGATCGATATCTTCCAGGGCTCTTTGAACTATATTGACAAGCGGCTCAGGGGCTACGACGCCATCGCTGTGGTTGAGGTCATCGAGCATATGGATCTGAGCAGGCTTGATGTATTTGAGAAAGTCGTCTTTGGCTACGCGGCGCCACGGACCGTTGTTCTGACAACACCGAACAGGGAATACAACGAGGTCTACGGCCTTGCGGCGGACGAGGCGTCCGGCAAGGATGAGCACCTGCGGCACGGCGATCACCGCTTTGAATGGACACGCGCCGAGTTCCGCGACTGGGCGGGGCGCGTCGCAGGTGAATACGGCTACTCCGTCTCTTTTTCCGGGATCGGGGACGAAGACGAGACCTTGGGAACGCCGACACAGATGGGGGTGTTTTCTATATGAATAAGAATTTGGTCATCCCCGAGCTCTGCCTCGTGGCGCTGGTCGGCGCGTCCGGCTCCGGCAAGTCCACGTTTGCAAAGAAGCATTTCCTGCCGACAGAGATCATTTCCTCGGACTTCTGCCGCGCGCTCGTGTCGGATGATGAAAATAGTATGGAGGCGACGGGACATGCTTTCGAGCTCGTCCACGAGATTGCGAGGAAACGGCTTTCTTTCGGAAAACTTGCCGTGATTGACGCGACGAATGTACAGAGCGACGCGCGAAAGCCCCTTATCGCGCTTGCGAAAGAGCAGGACTGCCTGCCAATTGCCATAGTCCTCAACCTGCCTGAGGCGGAATGCCAGGCGCGCAATAAATCCAGGGACGACCGGCAGATACCGGAGCACGCAATCAGGAATCACACAAGGCAGCTTCGCTCATCGCTGAGGCATTTGAGGCACGAGGGCTTTCGCCACGTATATGTATTGAAAGGCGTTGATGAAATCGATGCTGTTGAGATCATTCGCCAGCCGCTTTGGAACAATAAAAAAGAGCTGAACGGGCCGTTCGATATCATCGGCGATGTACACGGGTGCTTTGACGAGCTGACAGAACTGCTCGAAAAGCTCGGCTACACTATCAGCTTAGTTCCCGCAAGCGGAGACACTTTGGATGGTTCTTTCCATTACACACTAACGCACCCGGAGGGCAGGACCCCTGTCTTCCTCGGGGATATTGGCGACCGGGGGCCGAAAATCGCAGAGTGTTTTTCGCTTGTCATGGACGCCTGCGAAAGCGGCGCCGCGCTTTGCGTATGCGGGAACCACGACGCCAAGCTGCTGCGGAAACTGAACGGCAGGAACGTGCAGGTCACGCATGGGCTGGACAGGACGCTTACGGCACTCGCGGAGGAGCCGCCGGAATTCTCTGACTGTCTGAAGAAGTTTTTGGACGAGCTGGTAAGCCATTATGTATTCGCGGGCGGGAGGCTTGTCATTGCGCATGCGGGGCTGATTGAAAAATACCAGGGCAGGAGTTCCAGCCGCGTCCGCAACTTTTGTCTGTACGGCGACACATCGGGCGAAACCGACGAGTACGGCCTGCCTGTGAGGTACGACTGGGCGGCCGGTTATCGCGGGCAGGCGCTCGTTGTCTATGGGCATACGCCGGCCCCGGAGGCGCAGCATTACGGGCGTACAGTCTGCGTCGATACAGGCTGCGTTTTCGGCGGGCGCCTGACCGCTTACCGTTACCCGGAGGCTGAGCTCGTCTCCGTCGCTTCGGCAGCGGTCTACTACGAGCCCGCCCGTCCGATGGAGACGGGGACGGATGAGGGGCGCGCCGGGCATTCGGGGCGTTATGAAGGCATCCCGGATATAGACGATGTGCTGGGCAAAAGATTACTCAATACGCGGCTGACGCAGACCATCACCATCCGCGAGGAAAACGCGATAGCGGCGCTCGAAACGATGAGCCGGTTCGCGGCGAATCCGAGGTGGCTGATATACCTGCCGCCGACCATGTCGCCATGCAAGACTTCGGCGCTGGACGGCTTGCTTGAGCACCCGGCGGAGGCCTTCGGGTATTTCGCGGAACATGGGGTCGCCCGCGTCGTCTGCGAGGAGAAGCATATGGGCTCCCGCGCCATCGTGATCGTGTGCAAGGACGAAGGCGTCGCCAAGGCCCGGTTTGGCGTAAGCGGGGATGAGTCGGGGATCTGTTATACGCGGACGGGGCGGCGGTTCTTCGACGACGAGGCGCTTGAGGCGGAGCTGATCGAGCGCATAAGGGGGCAGCTTGACCGGACAGGGTTTTTTGACGACTTCGAAACGGACTGGGCCTGCTTTGACTGCGAGCTGATGCCCTGGTCGGAAAAGGCGCAGGGGCTGCTGAAAAAGCAGTACGCGCCGACCGGTGTGGCGGGGCGCGAAGGCCTCGGCGCCGCGGTGGCGGCGCTCGCGGCGGCGGCGAAGCGGGATTATGGCGAATTTGACGTAAGCGCGATCACGTCCGGACAGAACGCAAACCTTGGCGGGCTGCTTGAAAATTACACAAAAAGGGCCGAGGCAATGGGCCTGTATATTGACGCCTGGCGGGAGTATTGCTGGCCGGTGGACGGGCTGGACGGGATCCGGCTCGCGCCGTTCCACCTTCTTGCGACCGAGGGCGCCGTGCACGTGGACAAGGACCATATCTGGCACATGGAGACGATCGCGAAATACGCCGTGACGGGCGACGGGCTTGTGATGGCGACGCCTTACCTCGTCATCGATGTGACAGACGAGAAGAGCGTGGGCGAAGGCATAGCGTGGTGGGAGGAGCTGACGGGGCGCGGCGGCGAGGGCATGGTCGTGAAGCCGTATGATTTCATCACGCGGGGCGCGCGCGGGGGGCAGGAGACGGCGCGCGGGGGGCAGGAGACGCGTGGCGTCCTTCAGCCGGCGGTGAAGTGCAGGGGGCCGGAGTACCTCCGGATCATCTACGGGCCGGAGTATCTGCTGCCGGAGAACCTGGCGCGGCTGAAGAAACGCAGCCTTGGGAAGAAGCAGTCGCTAGCGCTGAAAGAGTTTTCGCTTGGGGTCGAGGCCCTTGAGCGGTTTTGCCGCAAGGAGCCTTTCTACCGTGTGCACGAGTGCGTTTTCGGGGTATTGGCGATGGAGAGCGAGCCCGTGGATCCGCGGCTGTGATGAAAGCACCCGGCTTGGCGAAGAAGATGACGGTTGATATCGTCTTTACAATGAGAAAGGGCAATGGATATGAACATCAGACTTGAACAACCACAGGACTACACCGCTGTCGAGAGGCTGACACTGGCGGCGTTTAAAACCTTCGTGTTCCCGGACGGAAGCAGGCCGGAACGCGCCGAAGAGCACTACCTGGCGCACGTCCTGCGAAGCTCGCCGGCGTTTGTGCCGGAGCTTGACTTCGTCGGGGAGATTGTCGGTGAGGCCGGTGGTAAAGCCAGCGGTAAAGCAGACGATGAGACAGACAGCGAGAAAGATAGCAAGGCCATCAGCGAGGCAGACGCCGAAAGAGAAAGCAAGACCAACAGCGAAACATGCGGCGGAACAGACAGCGAGATCGTCGCCAATATCATGTATACAATAAGCAAGGTTATAAGACCCGACGGCGCCGAGCTTGAAACGCTTACATTCGGGCCTGTCAGCGTCAAGCCGGAGCTCCACGGCCAGGGGCTGGGGGCGGAAATCGTCCGGCACAGCCTTGAGCGCGCCCGCGAGATGGGATACGGCGCAGTGATCATCGTCGGCCACCCAACGTATTATCCGCGTTTCGGGTTCAGGCCCGGCAGCGATTTCGGCCTGACCATGCCGGATGGCAGTATGATAGAGGCGCTCATGGCGCTGGAGCTGATACCCGGGTATCTTGGCGAGGACGGCGGCAAGTGGCGCGATGACGAAGCGTATGACATTGACAAGGACGCGTTCGAGGCCTGGAACGCGCAGTTCACAGCGTGAACCGGGGCAAGTCAATGGGCCCTGTGAGATGAAAATGACAGCCGAAGACGCGGCGGGAATCCTCAGGCTGCTGGAGGATAACGGCATTGAAGTTTATGTTGTCGGCGGCTGGTGCGTTGACGCCCTGCTCGGCGCGCAGACCCGGAAACATGGGGATCTCGATATCGCTTTGCCCCATAAATATGTGCCGGCACTGCGGAAACTTCTTGAAGGCCATGGATACGAAGACGTGCCGCAGCCGGACACGAGCGAGTGCAATTTTGTGCTGGGCGATAACGCGGGCCATTTGGTTGACGTCCATTCATATACTTTCGACGCAGACGGGAAGAATGTATTCGGCATTGCCTTTGAGCCCCACCATCTGACCGGGGCCGGTACGATAAACGGCTATTCTGTAAAATGCGTGGCGCCGGACGCAATGGTCGGTTTTTATAATATGTATGAAGCCGATGAAGACGACTATCGCGACGCGAAGGCGCTGTGCGAGCGGTTTGGCATCCCCCTGCCGGAGGTTTTTAAGGCCGCCCGCTTTCAGTAATGCAGGGAGGAAGCGGTCCCCATACCTTGGTTTTCCATCCCCGCCTTCTTCAAGGGCTTGCAGGGCGTGTCGGTCGAGGAGGCTGTCTGGAATCTCCGTGTCAATCAAGCATGGGGTCGTCCCCGCAGCCGTTCCGACAGCGCCGCCAAGCTCCCGTCCGGATCCATCAAATCGATGAACGCGATTTCGGCAGCCACGCCGTCCCCGGATGAGAATGATATGATTCCCCCGCTGTAATTATCCGGTTGTGGATAAATCAAGATAACTTTTTTTGCATTGTACTTTTTCCCGTAAGCATACATTTGGTACATATCGGCTTGCGCGATGCCATAATTCGTCGCTTCCACATCCAGCAGCTTCCACTTCGTATCCATTACGAAAACCCCTTCACCGCTGCAAAGCACGATGTCGGGGCGGAGCCTGAAGGCCTTGCCCCCCGTTGCCGTTTTAAACAGGCTATAGCGGCCATCCTGCGTAGAGAGTTCTGCATCGTATGGCATCGCCTGCCGGAGCTTCCGCGCCACATAGCTTTCAAAGACTTTTTCCATCGGGAAAAGGAGCGCCACGGCGATTTCGCTCCCGGCGAAAGCGGTGAAACTGTTCCTGCGGAGGAACAGCCTGCACCACGAAAGCGCCTTTTCGTAGTGCGACATCATCCTGCTTACGCTGCATTTTGAAAAATCGCCTTCGATATCGGCCGAAGGCGTGACGGCGTCGAACACGCACAGCAGCCTCATGATATCCTGCCTGTTCCTGCTGCTACCGGTTTGCTTACACAAAAACAAAAGGGTCTCCTTGAGGAGCCGGTTTTCGGGGCGGTCGAGGCTCCATTCATCGTATTCAACGAAAACGCGGTCCCTTCTTGCGAAATTGTCCTTGATATCCCGCGCCACATTCACCTTGCCCTTGAAGAACCGCTCGTTCGCCTCAACAGGGATGTACCAGGATTTGAGCCCCTGTTTGACAAGTGTAGCCACTTCCGCGATGAACATTGAAATGAATACTTCAAACAAGGTCAGGCGCTCGGCCCTGAGGCTGGAGAAGTTGAAGGCCTTGAACGAAACATCGTTCAGCGCCCTTAGCATGGCAAGGAAGATTCGCCGGGTTTCCTCCACACCCACATCGCCGCCATATATCTTCGGCAGGATCTCGACGACCGTCCCGTCCCTCATCGTGACCACCCCGACGTAATTCTTTGCGGTAATGGTTTTCACGCCATGTTTCGAAGAAAGCGACAGCAATTCACACGCTTCGGTTTCGGTTTCTTTTTCGGAATTGTTCGCAAGTATGAGGTCCTCCAGCGCGTCAAATGTGCCCTCCGGCAACGGCTGATACCCTGCCGGCGGCGGCTTTGACCCCCTCGAAAACCCGCCGTATTCAATTATTGTGTAATTTTTATTTGAACCACCCATACGTTTCGATTCTGTCCAGCCCCTTTATTTGAGCCACCCATTCGCTTCGATTTTGTCCAGCCACTTTATTTGAGCCACGCATACGCTTCGATTCTGTCCAGCCCCTTTATTTGAGCCACCCATACGCTTCGATTCTGTCCAGCCCCTTTATTTGAACCACGCATACGCTTCGATTTTGTCCAGCCACTTTATTTGAGCCACGCATACGCTTCGATTCTGTCCAGCGCTTCGCGGTTGATTTCGTAATACTCGGGCTGGTCGATGTCGGCCTTGCTTCCGAACAGCGAGCCTGCGTCATTTCTTTTAACAATGAAACGGATGCTGTCATCATCTTTTTGGTTGTCGCCCAGCACAAGCTGTATTTTTTCATAGTCGTCATAGAAATACTCCTGCAGCAGCGGCAAAATCTTTTTCTCAAAAATTGAGGCCATCCTCTCTATGGTCGGATTTTTCTTTAGCGGCAGCAGGTACGAATGCCCGATAGTGTGCTCACGGTCAAGAAGGACCGTTATCCGGCGGTTCAGCGTGCCTAGCATTTCCGAAATACTTACATCCTCAACGAAAACGCCTTCGAGCAGGCCGGGTTCCGGCTGCATCTCGATGAATTCGAACCTCCTGCGCAGCGCGGTGTCTATCAGCGCTATCGAGCGGTCGGCCGTGTTCATGGTTCCAATGATATAGACGTTCGACGGGACCCCGAACCTTTGCCCCGAATATGGCAATTCAGCCCGCGATTCCTCGCTTGCGCCTATCCTCTTGGTTTTCTCGATAAGCGTGATCAGCTCCCCGAAGACTTTTGAAATATTCCCGCGGTTTATCTCATCGATAATGAATACGCGGTTTGGTATTTTGGCTGTTGCCTTGAAAAGCCTTGGGGCCAGCCTTTTGACCATCCGCACCACGTCGGTCGCCGATACCCCCAGCATATACACCGCGCCCTGCGCCATCGTCTTCCCGGCGTTCATGTCAACTATGTCCTCGTTAATCCCCTTTGCCAGCCAATCCACCTTCCTGAGCCTTTTATAGGCCGGATACCCGTCATCCCATTCGGGCTCTCCGGCAATTACACCAATCGCGTCAACCGTCCTGGCGGAATAGCACGACATAACAATATCGCCGACCTGCATATTATTGTAAAAAGCGTTCAGGATCCTGGCCCCGCCGTGTTCGCTGTAGTCGTTGTCTTCGGGGATGTCCTCGCCGTACATATCCCACCCGATGCGGATATGGCCGTTTTCCAAGCACTCCGTGCGGGTCTCGTTGTCCCCCGCCCCCTCGAGGGAGACCTTCCAGACCCTGGGGTTCTTGTTGAGTCCCAGCCCCCCGCTTTCCCCGCCTTCCCCGCCGGGGCGTGGAACCCCTGCTTTGTCGCAAAAGGCTTTGAACAGGCCGTCGCGGATCTCATACTTGATATCGGCCCCCGCGGCCGGCGCCCCGCCCTGGTCCACAACAGGCCGGATCCCCTCGATGAACTCCTCATAGCCAAAGGATTGATGGAAGGTCGTGAAGGCAATAAGCCCATCGTCCTTGTATTTCTTGTAGCGGCTGAGTACCCGCTTATACCCTCCGTCTTCTTCTGCTTCTCTTTTTACTGTGTCGACGGGTTTGTTTTCGATAATGGCAACAGCGTATAAAACAGTGCTGTATGTCTTGCCCGTTCCCGGCGGCCCGTAGAGTATAGTGTTCTTTTCCATGCCTGTTTCCTGTACATCTTCACCTTCTTCCTCAGGGGCGTCGTCGTTATCCTCAATGCCGCCGCCGCTTTTCCCAATGGCGCCGTCGTTTTCCTTATTGCCCCTATCGCTTTCATTTTCTTCACCGTCTTCGTTTTCTGCCTTGCCCTTGGTGGCATCGGACATGAAATAACAAACATCGATCACGAGCGTGTTCAGGCTGTCGTCAATGTAGCAGCCCTCCGTTAGGCTGCCCCTGGACATTTTGATAAGCTCTTCATCCTTTTCAAGCTCCTCTTTTATGGCGTCATAGAGCTCAAAACTGAAAAGCATCCTGTCATATTTGCCGGCCGGCAAATCACCGGCCCCCAGTTTTTCCGCAATGAGCTTCGCGATACTATACTTGTATATATAGTACATATCCGGGTAGCGGAGCCAGAGATACGTGCTGATAGAGTTCGGGTTTTGGTAAGGGTTTTTCATCTCGGGCATCAATCCCATCAGCTTCACCGCCCCGTCCTCGAAACCCTTCCCGCGCTCGACCACATCGTTATTATTATCGAATAATTCTTGAAACAACCCGCGCAGGTCTTCCGGAAACTTTTCGGACAATTCTTCCAGGACGTCCCTTGGGAAAAAATTCTTTGAGGCCAGGAGGTTTCCCGTTTTTGCCAGTGCGGATTTCAGCATGCCCGCGAAATCGGCCGCGTCGGGATTCCAATTGTCCTGAAAGCACTTAACCGCCTCCCATTTGTACAGCTCCTCATGCACGAACTCTTTGAATGACGCTTTATACTGCGAAAAGCATTCTTTTAAAGCCTGGTTGTTTATTCTCATATTCCTTGATTCCTCTCATCCCATTTTGCCGGCCTCACCTGTTTGTCGGCCTGACCTACCTGCCGGCCCGATCTATTTGTCGGCTTTACCTGTTTGTCGGCCTGACCTACCTATATTATCGCGTTTCTTAAACATAAGCCATAAGTAAAGAGGCTCCCTTCCCTTCCCTTCTCTTCCCTTCTCTTCCCTTCCCTTCCCTTCCTTTCCTTTCCTTCCTTCCCATCCTCCCTTCCCCTCACGGATCTCGCCGCTGCCAGGAATGCAACGGTCAAGTGGCACTTTTTTGCGATAGACGGCAGTTTTTTTGCCGATTCGGGCTGTTTTCCCTCATTTTTTGGCTGTTTTTAGGGGAAAACCGCCGTTTACCGAAAAAAAGTGCCACAATGCCGTTGTGTCCCTGCACTTTTGCCAGGAAGTTGAAAGTGGTAGTGGGATAAGGCAGAAAGGCAGAAGTTTCTCGCTGCCGCTCGAAACATTTTCAGACTTCGTTTCAGACTTCGCAGGGATGAAGTTTTTCAAAGGTTCACTAAAAGCGGCCTGTCTGGTAAAATATTCAGGATATATATTGTAGCAGGAGGAACATAATGGCAAAATCAATTTTCAGGAATGAACTCGCGGCGTTCCAGCCCTACGTACAGGGCAAACCAATCGAAGCAGTGCGGCGCGAATACGGCCTCGACAGGATCGAGAAGCTCGCGTCGAACGAGAACCAGTTCGGCCCGTCGCCAAAGGCGGTGCAGGCGATCAAGGACGAACTCCCGGAACTTATCTTCTATCCGGAATCCTACCCCTTTGACCTTATGAGCGAGCTGTCGGCGGCGCTGGGCATCAGGCAGGAACAATTGGTCGTCGGCTCGGGCGGCGAGGGTCTGCTCTGGCAGGTCGCCCTTACCTTCATCAACGAAGGGGACGAGATCGTCACAAGCGACCCTACCTTTGACGTCTACCGGATATCGACGTCGATCCTTGGCGGGATCACGGTCACGATACCTGTAAAGGATCTGCGCTACGACATCGACGCGATGCTTGCGGCCGTAAACGAAAAGACCAAAATGTTTTTCCTCTGCACACCCAACAACCCGACGGGGCATATCGCCTCGCAGGAAGAAATCGACCGGGTCGTCTGTGAGCTGCCGGAGGACGTCGTGCTTGTGCTGGATGAAGCGTACTACGAGCTTGCCGCTATCTCCGACGACTACCCGAAAGACGATATCTCTGTCATAGACAAACGCCCGAACACGATCGTGCTGCGCTCGTTCTCCAAGACCTACGGCCTGGCCGGCGTGCGCTTCGGCTACATCATCACATCGCCTGAGATCGCGGGAAAGCTCAGCCTCGTCGGCCCGTCCTTCAAACTCAACCGGCTCGCAATCGCGGCCGCACGCGGCGCGCTGAAGGACCCCGAATACCTCGACTGGTTCGTAAAGGAAAATGCAGCCGCGCGCAAGACCCTGCTGGATTTCTACGAAACCCAGGGCTGGACGAGCTTTCCGTCGTATTCGAACTTTATCTTCACGGACACCGGGCTCGACTCAAAATGGTTCTTTGAAGAACTGCAGAAGCGCGGCGTCATCATCCGGCCCGGCTACCTGTGGGGTGAGCGGTGGAAGACATGGTTCCGCATCAGCACCGGCACGCCGGAACAGATGCAATACTTCATCGCAAAAGCGAAGGAGGTTTTAGCCCTGCGCTGACGCACTTTGATTTTTAGATACATCGGCCACGCGAGTGGCAAATACAATAAAGGCTTCCCTGTTTAGCTCGAGAAGCTCTGTAACATCAGCGCCATCAGCTCTTTCGAAGAATTCTTCATATAGCAATGATGCGCTCTTCATACTCACACCTCCGTCCACAGCAGCGCTGTGGATTTGCGGGAGCAAAAAGGTAAACGATTTGTAAGCTAATGCGCGGTTGTTTTCAAAAAGAGTATTCATTGTTTTAGTGAATTTCAGGTCATCCAGCTCCGTTTCCAATTCCCGGACCCTTCCCTTTTTCACGCAATAAAGAAAGTATATCTCTTGTTTAAACCCGACGTCCTCCGCATAATCGTACAGGCTTTTCAGCGCTTCCTGATATTCCTCCGAAGCAACGTCCTCGACCGAAAGCGGCCTGAAGGGTGGTGCTTTTGTGTCCGTTTTGCTAATTTCAGATGAGTATTCCATGTCTTCTGTCTCTGTTGATTGTGAGCTTTGCCTGAATTGAGACGGTGTTTGATTGGTCAGCTTTTTAAAGAAAGAGGTGAAATGGCTCTGTGAACAGAACCCCAGCTCTTTCCATATTTCTGTCACAGGATAAGATAATGAAAGCAGTAATTGCTTGGCAAATTCCAATTTTTCATGTTGGATGAAGCTGTATACAGTATCCCCTGTCTCATCCTTATAGATGTGTGACAGATGGCTTCTTGAATAACCGATGGCAGAAGCGACTGAAGCTACAGTAATTGGCTCGCTGATACGCTCTCGAATATAGGACCTGCAGCGCTGGATCATAGGCGAATACCTGGCCTCAAACTTATGCGTGGATACACAGTCAACCAATTGAAGGTGATTATTTGAATATTATCACTTTTCAGGAAAGCCGCATTATGTTTATCCGCAAACGTATTTTATAGAAATGCATATATTGATATTGCCAAAATGTGTGTAAACAGGAGCTGCGTGCATCAACAAAGAGGAGGAAAAGATTATGTACCCAAAGAGCGGAAACCCCGAGGTTACACTGGTAGAGGAAGCGATGCTTTATCCGGAGGGAACTACTGACCACGGTTTTATGGACTGGGGCTGGATGTGCCATGTTGTTGACGAGGAAGGCGTCGACTATTTCATGGACGTCGGCCTTGCCAAGATGAGGATGAACGCGACCTGGGGCGCCATGCCGTTTGGCACCGAGGACATGGACAGTTGGAACCTGAGCTGCCGTACGAGCAAGGGCAAGGTTTATACTCCAAAGGGGCAAATATTCAAGCTTGCTGATTTTGATAAAGTCACAGATGCGGTCTGGCGCCCATTCCCGGGCGGCAGCATGAAGTTCACAAAGGACGAAAAAGCGAACACGTTAAAAATCGAACTCGATAAATTCACCTGTGAAATTGACGCCAATAAGAAGACCTGGCACTGTACGGTCTATGATGGGCAGCTTGACGTAGGGGTTGATTTTACCCACTATGGCGAAGGGTACCCGTTTTGGTACAGTAAGGATGAGGTCCGTACTTTGGTTGACCATCTCAAGTCTATTGGCTACAACTGGCCGGGAAGGGTAGAGGGCACACTGACGATCAAAGGCGTGAAGCACAATGTAAAAGGCTTCGCGGCCCGTGAGCGCACCATACTCCCTGACCAGAGCAATGTAGAGGCTGGTGGCTGGCTGGATCTTATCATGTTCCATTTTGACGAGATGCATGGCGTGCTGATGGAATACAAAATGAGCAAGGACAAGACCGCGTCTTTGTATATAAGAGAAAGCGGAGAGTATTTCGCGACCGCAGAGCCAAGGGTCCCGGTGGATAAGAACGTGAACTTCAGTATTGTGCATGAGGACTGGGCTTTTCTGAAAGCAATCGGGTGCTTTATCCCAACCACATTCATTTGCACCCAGGAGGTTGAAGCAGGGTCATTGGAGTTTACAGCAAAGATATGTGGCTGTAAATGCGTAGCGCTGCAGTCCGACGTTGAAGTGGATGTGCCTAACGTAACGCTTGATGCGGATATTGTAGAAGGCACGTTTACATATAAGGACGGAAGAGTTGAAAAACTTAATAATGGTTTCTTCATCAACAACATTGTGCTTTGGAGAGCGTTCCCGTCATGGATTCCAAACTTCGGATCACAGGCCGGATTTGTGGAAGTCAATCCCATGAAGGGATAACGCGATAAAACATGGAGGTGTACATAATCGATGAAATACACGAACTCTAAAACAGAAAGACTGATCCCAAATAACATATCTGACGTGGGATTGGTGGATGACGACAGCGGGCTTCGGCTGTTTAGAGGCATGATGTCACCGTGGGGCGCAATCAAGTCATTCAAGGAAACATATAACTTTTTGGTCCGCCATGGAGCTATGGTTGCTGTAGCCGCAATGAACGCATTCCAAATTATTGAACCCGATCAGGAAAAACGCCAGGGCGCTATGTCCGGATGGTGGAAGGAATCCATGTTGCAAACCTGGGGGCCTGAGGATGAACTGGGGCAAGTTGCCCAGTTTGAGGAGGATTTCTCTATTCCGCCATTTATGAAACAGAGTATGTACAGGCCTGCCAACTATGCCGACTGGGGCGACGAGATGATGCTTATGCCCGGTTACATCAGGTATGCGTCTAATGACCGCATTGAAAAAGAAGTTCATCAGTGCATGATAGATATCGTAGGGCCGGATGCTTGCGATTTGTCCGAAGGCGGCGGCCAATGGTTCTGCAAAGGTTTATACGGCCACGGCGGCGTCGGTTATGATAACTGCAATCTGTATTTAGTTCAACGTAAAGGGTGCGGAGACCCGGTATGCCGCGTAGTATGGGAAGCGAAGCACAAATTTGGCAATCATGCCAACCATCCCGGTGGTCATGAATGGGAAGAATGGGGGCCGCCTGCGACGGGGTATGAAGATGATTTTCGCCATCCGAAGAAGGAAGAATGCGAGTTCTTAAATACAGGAGTGTTCACTGCGGCTTTGGGGCAGGAGTTCACTGCTGGGGAAATGTTCCGGATGAATTCTTCATGGCCAATGGCTTACTCCTATCATGTTCTGGAGGGGCTGAGGTCGCGGGGAGAGGACGGCGCGATAAGTGACCGCGATATGTATATCCTTACAACCATGCTTGATGCCGCCGGGAAGCTTCAGTTTGCTGAGGCCGTCACCCGTAAAGCTATACGGGAATGGATGATGACGCCTGACGATGTGGACGACTGCCGCGTAATGGGCGCATACATCAGTATGATTTGGCAAGCGAAAGCTCTTGAGTGGAATTTCGCAGAATATTGTGAAGATAGCGTTGTTATTGACTGTGACGCAACAAGTTTGTTCATGTATGGGATGTACCCTGAGTATATCAAGCTGTACGAAGCGTTGTTCAACGGTATGGTTAAAAGCCTTGTCAATACTATGTGGGTAGTAAAGGCGGATCATGATTATCTTGATGAAGAAAACATGGTGCGCTTCATTATCAAAAAGGAAACATACGGTAACAGGCGGCAGAAGCCCGGATATGATTATGACAGGACAGAAGAGGACAAAGCAAAGGCGATTGCCAGAGAAGACGCTATCGGCAAAATGAAGAAGTAAGGGAGGCGGTCAGAGTGTTTTATTTATATCAGGACGATTCTTTAAGAGCGCAGCACAACGCTGTTAGAACTACCGCCGGTTGGTATGATTTTACCCACAGGATAGTAGAGCTGACAGGCGAAGATTCTACAGCCTTCCTGAACATGATGTATTTGGCGAACCTTGAAAAACAGGGTGTCGGCAAAGCAAAGTACACCGTCATGCTCGATGAGGATGGGCTGATTTGCGATGATGTCATTATCTTTCGTCTGGAGGAGAAGAAATACTGGGTATCGACACTTTACACAAAGGATATGCTAAAGAGGTTCGGATGGTATTGTGCGAATCATAATGTTTCATACGAAGACGTTACAGAACAATGGAAAATGTATTCAGTGCAAGGCCCAAAAGCCCTGGAGATTGTTAATGGAGTCATTAATGACAGCGCCGACGACTTAAAATTCTTCAGCATCAGGGATGCGGCAATGGGCGATTTACCCATGAAGGTTGCCCGGTCGGGATTTACTGGCGAGAAACTGGGATATGAGCTGTATATCCATGCCGATAACTGCGAAGCGCTGGAAACGAAACTAGCTGATGAAGCCGGCAAGGCGGGGGCAGTGCACATAACTGAAATCGACGTTATGGCTATGACCCTGGCTGCCGAAGCGGGATACAACCTAATGCTGGACCTTCGCAGGTGTACGCCTTATGAGGTGGGTTTCGAGAACAGTATTGATTGGAACAAGGACTTTGTCGGAAAGAAAGCGCTGAAAAAAGTCAAGGATACGACTCCTAAGCGCAAGCTTGTCGGAATTGAGATTCTTGATTACGATGCCGTTATTTACGGTGGGCCTAAGGGTTCCGAGGTGAAGAAGGGGGACAAGATCATTGGCAGGGTTACCAAATTTACCTACGGTTTCACTGTGGAAAAAAACATCGGATATGCTCTTATAGACAATGGCTCCGTAGAAATCGGGGATATGGTTAGTTGCAATGGTTACGATGTGATTATCACAGATAAGAACCATCTTAAGTAAAGCTTTTAGAGGATGTGAAATTATGAGTAGATTATTTGAAAACCGCGTCGCTGTTATTACGGGTTCCGGACAGGGCATCGGGCACGACTTGGCTGTGTTTATGGCGTCAGAAGGATGTAAGATCGTAACCAATAACCGGTCCAAAGGATCTTCTATGCAGGCACATGATGGCAAAATTGTCAAATTGCTGCCGGAGGATGAAGAGCGAATCAAAAGTCTTGTCGGCGACGCAGAAACAACCGCTGCAGAGATAGTGGCCGCAGGCGGAGAAGCCATACCCGTATACGGCAATGTAAGCAGCGCCGGGGACTGCAAAAAACTGATCGACGCAGCCATTGAAAAATGGGGCAGAATCGATATTGTTATTAATAATGCTGCTTCACATTGGTCCGGCAATATTAAGGATATGCAAATCGAACAGTGGGATGCCAGCATCGAGTCCAAGCTGAGCGGTTCTTTTTACTTGATGCACTATGCGCTGCCTTATATGCTCGAGCAAAAATACGGCAGGTTTGTCAACGTCGCATCCAATGCTTTTATAGGCTTGCAGGGGTTTGCGGCTTACTCCGCCGCCTGTTGTGGCATCTGGGCTTTTACCAAGGCTGCCGCACAGGATTTGGTAGACTATGGCATCGTTGTCAACGCCATCACTCCGTTGGCCGCAACGCGCAGTTGGTATAATACACTTGCCGAGTATCGCGAAGAAGGCATTCCACTTGAGTATATTGAAGAAGCCGCCCCCAACGGGATGAAAATACTGCCCGCTTTTATGGTTCCCGCAATCGCGTATCTCGTATCAGAAGAGTTTATTACTACTGGCATAATGGTCAAAGTAGAGGCCGATGGCCAGCTCGCAGTATACTCTGAATCTGAAGAGTACAATAATTGCGGTAAGGACTGCGTCAAGGACGGTGCGTGGACTTTTGAGGAGTTGCGCAAGGTTTTTAATGAAGAGTTGCTAAAAAATGTAGTCACATCAAAAACAAGTCTCGCTATAACAAAATCCGAGTACGAATAAAGAAAGAAAGAAAGAAAGAAAGAAAGAAAGAAAGAAAAAATGAAGGAAAGAAAGAAAGAATAAGGAGGAAATGATAATGGCTATTACAGTTAAATCCAAGGTGAAAGACATTCTCGAAAACGATGAGGCTTATGCCATCATCCAAAAGCACATGCCCTTAATGAATCGTGACGACCCAAGAATGAAGCAGGCAATGGGAATGAGTATGCAAGCACTTCTTGCATTCCCGGCGACAAAATGCCCTAAAGAGCTTCGCGAGACAATTGCAGAGGAGCTGGAAGCGGCAAATATAGAATAATTTAATTACAGCTATTTGATTCCGGGGATAATAAAGAACCCGTTTGAAGACACCCTTTTATATACTGTTTTCGCGCGCGGCAGGAGCATCAGCAGGATGACTGCCGCGATTGCTGCCGGGATAAACTGCGGCATGGAAATGAAAGACCAGACCAACGCGATCTGCTTTTCGACGAAGGAGATGACGAGCGGCGCGACGAAACGGAATACGCCGATATATATGAGCACGGCGCGCAGCCATAAAGCCAGGCAGAACGCGGCAATTACCGCAACAAACGCAGGAATCTTTTTTTCCTGCTTCATGAAGTAAAACCATGCGAATACTATACCGATATTTGCCAGCGCAAGCTGCGGCACGACCGACCAGTCAAAGACCAGCCCAAACAGGATCCTTGCAATCAATTGCTGCACAATAACAAGCCCTGTGACCAGCGCGCCGATTCTGACCATACGGTAGATCTTATCCCTCAACACCATATAAACCGCTCCTCTATAAGAAATAGTATACACTATTTGCGCGATGAAAGGCGTAATATGTTTCCACTTCCCACTATGGCCACGCGAGCAGCCTAACGAAAAGGGGCGGTCATTTGCCGCCCCCTGTGTTCATATCTTTCGCTGTGTTGTATGCCGTCACTCGCCTTTCAGCGCCGACTGCGTCGCTGCACACCGTCACTCATTCTTCAGCGCCGACTGCGCGCCGCACACGTCACTCGCCTTTCAGCGCCGACTGAGCCGCCGCGAGCCTTGCGATGGGCACACGGAACGGCGAGCAGGAGACGTAGTCCAGCCCGGCCTTGTAGCAAAACTCTATCGACGACGGGTCGCCCCCGTGTTCGCCGCAGATCCCGAGCTTGATGTCCGGCCGCGTCAACCGCCCAAGCTTGACAGCCGTAGCGACGAGCTTGCCGACGCCGTCCTGGTCAAGCCGCGCAAACGGGTCGTTTTCGTAAATCTTGGCGTCGTAGTAAGCGCCGAGGAAGGCGCCCGCGTCGTCGCGGCTGAATCCGAAGGTCATCTGCGTAAGGTCGTTGGTGCCGAACGAGAAGAACTCCGCCTCTGTTGCGATGGCATCCGCCGTGATGGCGGCGCGCGGGATCTCGATCATCGTGCCGACCAGGTACTTGAGTTCGACGCCCGACTCCGCGATGATCCGGTCGGCCGTTTCTGTTATGATGCTCTTGACATACTGAAACTCCCTCAGCTCGCCGATGAGCGGCACCATTATTTCGGGGACGAGATCCCACTCAGGATGGTTCTTCTTCGTGTTGATCGCGGCCTCGATAATAGCCTGCGTCTGCATCTCGCCGATTTCGGGATATGTAACGTCAAGCCGGCAGCCGCGGTGCCCCATCATCGGGTTGAACTCATGCAAAGAAGCGATGACAGCTTTTAGGTCGGCCGTGCTCATCTGCATGTCGGCGGCGAGCGTCCTGATATCCTCTTCATCCGTCGGCAAAAACTCGTGCAGCGGCGGGTCGAGCAGGCGAATCGTTACGGGGCGGCCTTCCATGGCTTCGTAGATCCCTTCAAAGTCCCCGCGCTGCATCGGCAGCAGTTTGGCAAGAGCCGCTTTGCGCTGTTCGGCGGTTTTGGAGACTATCATCTCGCGTATCGCCGCGATGCGGTCGGTTTCGAAAAACATATGCTCGGTGCGGCACAGGCCGATGCCCTCGGCGCCGAACCTTCGCGCCTGCGCCGCGTCCTGCGGCGTATCGGCGTTCGTGCGTACCTTCATCGTGCGGTAGGAATCGGCCCAGCCCATGAGGCGCTCAAAGTAGCCGCCGATGGATGCGGGCACGGTCTTGATTGCTTCCCCGTACACATTGCCCGTGGAGCCGTCAAGCGATATATAGTCGCCTTCCCTGAACGTATAGCCGCCGAGCTCAAAGCCTTTTTCGTCAGCCGCGAACTTGATATCGCCGAGGCCGGACACGCAGCAGGTGCCCATGCCGCGGGCAACAACCGCCGCGTGGCTCGTCATGCCCCCGCGCGCCGTCAGGATGCCCTTTGCGTAGTTCATGCCTTCGATATCCTCTGGCGATGTTTCGAGTCTGACAAGGATGACATCTTCCCCTCCGGCGACCGTCCACGATGTAGCGTCGTCGGCAGTGAATACGACACGGCCGCAAGCCGCGCCCGGTGAGGCCGGCAGCCCCTGCCCGATCGGCGCCGCCTTTGCCAGGGCTTCCGCGTCGAACTGGGGATGGAGCAGCGCGTCGAGCTGTTTCGGATCAATCATCGCTACCGCGCTTTTCTCGTCAATCATGCCTTCGTCGACAAGGTCACAGGCAATCTTCAGCGCCGCCGCCGCGGTCCTTTTGCCATTACGCGTCTGGAGCATAAAGAGCTCGCCCTCTTCGATCGTGAACTCCATGTCCTGCATGTCCTTGTAATGCTTTTCGAGGTTGTCGACGATCGCGACGAACTGCTCATAGACCGCCGGGTTTTGTTCCTTGAGCTGGTCGATCGTCTGCGGCGTGCGCACGCCGGCGACGACGTCCTCGCCTTGCGCGTTCATGAGGAATTCCCCGTAAAGCCCCCTCTCGCCGGTGGAGGGGTTGCGCGAAAACGCGACGCCCGTGCCGGATGTGTCGCCCATATTGCCAAACACCATCGCCTGCACATTGACCGCTGTCCCCCAGTTGGATGGTATGTCGTTCATGCGGCGGTAATAGATCGCGCGCGGATTGTCCCAGGAGCGGAAGACCGCCTTTATCGCCCCGAACAGCTGCTCCACCGGGTCGCTTGGGAAGTCAGCCCCTATCTTACTCTTATACTCAGCCTTGAACTGATCGGCGAGCTCTTTCAGATCGTCCGCCGTCAGGTCCGTATCGAGCTTTACTCCGCGGCTCTCTTTCATCGCGTCGATGAGCTTTTCAAAATATGCCTTGCCTACTTCCATTACGACATCGGAATACATCTGGATGAACCGCCGGTAGGAATCGTAAGCAAAACGCGGGTTGCCGGTCTTTTTCGCGAAGCTCTCCACGACCGCCTCGTTGAGCCCGAGGTTGAGGATCGTGTCCATCATGCCCGGCATGGACGCGCGCGAGCCGCTTCTGACCGATACGAGCAGCGGGTTTTCCACGCTTCCGAATTTCTTGCCCGTGAGGCCTTCGAGCTTTGTGATATATTCGAGGATCTCCATACGGATACCGTCGTTGATTTTCTCGCCGTCTTCATAGTACTTTGTGCAGGCCTCCGTCGTGATCGTGAAGCCCTGCGGCACCGGCATGCCCAGCCCCGTCATCTCCGCAAGGTTTGCGCCCTTGCCCCCCAAAAGATTGCGCATCGTCGCGTCGCCTTCGTTAAATAGATATACATACTTTGTCGCCATCATATCCTCCTGTCTATTAATGATGTGTGAGTTATTCCTTAAAGATTATACCATAGAGCCAAAAGGAGACGGTTCATTTTGTGTTCGGGGAAGAACACAATGGGGACGGTTCTTTTTGTGTTCGGGGAACACAGTGGGGACGGCAGGCTGAGTGAAAACGTGTGAAAGCCTGGCACTCTAACGCCAGCTGATAGCCAATAAACGGCTTTACTAGATTTTCATCGCAAGTTCTGCACCGATTTTCCACTTGTGTACGATTAATTTGCATTTATATTCCATTAATACAAGATTTCGTTAGCGTATTTCCCTTATTGTGGGAAAATCGGCCTGTTTTAGGGTCAAAACGTGCGGAAAATCAAACACAACCGTAAAA
>Ga0082212_10000932_pt2 | contig 26920 bp, 16 predicted proteins | sample TergutNt197P3_FD_71548 | JGI IMG/M metagenome (GOLD analysis project Ga0082212, IMG submission 71548) | Neocapritermes taracua P3 segment gut microbial communities from Petit-Saut dam, French Guiana - Nt197 P3 | ecosystem: Host-associated > Arthropoda: Insects > Digestive system > Gut ...
AGTCAATGAAATTCTGACGCGAACCGAAAACAAAACCATTTGCCAAGGCGAAACGTACAATTTCTACGGAACAATTTTCAATGCTGCCCAAACAGGAATTACGCACCGATTCTCCAACGAAAGTGGTTGCGACAGCATCGTAACCTTGAATTTGACAGTCAATGAAATTCTGACGCGAACCGAAAACAAAACCATTTGCCAAGGCGAAACGTACAATTTCTACGGAACAATTTTCAATGCTGCCCAAACAGGAATTACGCACCGATTCTCCAACGAAAGCGGTTGCGACAGCATCGTAACCTTGAATTTGACAGTCAATGAAATTCTGACGCGAACCGAAAACAAAACCATTTGCCAAGGCGAAACATACAATTTCTACGGAACAATTTTCAATGCTGCCCAAACAGGAATTACGCACCGATTCTCCAATACAACAGGTTGCGACAGCATCGTAACTTTGAATTTGACAGTCAATGAAATTCTGACGCGAACCGAAAACAAAACCATTTGCGCAGACGAAACATACAATTTCTACGGCACAAATTATAACACAGCCCAAACAGGAATTACGCACCGATTCTCCAACGAAAGCGGTTGCGACAGCATCGTAACCTTGAATTTGACAGTCAATGAAATTCTGATGCGAACCGAAAACAAAACCATTTGCGCGGGCGAAACGTACAATTTTTACGGAACAATTTTCAATGCTGCCCAAACAGGAATTACGCACCGATTCTCCAACGAAAGCGGTTGCGACAGCATTGTAACCTTGAATTTAACAGTCAATGAAATTCTGACGCGAACCGAAAACAAAACCATTTGCGCGGGCGAAACGTACAATTTTTACGGAACAATTTTCAATGCTGCCCAAACAGGAATTACGCACCGATTCTCCAACGAAAGCGGTTGCGACAGCATCGTAACCTTGAATTTGACAGTCAATGAAATTCTGACGCGAACCGAAAACAAAACCATTTGCCAAGGCGAAACATATAACTTCTACGGCACAAATTATAACACTGTACAAACAGGAATTACGCACCGATTCTCCAACGAAAGCGGTTGCGACAGCATCGTAACCTTGAATTTAACGGTCAATGAAATTCTGACGCGAACCGAAAACAAAACCATTTGCGCGGGCGAAACATACAATTTCTACGGCACAAATTATAACACAGCCCAAACAGGAATTACGCACCGATTCTCCAATACAACAGGTTGCGACAGCATCGTAACCTTGAATTTAACGGTCAATGAAATTCTGACGCGAACCGAAAACAAAACCATTTGCCAAGGCGAAACATACAATTTCTACGGAACGAATTATAATGCTGCCCAAACAGGAATTACACACCGATTCTCCAATACAACAGGTTGCGACAGCATCGTAACCTTGAATTTGACGGTAAAACCGTGCGTTCTTCCATGTGCCGACATTAGCATTGTTGCCGATAAAGATGCTATGTGTCCGAACGATAACGTGAAAATGAGTTATGAATTTTCGGAACTTCCGCAAGGAAATTATATCGTAATTTGGGAAAGAAAATACAATTCAGAAAGTATTTACACGCAAATAAATCTTAGCAATCGCCAAATAGTAACAGAAACGCCGACCGAAAGCGCAACATACCGCGTCAGATTCATTCAGGAAAATTGTGAGCGTGCAGACAGCATAAACATTACGGTTTGGGAAATACCGCAACTGTTGGAAATAATCCACGAAAAAAATTCAACATATTCGTTTTTGGTAACAGGCGATAATCCGCCGTTCGATTTCAGTGTAGATAGCAACAATCCTTCAAATTACAAGAGCAGTAACCTTTTTGAAAATCTGTCTATCGGCAAGCATTATTTATTTGTGCAAGACCAAATGGGTTGCCGGACGAAAATTGAATTTGAAATTCCTGAACCCGAACTTATTATTCCAAAATTCTTTTCGCCCAATGACGATGGCTTGAATGATTATTGGTTGATTAAAAATTTGGAACAATATGCCGAAGTGGAACTGTTGATTTACGACCGTTTCCAAAAACTACTTTTAAAACTGAACAATGCCGAAGGTTGGCAAGGCTGGGACGGTAAATACCTTGGCAAGCCCATGCCATCGGACGACTATTGGTATATTCTCCGATTGGAAAAAGGAAAACCATTGATTGGGCATTTTACCTTGTTAAGATAAACTTTTCATTGGACGATGTAATCAAAGTTTTATTTTTATGAAACGAGCATTTACATTAATGTAAACCATAGAAAATGAAAATGCGAGTTCCATACGACCTTAATGTAAAAAAATAAATTATTTACGTATGAAAAAAAATATTTTATTTCTGCTTATTGGAATTGTAACAAGCATTTCGTTGTTTGCTCAAATTCCTGTCGGTTATTACGACACAGCCGATGGAAAATCGGCAGCAGCTTTGAAAACAAGTATGCACCAAATTATTCAAAATTTTATAGACTTGGATTTTACCGGTTTTTCTGCCGCTTATTGGGGCGAAAATTATTTCAGACGAAGCGATTGGCACGCCAATGGATATTTTTGGGATATGTACTCTACCAACCAACGAGTAGTGTATAACAGTGGCATGATGGACAGAGAGCATTGTATGCCGCGAAGTTGGTGGGGAACGTCTGAATACTACGGCAGAGCAAACAGCGACTTGAATAATCTTTATCCGGCTGACGGCGTTGCAAACGGCAGAAAATCAAACTATCCGCTGGGAGAAACCGCCAATCATGCGTGGACAAACACGGTTGTTAAAGTGGGACGAAATTCTTTTTCGACCGATTATACCGGCTATGTTTTTGAGCCGGCAGACGAATACAAAGGCGATTTTGCCCGTACATATTTATACATGGTAACGAGTTACGAAGATTACGCTGCTCGTTGGCAAGACAACGGAATAACGAGTATGCTCAACAACGAAACTTATCCCGTTTTCAAACCTTGGGCTATTGACCTTTTGCTCAAATGGCACAGAAATGATCCGGTAAGCCAAAAAGAGCGAAACAGAAACGACAGCGTTTTTGTGTTGCAACAAAATAGAAATCCTTTTATCGACATTCCCGATTTGGTGGAATATATTTGGGGAAATAAAAAAGACCAGCCCATTTCGATAAATAATAAAGCGTCGAACCCGACTTTGATAATACCTTCGGACGGCGTTTCGGTTAATTTTGGCGTTGTTCGTCCAGCGTTCCCATATCGAACTTTTGATATTCCGGTGCGCGGAATTTTGCTCAATTCGGCATTGACGGTCGATTTTTTGGAAAACACATCAGGTTTCTTTCGTGTTGCCGAGAACACTGTCGCAAGTGCACAGGCAAACGCCGCAAGCGGATGTTTTCTTTCCATTTCATATAGTCCAACTTCAAATGGAACACACACGGCAAAACTCCGAATCAGCAGTCCTGAACTGTCCAAACCCACTATTGTTTTGCTGCAAGGAAGCCGTGAGCCGGCGCCGTCGCCGGTGCGTCCTGTTCAGCCGACAGACGATATGGAAGTGGTAATTTTTTATACCGGAACATCAACAACAAATGCTTGGGCAGTTGCCAATCTTCCTGCTAATTTTACAACTAATGCAGGTAGTGAACCTTATGCAAACGGAGATTTTAGTTTCAGAAGCAACAATGAAAACCTGATTGTAGAATATAACGAAGAGGCTGATTTTCTACAATTTTCCATTTACCCGCGAAATGCGTGGAACGACAACGAGAATCATTTGTATGTATATGAAGGACAAGGCGCGAATGATTTTAACCCTGAACCGATTGCCGATTTCAACAACGACTTTGTAACAAATGGCACCGGATATAACAATACGCCCGAAATTCCATTGAACAGAAACAGCCGGGCAATTAAAATTGAGTATATCAAACAGGCTCAAAATGTGGGAATTAACAATGTCATTATTGCACGAAAAAAACAAATACTGAGAACTATCGACAAAACAATTTGTCAAGGTGAAACATACAATTTTTACGGCACAATTTATAATTCTACTCAAACAGGAATTACCAAGAGCATTACAAATGGTACAGGTTGCGACAGCATTATTACGTTGAATTTAACAGTCAATCCAATTTTAACAAGAACCATCGACAAAACAATTTACCAAGGTGAAACATACAATTTCTACGGCACAATTTATAATTCTACTCAAACAGGAATTACCAAGAGCATTACAAATGGTACGGGTTGCGACAGCATTATTACGTTGAATTTAACAGTCAATCCAATCCTGACAACAAACGCAAACATAAACCACAACGCAGTAATGTTATTTTATGAAAATAATTTGTTGCATATTCAACATGCGAACATTGGCGAAAGCATTTACATCTACGATATATTGGGAAATATAATAAAAAAACAAACAATCACAGACCAACAACAAACTGTCATACCGGTTGAAAGAAAAGGCATATTTTTGGTCAAAATAAATTCAACTATTCACAAGTTTGTGGCAAAGTGAATATATTTATTGTCTTAACAAAAACGTATTCAAATCGTAATACACCTTTTAAATGAAAAGGAATACTTTTGCCGTCAGTCAAAGCTCCCTCAAAATTGCAACTTCGGCTGCGCTAAGTATAACGCAGAGTGGAACTCGGCTTACAGAAAGCAATATTATTCTTGACTGAAATGATACAATTCTTGATGTTTGCGACAGCAAAGTCTCTCCTGCGTTTCACTGAGCGCAACCAAAGTATGAGGGTGGATTTAAACAAACAATTAACAATTGCAAATCAAAAAAACATTTAATATACAGACAGACAAATTGCACCGCGAAGCACAGCCGACATCGTAGATAACAATCCGACTTCTATTGAAACAGTAACTTCTGATTCAAAAATTTATGCCGAAAATGGAAACATAATTATTGTATCAGAAAAAGCGCAACAAGTAGAAATATTCAGCCTCACAGGACAAAAACTTGTCGAACAAAATATCACTGCCGGAACAACAATCATTCCCGCAAAAGCAGGCATTGTATTACTGAAAATTGGAAGCAAGGTAGCGAAAGTAATAGTACAGTAAATATAGAAATACAGTTTGGTTCTATAACATTTCATTCCGGTAATTCGGAGAAATGTTATAGAACCATTTTTTTGTAAGTGATTAAATTTAAGCACCTTAATTGTATCTAAACTTTAATATATACAAGACTAAAAAGGATAATTCAAAAAAAATAATAATGTAATAAAATCTGAAATAAATTAATAAAAATGACATAACTACGTCTTATCTCCACTTTAATTTTGCCCTCGTAATTTTTTGGATAGATGTTTTATACTCAACGTTTTTTGACATAGGAATACCGATTTGCTTACGATAGAAATTTAAAAATCAACTTTATATGAAAACATTTAATTTATTTAAAACAATACTTCTGGCTGTGGTAATGATGGTTGGAAGTATGAGTGTATGGGGACAAAATGTACCAAATACCATTGCTGTTGGAACTCCATACAGTCAGAATTTTAACCACATAGGTACATCTGCTTTTGCAAGCCTGCCATCAGGATGGAAAATGTGTGTTCTTGCTGGAAGAGTTACAAATAGAGCGTATGATGATATTGCTTTGGGAACAACAACAAGTCAATCATCGACATATAGTACAGCAATAGGTACAAGCGCCACAAACGGAATGTATAATTTTGGCGTTTCTTCTACAAATAGAGCCATCGGAGGACTATCTGCCGGTAGTGGTAATACTATAAATATGTATTTAAAATTGGAGAATACCGGCACTTCCGAGATATCCGATTTTACAATTAGTTATGATGTTCTGAAATTTAGAAATGGACAGCAAAATTATTCTATAAAATTTTATTACTCTACAACAGGAGCAGCAAATACTTGGATAGAAGTACCCGGCTTTATTGCTTCTTTTCCTGCTGATGGTAATAATAATGGGACAACAAATCCGCCCATAGGAACTGTACAGATATTGGATAAGACATTATCGCAATCTCTTGCTGCCGGCAGCAGCATATATTTTATGTGGCATTATTGTGTTACAACAGGTTCAACATATACAAATGGTCAAGCCTTAGGAATTGACAATATTGTAATTACAGGAAATGCAGCACAACCTTCTTGCACTTCTCCAACTTTTGGAAGTTCTTCAAGCACAGTAAATTCCGGTACTTCCGCAACATTAGAAAATGAAGGTTTTTCGTCACTAGGAGGTTGCACTATTACTGAATATGGTTTTGTATGGGATACAGCAACAAACCCAACAACAGACAATAACAAAGTACCGGCAGGTACATCTTACATCGCACTAAACAACTCGTTTGATAAAGAGGTATCAGGCTTAACTTGTGGAACTGATTATTATTATCGTGCTTATGCAATTACTTTGTCAGGCGCTACTGTTTATGCCACAACAAGTAATACGTTTAAAACTACTGCTTGTCCAACTTATAACATAACATTAGATGCCGGCACGGGTAATGTTAATCCAACATCTTTTGCAAATGTAACAGGAAGTATAATGTTGCCAACAGCCACACCTTGCGCCGGCTGGACTTTTTCCGGTTGGAAAGCAGGCAGTGCACAAGGCGAAACAACTACTGCGCCAACACTTATTCCTGCGGGAAGTTATACACCAATGGGCGATATTAATGATATTAATCTGTATGCGGTGTATGAAAAGGCGGAAATCGGCGGAGGTACTGCTTGGGAGAGAGTAACGAGTTTATCTGATATTACAGCAGGAACTTATGTAATATTGAACGGTCCATTTTATCTGCCTAATGTGGCAGCGACAAACGGTACTACGAGCAGTGTCAACCAAATTAATATTTCTACTAAAAGTGTTTCTGTTTCGGGAAATTATTTAAATGGTACTGTTGCTGCTGATATGCAGTGGAATTTCAGCGGTACTAACACTAATGCTATGACTGTCAGGTCTGCCGCAAATAATTATTACTTGTACACTACTAACAGCAATACTGGTTTAAGAGTCAACACTACATCTGATACATGGGCATTTGATACATATTCTACCGGATTTTCAATGAGAAGTGCAAGCAATGGCAGGTACTGTGCTGTTTATACGGCTGGTAATGACTGGCGTAGTTATGATACAAGAAATGCAAGTAATTATCAGACCAACAACGGCAGCTTGGACATCTATAAAAAAACCGAAGGCAACATCATCATCTACAACTCCAATCCAATTTGCTTCAAAAATAAAATAACCCTCATTGCCGAAGCAGGCGAAATTGACAACGGTATTAACAGCGGTGACGAACTTGAAGAAAGCATATCCGGAGACGGAATAACGTTGCCTTCGGTCGATTTCTGTGAAGAAAGTCAGTGGGAATTTGCCGGTTGGACTACTGTTAACGACGTATCTTTGATAACTTCCGAAAACGTATATCCTGTAAACACTGTTTATCATCCTCAAACAACAGACGAAGATGTTTTATATGCCGTATTCGGCAGAACTATCGGTACTGCCGGTACCTACAAATTTATAAACAGCATTTCAAGCCTTGAAGAAGGGAAAAAATATTTATTAGTAAGTACAGCCGTAAATGATGGACGGTTGATGGCGATGACTTCAACCAATGCGGCTGGTCTTTCAAACAGTTTGAGTGCAGTACTTATAGCATCAGACGCTTCCTCGCTTCCTTCTCATCTTACGCCAGGTGCATCGGGGGCGACTCTATTTACATTGGAAAAAAGAAATGAAAGTACACACTGCTGGGCTTTTAGAGATGGTACATCTTATGTGGCTACAACAAATACTACTGTATCTAATCAATTGGGAATGTCTTCTACTCTTAATAATCAGTGGGCAGAATTTTCAATCAATTTTTCGAGCGATATGGCTATTATAAAAGCCAACAAATCATCCAATAATTTAATAAGTTATTATGGTAATCCTGATGATATTTCCGGTTCTTATGTTCCTCGATTTTCTTGTTACAATCTCAGTTCTGCCAGTAAACGTGTCTATCTATATAAAGAAGATTTTGCTACTGTTTATCATTTCAGTCCGACTTGCGCTTCTTGTCCTAATCCGACCATTGTGTTCGACTCGAATCTTCCCTCTACGGTAATTGTCGGCAATCCACCATTCAACATTGTTGCAACGGCAGATATTGGCGGAGTTATTACTTATAGCAGCAGCAATCCTGAATCTGCTTCAATAGATGAAACTTCGGGCGAAATCACCATCAATGAGCCGGGGAATATAACCATTACAGCAACTTGGAATAAAGGCGATGAATGTGAAGTATCATCCAGCTATTCTTTTACGGTACTCAAAGGTAATCGTACGTATGTGCTTGTAACTTCCATAGATGATTTGAAAGAAGATGGAAATTATTTGATAGTAGGCAGACGACCAACCGGATATACTGTTTCAAATTTTGGTGAATATTCTCCCGGCGGTTATTATGCCTTATCTTTACAGCAAGAAACAAACAACCGACGTGGCAGTTATTTACCCGATGTAGCAAATACCGAAGCAGTACCACAAAGAATTAACGCCGAGAAGGCTTCTTATGAATATGATTTAAGACCATTTGAAATTAAACTCGAAAAAAATGCAAATGAGCAATGGGAATTATACGACGCCATCAATAATACTTATTTAGGTCCTTTTAAAGGAACTAATGCCAATAATTATAATTATCTGTATGCAGGAGCAAGTAATAGAGTTTCAAATCCAGCTTATGAAATTTCTTTTTCGCCAACAGACAGCACAGCAACTATCCTTTGTGTTAATGATGAACGAAATACCGATACCGGCGGCGATGGCAATGGACGCAATTATATTATGATAAACCAAGGTGGTTCCGGTAGTTTGCCTTTATTTAGCAGTTATTTATCCAATGTAGGTACAACAACGGCAAGACCGGTTTATATCTACCGCTATGTAGATATGCGCGAATTTTGGTTGCCGGAAAGCGGAAATGAATTTGTTTCATTTGCCGAAGAAATGTGGCGAGTAAAATTTGAAGACAGTTATGACGGACTAAAAGACAGTGAAAATTGGGCAAAAACCGGAGAAGGAGAAAATGATTATCTCCTTGTTTCAATACCTCAAAACAACAATCGAGTTGAGCGGATAAAAATTTCGGGCAATGCGACTACCGGAAATAATCCTGTTGCAAGTTATATGACAAAAACGCTTGAAATAGACGAAACAGGTATGCTCAATGTTACGTCAGGAAGAGTACACGCATCAGAAAAAGCGGTGATGTATTCGACAGATAATAAAACAGCGCAGTTGAAAAGCACAAACGGAACGTTGAGTGCCAGAGAACTGCACGTAAAAAAACCGTTCCGAAATGCAGCGTGGTACCACGTTTCATTCCCATTTGACGTAATGGATATAGCTTATATTAAAGATATTAATTCACCGGTAAATTTGAATAATCATACACTGACTTTAAATCCAAATACGAATTTAGCAGGAAGAGGCATTTGGGCGTCATTTTATAACGGAGAAAAGCGTGCTCGTGCGAATGGTAACCCCGAACATTTTAGTAGAGAACATAGTATGAATTGGGAAATGGAACAGACGGGAATTGTGCTTTCAGATACAAGAGGCGCTACACTATTAAAAGCCAATAAAGGATATGAGTTTGGGCAAAATTATGGTTTTGAGAGTAACGACACGCTTATTTTGATAAGTCAATCGCCAGCTCCTGCTTCGGCTTGGACTATTGGTCAACAATCATATAATGTAGAATATAATCATTCAGATTTTTACCATTGCGGCTGGAATTTAATAGGAAATCCACACACGTTCAACTATGATATTTTTAATAGTAACTATATGACTTACTCATATGACGAACCATATAATAACTATGATGTAGAAATTGAGAAATTACAACCATTTCAAGCTTTTTTCATACAATTATTTGAAGACGAGTCAGAAAAACAATCAGTTTTGTTTGAACATAATCATGCAAATATGCTTCGCAGTCGTTCAATATCTTCTCCTTATGAACAGATAAAGCTGAGTATTACCAAAGACAACTTGTTTTACGATTACTTCAACTTGCGGATAGGAGATTACAGAGCAACTACTATATTTGACTATAACATAGATGCACACAAAATACTTAGCAGCACTGCTCCTCAACTTTACAGCAAGTACTATGGTATTGATTATGCTATCAATTCGATACCAAACGGAAGGGGTTCTATTCCGCTTGCCTATAAAGCTCCGTCAGCAGGAAATTATACAATCAGTTTTGATGTAAACAAATCATCTCAAAACATTGCCCGATTGTTGTTGCTTGATAAAGAACAAGGCAACCTGATAACCGATTTGCTGGTTACTCCGTCATACGAATTTACAGCTACTGCACAAACCAATACAACCCGTTTTGAGTTGCTCTTTGAATTGCTCGGTAATGATGACAATCCTACTGATATTACGCCTCTTGCCACAACCAGCGATGAAATAATAATCATTACTACTGCTGACAAACAATTGATTTTACGCGGATTAGATGCATTATCTACCGTAACGCTGTATGATATTACGGGTAAAATGATGAATACATTTACAAAGGTAAACAACGACCAGCCTATTTGGCTCAGTAATCTGATGACAGGCGTATATATAGTAAAGATTGAAAATGAAAGCCAAACAAAAACGGCTAAAATAATAATAAAATAAAAAACGAAAATATGATTAGAAAATGGGATTTCAAAAAACTTTAAAACGTGAATTTGAAATCCCATTTTTTTTGTTAAAAATAGATTTCAATATTGTTAAATAAAAAATAAAAAAAGATATGATAAAAAAATATTTTTCCATAATAGCATTTATGTTGTGCTGCAATGGAGTTGTTTTAAATGCACAATCAATAGAAGAATTTTTTGATGCACCAAATTATAGTTATATCGGAGGAGAACCTGTATACGAAAGCTTTGCGAATGAAATGGAAGGTTCTTATTATGATGATTCTGTTTTTTTTACTCAGGCGAGCAGTACTATCTGCTATGATGATTATGGCGACCCGATTACACTTATGGGCGGCGGTACTTGTGAAGAAAACGGTTTACACAGTTCAGACCCGGGTTTAACTGTTCCGATTGGCGATACCTGTTATTTTTGGATAATTGCATCGGTATTGTATGGTTTAAGATGTTTTTTCAAAAGGAAAAAGACGAGTAATAAAGTATCTTAATTTCCTGATAGGAAAACGAATATATTTACGATGAATTGAATATTTGAAAACAAGTTTTTGTATTCCTGTTTTTGCCATTGTTTGCTCAGCTATCCTTTTCGACTAAAAAACATCAAGTCTTAGGTCTTAGCGTCAGCATCCATAGCTGCTTACTTCGAGAGTGGCACACCTTTACGGCAATGTGGCAGATATCAAAAGAGTTTCATCATTCGAAGATTTGAAATTTCAATATATCAGATAATAGATGTTTACGAGATTAAAAACATCAATCTTATTTTCCAACTTCCACAAAGTAAATTATACCTCTATCTCTTTTACCATTTGTTATAAGTTTGGGGACAATCGTGCCGTCGGGTACGTTAGGAGCATCAATGCCGAAGTCATCGTCATTTACGATACAAAGTGTACGATTGTTGTTTATTAGGGCAATTCCTTCAGGTTTGTCGTGCGGATAGTCGGGAATTGCTGCGAGTATATCCAAAAATAGCTCTTTTTTCGCCGTGCGAATATTATTTTTACTTAATTCTTCGGCACTCATTATTTCAAAAGAACGAGAATCGCCGGCAATATTGGTCGTATTCGAAAGGTTTATCTTGAATATTTTTTTAAAGCCTTTTCCATTTATGGGAAAATCGCTATCGCGTTCCAATACGAGGAATTCGCTGTCATTGATGGCTTCAATTTCGCTTACGACATACTTCGGGTCGTCCAATAAATAGACATATTCGCTTATATCTTTATTTTCAAGATGGATAGAAATAATGCGAATCACGGTTGATTTATTTTTTGTTTCTTCAGATGGATAATACAATGGCGATTGCATCATTCCGTAAAGCGTTTTTCCATCTTTGCTGATAGTCAATCCTTCCATTCCCCTGTTAGGACGCCGAGTAGCGTAGTGTTGAGGCAGTACGTCATTAAACGGGCTGAATTCTTCCAATAAATTTCCCTTGGCATCGAAACGCATGATATATGGTCCGTACTCGTCGCTTATCCACAAAGAGCCGTCCGGTGCGATAGCCAAGCCTTCAGTATCAAGTCCGCGGCGGTTATCATTGCTGATAATTTCTCCTTTCAGGTTATAGGCGGTTTCGTTGGTAGAACCGTCGCCTTTGGCATTTGGAATGCCGGAAAAATAACTGCCGTCTTTGTCTTTCAACTCTATTTTTTCAATTAATATCAACTCGCCGTTTTGCAAACGGAATTTACCGACATGAGGAACGAACGAAGGCATGGGAAATACCTTACTTTCGTGCGTTGCGCCATCAGCATTAGGTCCTCTGTCTGTAAGAAGATAGAATATGCTATCTGCTTCGCAATAAGCCATTGAAGAACCATAGCCGCCGATATAAATAGGAGTTTCGGTTTCGGGCAGATTGACTATCACTGATGGAATAACAGCACTATGAACTTCTGTTTTTTCATTGTTATTGCTTTGAGAACATGAAGAGCAGCATAGAATGGCACAGCACAGAGCTGTAAATGAAATGATTTTTTGTTGAGTTTTCATAATAGTTTTTTTTAACAATAACCCTAACAGAATTTCAAATTCTGTTAGGGTTAGCTATTTTTACGAGAACATAAAATACTTTTGTACTGTCTCTTGAATTTATTTATTATGGAGTTGCTGTCAAATATCCGGGATTTACTATTTCTCCCATTTGAGCTCCGTTTTCTTCTCCCGGAGTTGGATCTGCATACGCCCAAGTACCATTACTCATGCGAGAATAACTATGGTCACGGTTTCGTGTAACGCCCGAAGTTGTTTGCCAAGGAAGCATCACAGTTTCATCTCCACGAATAAATACACTAACTTCATTTTCCTGTGGATCTACAATCGCAATTTTCAACGTTTGCTGATCTGATATTCCGGAACCGACAGTCCAGCCTACAAATGCAGGATTAGTGTCCAAACCGGCAGAAAAACTATTAAAAAGGAATAAACGATATTCACCGGCAGGGATTACGTCCACTGCTGTTCCTGTCCAACTGCTCTGACCATCATTTCTACTAAGTTTCACGCCTTGCATTGGAATATTTTCTGTACCGGAGTTGTAAATTTCAACAAATTTGTGTTCTCCGCTCACTTCCGTTAGGATAAGTGCTGTATAATCCACAGAAGTAGGAGCAGTAAAACTGATACTGTCTAAATCGGCGATGTTGTATTCACTTGCTGTTCCATCGGTTTTGTGTACATAGATTTTTGTTTGTGCATTCATAGCTACTGTTCCAAGAACAAAAACGGCTGTTAAAAAAGCGCGTAAGATATTTTTTGTATTCATTTTAATGTGTTTTTAAATTATTTTTTACTTGATTTTATTGTTTTATGAATTTGACGATTTGTCCTTCCACTTGTAATAAATACATACCTTGTGATAATGAAGATACGTCAATATTAGTTGAATTGTCTTGTGTAAGAATACTTTGCAAAAGCGTTCCGTTCAAATCTAACAAGTCTATTTTTGCGCCTTCGTTTACGCCTTCAACTGTAAGATATGTTTTTACAGGATTTGGAAATACGAAAATAGACGATTCCGCCTTTTGATTCTTAATTCCTACTCCACTTGGCGATTGCGGCACTAGTAAACCTGCCGCATCGTTGCCATTAAATAAGTTAGGCGTTGGTGTTGTAAAATAGAAATCGCCCGTTCCATCAGGAATGCGAGAGAATGATTTATCCGAAATGTCATATATTTCTGTATCTTCTGCTCTGATACATTGGTCTATTACATTGCCTGTCGGGTCTTCGAGCGTAATAATCAACATTCGTTGCGCTGTTAATCCGGTTGTGAATGCTCCGTTCGGATTATTAGTAGCGTGGTAACGACCAAGCAAGAGCATCAAATCGCCCGGCTGTATCATATGCGTTTCGTTTCCTGTCCATGTAAGCCCTTGATTTCCGTTAGGAGGAAATACTCCTCCGGTTGAGCCATTGGCATTGTAATACAATTTACAACCCGCCAACGAAATTTCTACGTCTCCAATATTAATCAATTCATAGAATTTTTCAGAGTCGTCGCCCACTCCGCTCACTTCGTTGATTTTTAGTTTGGAGTAGTCAAATGTCGGCATTTCCAAAGAAAAACCGACTCGTGTAACATTTGTCAAACTACTGCCCGATTTCATGTTCACGGTCATTGTGTTGTTGTCGAAAACAATCTTTTGCACACTCGAAAGCGCATAAGATGTGCTTTTTCCATCTGCACTCACAGTAATCTTGTATAATTCCTGCGCTGCGACAAATTGCCCTACTGCCAGTAAAGCAATTCCAAAAAGAAAGATTTTTTTAATCATACATTTTTTCATTAAAGGTTTTTATTTTTTATGGTGTTACTGGCACTAATTTTAAACCTGCTGTAGCTGTGCCATTTGTTACATTAGGTGTTGGTGTTGTGAAATAGAACGGACCTATTCCGTCTGGAATACGCGAAAACGAATGTTCTGCAATGGCATATTCATCTGTATCTTTCGCTCTAATACATTCGTCTATTGAATTTCCGTCAGGGTCTTCGAGCGTGATTATTAATATCCGTTGAGATGTTAAACCTGTTGTAAACGCTCCTTCCGGATTTGAAGTTGCATTGTAGCGACCTTGCAAGAGCAATAAACCACCCGGCTGTATCACATGAGTAGCGTTTCCTGTCCATGTAAGCCCTTGATTTCCATTAGGAGGAAATTCTCCACCATTTGAACTATTGGCATTGTAATAAATTTTGCAACCTGCCAAAGGAATTTCTACATTTCCGATATTTATTAATTCATAAAATTTATCAGCATCATCTCCAACTCCACTTACTTCGTTCAGTTTGAGTTTTGAGTAATCTACTCCTGTTATGGGAGCGGTAAAAGTGATAGTTCCTGATTTTAACACGTTGACACCTTTGTTGTTGGTGGCTTCGATAGTCCATTCAACCAAAGTTCCATCAGCTTGTTTAGGAATAGTAGCTGTGTAGTTATCTCCGTCTTTGGTCATTATGATGTCTGCTTGCTTGGTACCGTCTTTTTCCCATTCCAATATTACCGAAGTGATAGGATTCACATCTGTTACTCTTACGATAATAGTAACATCATTGTCAGGCGTAGGCGAGGCAGGAGTAACAGATACCAACTCTATGGTAAGTCCTCTTTCCATCGAAGGCATTTCTATAGCGCCATCGGGAGCTGCGGTAGGATTAGCCGTTCCGGGTGTTGCCATACCGGAAAGAATATAATACCATTTTCCGCCATCGGGAATACGCGCATGACACATAAATTCGAGAGACGTACCTCTTAAATCGGGTATTTTTTCGTAATGGTCAATAATCAATCCTTTGTCATCAAAAAATGTCAAATATACATTGGGATTTCTGTTGGAAAGTCCTGTTTCAAAACCGGGATAACCAACTCGCGCACCTTGTATTAGTTTATAGCCTTTGGCAGGAATAACGTCTTCGGCACGACCGCGCCAAGTTTCTCTTTCTTCTGTATATACCAAATAAAACCCTTCCAAGCTAATGGGCTGGTCTGTAGCATTGTAGAGTTCAAAGTTTTTATCCGGGTCGTCTGATTGCCAGCCGTTTACTTCATTAATATATAATTTCCCCTTAAATCCTGAAGCTCCGGGCGGTGGTGGCGGATCTTCGTTTTTTACGCAAGAAGCAAATCCCAAGATGGCTACTGCTGCTGTTAAAATACCAACAAATACTTTTTTCATACGAAAATAATTTTATTTAAAAAATGATTGTTAAAAAGCTATTTCGATTCGCGCTTGAATCGTATTAAATCTTACACCATAATCACTGACTGCCGCAGTTGGACCGGTGGTAGAAGCAGTATATTCTCCGTTGGCATCTCTACCAATCACGGCTCTGCCTTTGTTTCCGGCATATTTATCGTTTCGTGAATATTGATAGTTCAGCATTGTTTTCACATTATTATTTATGTGGTAAACCACACCAAATGCGTAGTTTTCGCCCGAACCGCCATATAAGTCTCGACTGTTCAGGTTCAGATAATCATAGCGAAATATCACTTCAATATCGCCCCATTTTTTTCCTCGCGTTGGTTGTGTAAATTCGCTTTGTCGAACATCGTAGCGTTGTTTTCCACCAAACAACAAATAAGAAGCTTGAGCATAAAAACCATAGAAGAATTTGGTTTCTTTATTTGCCACGAATCCGTCAAAATGATATTCTCTTGGAGTGGCATTATACTTATCTATTTTTTCTGCATCCATTACAGAATGGTTCGAAATAAATTCGCCTTGACATCTGAAACCGTTTTTGTATCCTGCCAATTCAATGCCTTGCAAATAGTCGTACTTTACGCCGTAATATTCTGTGGAAATAAATTTCAAACGATTGATAGCCGTTGCATTTCGCGTGCTGAAATAGTTGCCTTCATAGCCGCGACCCAATGCTTTGTCGCCATCTCTGTTATCATCCGTTTTTTTTGCATTGCGATACGAACCGTTGTAACCGATATGTAATCCGTGAAATTCTTCCGAACCCCAAGGCATGAAAACAATTTTTCCGGTATAGTTGGCGCCCATACTTCTACCTTTTTTGTTAAACTCGGTTACATTGAATCGTGTGTCTTCCGTGTCCACAGTTTGCCACGAAACACCTGCCGAAGCACGAAACCAATCAGCTCCCAACCAGTTGGCTTGAATTCCGGCATGACGACTCGGAGCAAAAGCAGAAACTACCATGGGACGTTCCATAAAGGTTGTGTAGCGCGATGTTGTGGTTTGTTCCATTGAGAAGTCTTCTTTGAAATTTCCGGCTCTAAACTCGAAGTTTTTTAACCCGGTGTACATGATATACGCATCTTCCAGTTCAAATATGCCATTTGCAAAATTCACATCAACTTCGCCATACCAATCATGGGCAACTATTGCCTTGACAGCCATGCGCACACGACGTAATGAAACTCCGCCTGCCATAGTTGGCTCGCCGTCAACAAGCATGCCGTTTTTCAATCCAAAATAATGCGCTCCGTCAAATTGAACACGATTATCCATCCAAAATTTATAACCTTTTTCTCTGTTTTCCAATACAAGGATATTATTCTGCGCTTGAGCTCTCAACGGAAAATTATCTACTACTACACCATATTGGTTAATGGCTACATCTTCACTCTCTTCCGCTTGCGCAAAAAAACCAAAAATGGCTACACAAACAATGGATAGAAACAGTTTTCTCATATATAAATGCAATAAATTATTTCAAATTTGACGACAAAATTATTCTTCTAGCATTACAGATTTGTTGCAAAATCGAAACAGAAGTGTGAAATTATTAGTGCTTATCTTAACAAAGTTTGTTTGATTGAAACGATTTATCGAAAAACGATTTTGTTAAGGTGCTTGTAATATTTTCTTAACACAAATGTTTTCAACAGGCAATATTATTAAAATACATTTGTCATCTTATTTATTAGCATTGCTATATGAAAAACAAACACGAAAAAAGCCATTATTTAGAACGGGAAATCAGTTGGATGTATTTCAATCACCGCGTATTGCAAGAAGCGCAAGATAAAACAGTTCCATTGCTGGAACGATTTTGTTTTCTGGGTATTTACTCCAATAATTTAGATGAATTTTTCAGGGTTCGGGTTGCTTTACTCAACCGAATCGAGCATTTGCAAAAACAGAAACAGGAAAAGAAAGTTGCACAAGAGACGTTGTCACAAATTCTTAAATTGTATAAACGATTTTCTGTTGAATTTGAAGAGACTTTCAACGGTTTGAAAAATGAATTGGAAGAACAAGGCATTTGCATTTTGAACGAAACACAAATCAACGACACACAGCAAAAGAAGATTTTGCAGCTTTTTACCGAAAAATTGAACTTACATCTTTATCCACGTCTCTTTCTTAAAAACTCGAATTTCAAAGACATCAATGATGAAAGTGTATATTTAGCCATTCGTATACAAACTGCATCGGGACAAAAAGAATATGCGTTGCTCGAAGTTCCAACCGGCATTTTTGGGCGGTTTATCGAAATTCCATCCGAAGACTCAAAAGGAAAAGCATTTATGTTTCTCGATGATGTGATACGCCTATGTTTGCCTCAAATTTTTGTCGGACAAGAGTATGTCCAATTCGATGCCTATGCTTTTAAAGTAACCAAAGATGCTGAAATTGATATTGATTTTGACTCGGGTGATGCGTTGAAGAAAGTAAGCCGAGCGATTAAAAATCGTAAATTGGGACAGCCCGTCCGATTTATTTACGATAAGAATATGCCTGCCGATTTGTTAAAACAAATTCAAAAGACTTTCGCTATACAGAAAACAGACAGTATTACCGCAGGCAGTCGTTACCACAATTTGAAAGACTTGATGTCGTTTCCCGATTGTCAAAAAGATAACCTGAAATATCCGAAATGGCAGGCGTTGTTTGTTCCCGATATTATGGAATCTGGTAGTGTACTGGAAGTTGTCAAACAAAAAGATATGTTGCTGCATTATCCTTATCACAGTTTTTCCAATTACATTCGTCTGCTCCGAGAAGCCGCTATCAGCAAAGAAGTTGATACTATCAAAATAACGCTCTATCGTTTGGCAAACAATTCGTCGGTGGCGGAAGCATTGATTTGTGCGGCTAAAAACGGAAAAAAAGTAACGGCGGTAATCGAAATTCTGGCAAGATTCGACGAGGCTTCCAATATCTATTGGGCGCAAAAAATGCAGGAAGCCGGAATCCAAGTGATATTGGGCATCGAAGGCTTGAAAATTCATTCCAAACTTACGCTCATCAAAGGAAAACGGAGAAGTGTTGCCTGCATCAATACCGGAAATTTCCATGAAGGAAATGCAAAAGTATATACCGACTTAACTTTGATGACTGCCAATAAAAGTATTGTAAAAGAGGTAGAAAATGTATTTTTATTTATACAAAGACCTTATGTTGTCCGCGATTTTAAAAAATTGCTGGTTTCTCCTCTCACCATGCGTTCTGGCATCAAGTCATTGATACATAACGAAATACAAAATGCAAAAAAAGGAAATCCTGCTTATATCCAATGCAAATTGAATCATATTACCGATGTGGATATTATCAATAAACTATATGAAGCCTCTTCCGCCGGAGTGAAAATTGAGTTACTGGTCAGAGGCAGTTGTTCAATAATTACAGGAGTCAAAGGCATCAGCTCGAATATAACCGTAAAAGGCATTATTGACCGTTATTTGGAACATTCGCGTATTTTTATTTTCGGCAATGCCGGCAAAGAAAAATACTATCTTGGTTCAGCCGACTGGATTCCTCGTAATTTTGACTCTCGCGTAGAAGTGCTTACACCTGTTTTTGATGAAAAAATACAGCGAGAGTTAAAGTTGATTGTCGAATACGGATTGAAAGATAATCAAAAAGCGCGGATTATGGACAGCATAGGAAGTAATCAAATTATCGCCGGCGAAGTCCTATTCCGCTCGCAAGAAGAATTATATAAGTATTACGTAGAATTAACATAGTATCACAATACGAACAATAAAAATCACACATATCTATGATTTATATTATTTTACTTATTAGTGCAATAATATTGACTAATGTGGCATTTAAATTCGGCGCAGACGGTTCTTACGGTTTTGCTTGCATTTTATATGTAATCTGCGCAATAATTTTTGTGATTGTAGGAATTCATTTTATTGCGCAAGATAAATTATTTCTCGGAATAATTCAAATAGCTGGAGCGGTTGTTAATATTATAGGAATCATCCATATTTTGAGAGATTAATTGACGGTTAAACTTAAAAAAAATGTAATACAAACAATTTTAAAATAAAGAGAAAATATCATGCAGGATTTTTTAGAACCGATTTTTGAATTTATGAGTGGGAATTTTGTAATTCTCAATATTATTATTTTATACGGTATTCCCTTGCTGATAGGAGGTTGTGGCTTCTTAGCTTACATTACAACTGAAAACAAATTTGTTAATTCTATCGGAACGCTATTAATTCTTTTATCAGCAGTTATATGCTGTGTATTAGGATTTTACGCTATTATAAATGGTGTTATAATTACTGCAATTTGCGGGTTTATGTTTGCAGGTGCAATCGTTTATTACTTGTTTAATAAAAATGAACTTCCAAATGAAATAAAAGCAGATGATATTGATGAAGTTTCAAATAAAATAAAAACAAAAGCAGATTATGGCGATATAGAATCTTTGATAAAAATAGGAAAAGAGCATTTCATTACCGACAAAAATACTGCCACACATTATTTTGAACAAGCAGCGAATAAAGGTGATGCCGAAGCACAATACAGGCTCGGCAGAGTATATTACGAATTTTTAGACAGAAAACAAGAAGGCATTGAGTGGTTAAAAAAATCAGCAGTACAAAACTATAAATATGCTATTGATAAATTGAATAATATATCTGAATATTATAAATATGAAGAAGTAATAAATAAAAATTCCGAAGAGAAAATTGATAAAACAAAGCACGGCAACATGATAACTACAGTTACAGTAGATTATTCAGAAAAAATTCGAAAATACATCTGTTCAATCCATATTTCTTTGTGGAAAAAGATTAGTAATAAAAATTTTCTTCTAATGTATTATCAAGTCGTAGCAGGCAGCATCGCAAATAAAATAGAGAATAAAAAAGATTTAACCGACAACGATTGTATCAATGCAATGGAAATTTTAGAATTGGTTTCTCAGCATGAGCCTGATTTGTTGAAAGAGATAAAATAATTTTATCTTTGTACTCAAAAAAATAATTTACCAATGAATAATAATGTATGTTTTGGAGCCATTGACATAGGCTCAAACGCAGTTCGATTAGTTGTAAAAAGCATAGAAAAAGATCCGTTTGATGGTTCAGAAAGTCTTTCGCAAGACCTTCTTGTTCGTTTCCCTCTTCGTTTGGGAGAAGATGCTTTTACACAAGGTAAAATTTCAGAAGATAAAGCAAAACAACTACAACATTTGATGAAATCTTTTCGGCAGATGTTAAAAATATTTCCTGTCACTGATGTTAAAGTTTACGCTACATCAGCTATGCGCGATGCCAAAAATGGAGAAAAGATAGCAGACAGGATATACAAAAAGACTGGCGTTGCCATAGAAATAATTGATGGCGAAGAAGAAGCGCGTATTGTTTACGAAACTCATATCGAACGCGAACTTGGTCAAGATACTGATTATATGTATATGGATGTGGGCGGAGGAAGTACGCAAATATCATTGATTCATTCCGGCAAACTAATCTATTCACATTCTTTCAATATCGGTACGGTAAGAATGATGAATAATAAAGTCGATTCTGAAGAAAAGAAAGCGTTTGTATCCAAGTTACAAGAATTACGCGCACAATATCCTGACTTCAAATTGGTTGGTTCAGGAGGAAACATCAACAAGCTGCATAAATTACTCTCAGAAAAAAAAGATTCCAACATCTTGAATGTTGAAAAACTTAAACAGTTACATCAAGAATTATCTCCGATGGCAATCGAAACCCGAATGAAAAAATACCGTATCAAACGCGACCGTGCGGAAGTCATCGGTTTTGCTGCCAATATTTTCATTGACGCCGCCAATGCAATGCAAATAAACGAGATGATTGTTCCGTCCATTAGTATTGCCGATGGAATAATTAATAAGATGTTTTTAAAGTATGCTGCAAAAAAATAATGAAAATTTTGTCCATTGCCGAAGCAGTATCGGTTTTTTAACTTCAACTATTTTTAAAACTTCTGGCGCACAAAATAACAGCTTTCATTTTATATTTTCTTTACACAGCATATTTTCGGAAAAATATGCATGTGTAAGGGAGAAAGTGAAAATAAGAAAATAACGTACCGAATTTAATACCTTACAAACTTCTCACTGTCCTTACAAAAAATACCCATATTTTAGGGCGAGAAAATACTTTTTTAATTTATTTTTAAGTATACATTACGATTTTTATGTGCCAATAGCGTTTTTTCATTTAATTTCATAATTCAAATTTCTTCCTGCAAGTATTTTTCGTAACGATTCTCGGAAAACATCAATATTATATTCTATATTCGATGAAATTCCGAAGTTTTTCAGATAAGTGAAAAACAACACTCGTTTCGGTCTTTTTCATATCGTAAAATTCAGATATGAAGCTGAAAATTGGTGTTTTTTCAGGATTGAGTTTTGCCGATAATTCGTACATTTCACGCCAATTTTTAACAAATTCGAGCGAAAAAGTCGCCACGCATTGCGTATCCCAATTCCGTAACAACGAGTATCTGTCGTGTATTGCTATGCCGTTTTTATTTACCCAGCCTGTTGATTGAAACACTCAACTTCTGATTTTGCCGACTTTATGCCTTTTTCAAAAAAAAGAATCTCAAAAAAAATCTCTTTTTCTCTGTCCGAAACAGTATACGCCACGCTATTCTCTAAAGAGATATTCTTTTGTTTATTTTCTTTTACTATATTGTTATCATTTTGCTGTAACTCTGTTATAATGTGATGATTATTGTAACGGCAAAAATAGTATGTTCATTTGATATACAGCAATTACATCATAGACAATATGGAATAGAAGATAGACAATATTGGACATTTAAGAAACATAAAGTCCTATTTTGTCCATTTTACAAAAATCTTATTTACTGTAAAATCGGTAAGGCAGGAATTTGTACTTTTTCAAAATGATGGACAATTATAGGACATTCCTAAATTAATATTGTTGCAACATTGTGGGAATTTGTGTATCAAAACAAACAATAAAGAAAATTCAAGACAAGACAAATTTGAGATGCAAATATTAGTACCTTGCACCTCAAAATTAAAATAATAGAATCTTATTTGGTGATATTAAAAAAAGATGTATTTTTGTCATGAAGTTTTATGCAGACAAAGGCAGGACACAGGCAGTCAAAACAAACCTCAAAAAACGCTCTAAGTCGTACCCCATAAAATTAAATAAAAGAATAATTCGCTGAATTACAATGCTTTCCTGCAATCCCCTTAAAACCCCTTTAGGGGATTTAGGGGTGTGAATTACTTATATTCCTGCCAGCTCTTAATCTGTATATCTTCCACTTTCATTTCACAGAACGCTTGTATAAAGGCGCTTGCCAATCGTGCGTTTGTAATCAACGGAATATTATGGTCAATAGCGCCGCGGCGTATTTTGTAACCATTAGTCAGCTCGCGACGGGTATGATTTTTAGGAATGTTTATAACCAAATCGAAATTATGATTTGAAATCATATCCATAATGTTATGATCCGCTTTCTCATCAGGCCAACTTACTGTGGTTGCTTTCACACCGTTTTCTGCCAAAAATTTTGTTGTACCGGCAGTTGCATAAATATCGTAATGATGTTCTTGCAGCATTTTGCACGCATCCAGCATATCTACTTTCGACTTGCTGTCGCCCGACGAAACCATCACACTCTTTTTCGGAATACTATAACCAACCGAAATCATTGCATTGAGCAGCGCTTCGTTGATATCGTCACCAATACAACCCACTTCGCCTGTCGAAGCCATATCAACGCTCAACACAGGATCTGCATTGTGCAGACGCGAAAACGAGAACTGCGATGCTTTTACACCAATCCAATCAATGTCAAAGCGGTTGCTATCAGGTTTTTCGTAAGGCGCATCAAGCATAATGCAAGTAGCCGTTTCAACAAAGTTACATTTCAGCACTTTCGACACAAACGGAAAACTGCGCGAAGCTCTCAAATTGCACTCAATCACTTTCACATCGTTGTTTTTGGCAAGGAATTGAATATTAAACGGTCCACTGATGTTTAGTTCTTTCGCAATTTGCTTGCTTATTTTCTTAATACGGCGAGCTGTTTCAAAGTATATTTTTTGCGCCGGAAAAACAAGAGTAGCATCTCCCGAGTGCACACCGGCAAACTCAACGTGTTCGGAAATGGCGTACTCGACTACTTCACCGTTGTGCGCCACTGCATCAAATTCTATTTCTTTAGCATTTTGCAAGAATTGCGACACCACAACAGGGAATTCTTTCGATACATTTGCCGCTAATTTTAGGAATGTTTCCAATTCCTCTTTGTTATAACACACGTTCATTGCTGCACCCGAAAGTACATATGAAGGACGAATCAGCACCGGATAACCTACTTTGTCGATGAACTCATTAATTTCGCTCATACTTGTAAGCTCTTTCCACGCCGGTTGATCGATGCATAATTGGTCGAGCATACTCGAGAATTTATGACGATTTTCGGCACGGTCGATTGATAACGGCGAAGTTCCCAAAATCGGCACATTCTGACGATGCAGGCGCATCGCCAAGTTATTTGGAATTTGTCCGCCCACAGACACGATTACACCCTTTGGTATTTCGAGGTCAAGCACGTCAAGTACGCGTTCGAACGACAATTCGTCGAAATATAAGCGGTCGCACATATCGTAGTCGGTCGAAACAGTTTCGGGATTGTAGTTTATCATAATTGATTTATAACCAAGCCTGTGTGCTGTTTGCACAGCATTTACCGAACACCAGTCGAACTCTACCGAACTTCCGATGCGATATGCACCCGAACCAAGCACCACAACCGATTCGAGCCCACCTAAATCCTCCCTCGTGGGAGGACTTTTCCTGACGGACGATTGCAGTTCTTCCCCTGTGGGGAAGTTAGATGGGGCTTTAAATGTAATATCGTGTTTCGAATCGCCATACGTTACATATAAATAATTTGTCAAATCGGGATTTTCGGAAGCAATCGTGTTAATGCGTTTCACGGCAGGCGTTACATTCACCTGTTTACGAGCCGCGCGCACACGAAGCGATTCTTTTTCGAGATTTCCCGACGGATTTTCTACGCAACGCGCAATTTGGAAATCGGAAAAACCAAGGCGCTTGGCTTCTTTCAGCACATCGGCAGGAAGGTCCTCGATGGTTTTGTAAGAAGCAAGCACCAGCGAATAATCATAAATATTTTTAAGTTTGCCCAAAAAGAAATGGTCAATTTTGGTAAGGTCATGAATTTGGTCAACTGTATAACCTTTTTCAAACGCTTTGGCAATAGCAAAAATGCGCAAATCGGTCGGATTAGCCAATTCATCATCTAAGTTTTCAAATTCCAATTCGTGGTTGCTTACAAATCCGTGCATGCCTTGTCCAATCATGCGAAGTCCTTTTTGGATAATTTCTTCAAACGATTTTCCGACAGACATAATTTCGCCCACCGACTTCATGCCGGTACCGATTTGGCGCGACACACCTACAAATTTAGTTAAGTCCCAACGAGGTATTTTCACAATCATGTAATCTACCGAAGGTGCAACATAAGCTGAGTTTGGCGTGCCCATTTCGCCGATTTGATCGAGCGAGTAACCTAATGCCAATTTAGCAGCTACAAAAGCCAACGGATAACCGCTCGCTTTAGATGCTAACGCTGACGAACGGCTCAAACGAGCGTTGATTTCAATCACACGGTAATCATTTGTTTCGGCGTTGAATGCATATTGAATATTACATTCGCCCACGATACCGATGTGACGAACTGTTCTTCTGGCAACATCTTCCAACAGCTCAATCTGCTCTTTGCTAAGCGTTTGAATCGGCGCTACCACGATACTTTCGCCGGTGTGAATACCAAGTGGGTCGAAGTTTTCCATCGGAACCACCGTAAAGCAATGGTCGTTTTTATCGCGGATTACTTCAAATTCTATTTCTTTCCAGCCTTTCAGCGACTCTTCTACCAAGATTTGTTTGGAGTAAGCAAAAGAACTTTCACACAAAACTTTAAATTCTTCCATGTTTTTGGTAATACCGCTTCCTAATCCTCCTAACGCATAAGCAGAACGCACCATAACAGGAAAACCGATACGATTAGCTGCGGCAATGGCATCTTCCATTGATTCCACAGCTTGACTCACAGGAGTTTTTACACCTATTTCATCTAATTTTTCTACAAATAACTTGCGGTCTTCGGTCCTCATAATGGCTTCTACTGAAGTTCCCAACACTTTTACACCGTGTTTTTCCAAGGTTCCGCTCAAATACATTTCTGTTCCGCAGTTCAATGCTGTTTGTCCTCCGAAAGCGAGCAAAATACCGTCCGGTTTTTCTTTTTTAATAACCTCTTCTACAAAATAAGGTGTTACCGGCAAGAAATAAACCTTATCGGCAACACCTTCGGAAGTCTGAATAGTTGCAATATTCGGATTAACCAACACGGTATAAATACCTTCTTCTTTCATCGCTTTTAGAGCTTGTGAACCCGAATAGTCGAACTCGCCTGCTTGTCCAATCTTCAATGCACCGGAACCAAGCACTACCACTTTTTTAATTTCTTTGTTTACTGACATGGTTTACTATATTTTAATTATTATAATTTACAACACAAAAAAAATGCGTTAATCGTAAAAGATAACGCATTGACTGTAAAAAAAACAAAAAGGACAAAAAAGGATAAAATCTTTCTTTGTCTTTGTTATGTATTGGTGGTAAAACATCTTCCTGTTTTTTTATTTTTCAAACTTGGCAAAGATACTAACATTTTTACAAATGACAAATATTTTTTTGAAAAAGTTTTCAATTGCTTATATTGTTTTCTGAGATTTGTTAGAAAGTTTCAAAATTCACCTTGCATTTTGATTTTTTAGCAGTATATTTGCATTACAATAAACGCCTTATGACTTTTACCGAAAAAAATATCGCTCATTACTGCATTTTTAACATATTAAAGTTGCACGTTTCGTTATTTCTTTTAAACACACACACACACACACACACACACACACACACACACACACACAACTCCTGT